>Ga0307980_1000127_pt1 | contig 36998 bp, 59 predicted proteins | sample OrgLakmetage1060_FD_201817 | JGI IMG/M metagenome (GOLD analysis project Ga0307980, IMG submission 201817) | Saline water microbial communities from Organic Lake, Antarctica - #1060 | ecosystem: Environmental > Aquatic > Non-marine Saline and Alkaline > Saline | place: Antarctica: Organic Lake... | reverse complement strand
AGATTATTAGGTGTCCACGGGCTTATCTACAAAGAAAAAGATAATACGCTTTTTATTCAGTCTAAAAATGAGCTGATGAGGAAGAAAATGGAGGCTTATCCAGATTTTGTTAGGATTTTAAAGCGCGATGAGAGGTTATTTGTTAAAGAAAAGGTCAGGCGGCAGATAAAGCAGCTAGGATATGTTTCTGGAATTATTATTCAATTAAAGTAAAATAATGCTTGTATATATATATATATTGATATACAATGATAACAACACTAACAACAAAGGAAAAAAAATGAAAACAAAATCAGTAATCAACAAGTTTAAGAAAATCAATATTGAATTCAAAAGAGAGGGAAACACTTTAACGGCTATTGTAAACAGTGAGTATATTGCTAAGTTTAATGACCAAGATGGGGAAGCAGTTATTTTAAGACTAGAGCTTAATAACGACAAGCTAGAGGAATCTAATGACAATTATCACTATGACATTAAGCCATGGTTTTATGTTGGGTCTCCAACAGCTCTTATTAGTTACTTAAAATCATCTGGTGCATTAAGAGAGGTGGCGTAAGTGAAAAAAAGCTTGTATATAAATATATATTGATATATACTTTAAAAAACAACAACAACAAAGGATTTATTATGTATTATTTAAAATTTTCGACTTATAAAAATGCTGAACTAATGGAAGTTGATGAACTCAGTGTTATTAAGAGATTAAAAGAAGAATTTAGTTTTAGTGAAATTAAGAAGATGGATGAATATTTAGAGTTTGAGAGTCGATTGAAAATGGAAGATCAGGAGCTAACTACTGTTAAAGTTTATGTTTACGACAAATATGGCAGTAATGTTACTGAAAATATATTTGATAGCGAATTTTTTGAAGATTAACAAAAAGCAATAAAAATAACCAAATCAAAAAGGTAAAAATGAAAACAGAAAACATTTATGTGAAAATTGATAAAGAGCTGGCGGTAAAAATGAGAATACATAATGCAAAAACGGGCATAAGTATTAAGGCGTTTATTGAGGCGGCTATTGAGTTAAAGTTAAAAAAGAAGGAGTTAAAATAATGAAACAAGAATTAAAATTCGGAGACAGAGTAAAGGTAATTGACAAGGATTGTGATTATTTAGGGCAAGAGGGTGTTTTTATTCTTGACGATAGGGAAACATCCATACCAATTGTGGTGTTTATACCTTCTGATAACCGTACAACTTACTATGAAAGAGAAGACCTAGAAATACTACCAAAAACCCGACTAGAAATAATGAAAGATATGGTTGACGGGCATAAATTTATTAATAATTACGGAGATGTATTTGGCTTTGTTAATAATGAGGAGAATGAGCCTTATTTTACATTTAACAGCGAGAAGCTTAAAAACTTAAACAATGACCGACACTTTAAAGAGCTAACCCGATTACCTAACCCAATCAAAAAAACCTTAAAAGATTTCAACATCCTAGAAGCAGAAGTAACCGCAGAGCAAGCAGCTCGGATTAAAGAGATTATTGAGGGCGTTAAATAATGTGTGAAGCAACAGGAATACTATGCGAGATATGCGGTGAGCTTATAGACGAACATTGGAAGGGATTATGATTATTGAACGCGAAGAAGCTACTAAACTACATATATACGCGCACGAATTAACATGCCGAATAGATATGCTAGACCTTGGAAACGTTATAGAGAGAAAAGAGAGTAACCGCTTGGTGTGTGAGTTAGAGGATATAGTTAGAAAGCTTGAGGCTCATTACGACACATTAGAGTCAAATAATAAACAAATGGTCGAGGCTAAAACAACTAAATTAAGATTAACCTAGTAGTTAGTGATATCGTAATTCTTTAATATCGCGGTCGCCAGGACAGTGCATAGTACTTCCTCAAGCTCTATAACTTGTGTCTGGTTTGCGCCGCTTTCATGGCAAGTCGCGTGTATTATCTCATGTAGCAATGTATGCTTTAATTCATACAGGCTATCATGGGGTGCGATATGTATTTCTTTTTCTTTGAACTTACACAAACCCATAAACCAATCGAGCTTTTTTAAAAACTTAGTCTTATATGTTGTGCCTAGAATATTATGGGATCTTTTTATTTTAAATGTCATACCTAAATTATATGGGTTATGTAATCGAAAAGCATACTAATATTACTTGTCATTGCGTTATACACGTATGTAAAATCAGACTAATGACTAGTGAAATGAGCTTTATAGATAAGATGCAGGGGGTTAACGGTCCTGAATTCTTTTTCGACGAGGTCTTAGGGGTAGAGACACTTCAAGACTTTCAACGTGAGAAGATATTACGCTCTATTGCGTTATACGATCGCGTCTCTATAGCGGCGACACATTCAGTAGGTAAGACCTGGAGCATGGCACGCATTGCCTTGTGGTTTACAGCTGCTTACAAGAATTCAAAAGTAATTACTACAGCACCTACAGGCAGACAGATAAAGAAACTGCTATGGGGAGAAATGCGTACAGCACACGCTGAGTCTAAGCACCCGTTAGGTGGTAAGATGCTTACTACTGAGTGGCAGATAGGTCCTGAGTGGTATGCTATGGGCTTTTCACCTCAAAAAGAGGCAGCCAGCGATAGTAAAGAACAATCAGGCTCAGCTTTCCAAGGTTTCCATGCCGACTATATCCTGGTGATTTTTGACGAGGCTACAGGAATACCCGCCGACATATGGAAAATGGCAGAAGGGCTACTTACCTCGGGTATCATTGTCAAGTTTGTAGCTATCGCCAACCCTACAACTAAGGCTAGTGAATTTTATAAAACTTTCTCAGACGACTCGTGGTTTAACGTATATTTATCTTGCTTTGACTCTCCAAACTTAATAGCCAACGGTATAACTAACCTACATAAATTAAAAAGAGAATTAAGCCGCCTTAAAGAAATGGATAAGGACGAGAGATTATTGATGATAGCTAATTATGAAAAACCCGTACCGCATTTGTTGTCATGCCGGTGGGTTATGGCTAAGGCTTTAAAGTGGGGCATAGATCATCCATTATTTCAATCAAAAGCTCTAGGTCAATTCCCTGATGTAGACGAGGACGTACTAGTACAGTTAGCCGATGTCGAGGCAGCCATGAGGAGAGATCTCAAACATGACTATGCAGAGATACGCTGTATCGGTGTCGATGTGGCACGGTTTGGTGATGATGATACGAGCATTACTACACTAGTAGGAGCCAAACAGACAGGCAGAAAAACCCTAAGCCAGCGGTCAACCACTGTAGTTAGTGGTCATGTAATTCAGTTAGTTGAGTTCGAGAAAATTAACTACCCTAAGACACGTATACTAGTAGATGCTACGGGTGTCGGTGCGGGTGTGTACGATAATTTGCACGATCACTATAGACGAGACAACCACGTAGAAGTAATCGAGGTACATTTTGGACAGTCGCCTGTAATGGACACCGACGACAATAAACATAAGAATGAGCAAGGCAATACAGACGCGGACGAAATAAATGCCAGGTATGTAAACCTAAAGGCTAGGGGATTTGACATACTCGCTGACGATATCAAAAAAGAATTACATTTATTAGATGAGGCAGTATACCCAGAAGAATTACCTACCATACAGTTTAGTTATAACAGTAAAGGTAAGATGGAAATAGAAAGTAAAAAAGATTACAAGAAAAGAACAGGTAATAGTTCACCCGACGATAGTGACTCACTGATGTTAGCGAACTTAGGCAGACACAGGAAACTAACGCGAGGCATATTTACACCTATCACACAACAAAGAACACTTAACAAACCAGACAAGACGAGAGATACTATTTCGAGAATCGCAGACAGGATAAAAGTCAACAACTATTAAGGTAATAATCTATGAGTGAAACCAGCGACGAGAATAAACTAAAATTAAGCTTATCGCCTAGGGGTAACAGTGGTACGCCGATAACCTCGATGGTTTATTTGAGCGAGTATCTCGCGGACCTTGTAGGCGTCAGCGGTCATGAGATATATAATAAAATGCGTCGTAGTGACCCCCAAGTTAGAAAGATTATGGCAGCTATCTACGGTCCAATCAAGGCGGCAGACTTTACTGTAGAGCCAGCAAGCATTGAGCCAAGAGATATCGAGGCAGCTGCATTAATGGACCATATTTTATTCAGAGACATACCATTTAAAAAGAAAATATTAAATGAAATCCTTACGTTTTTGCCTCACGGCTATTCAGCGTTTGAGGTTGTTCATGAAAATAGAATTAACAAAGAGTTTGGACCTTATACAGGTCTTAACTGTTTAGGTTTTAGAAACCAGACGACTTTGACCGAGTGGAAAGTAGATGCCAAGACCTCGGCTCTACAATGGGTTAAGCAAAAAGTTAGTGGGGATAATGAGCTTGAAGTAGAGATACCAAAAGATAATTTACTACTGTTCATTAACGAGCAAGAGGGCGACGACAACGGCTTCCCACTTCTTAGACCTCTATATGGTCCATATAAAAGAAAACTAATTACAGAAACTCTAAAGATGATAGGAATTGAGAAGTTCGCTATCGGTACACCTACATTAACAGTGCCTAAAGACGTTAAGCCTACAGACGTAGAGTACATCGAGGCTATCAGAGTCTTAAACATGTTTGTGTCAGGTCACGACGCGTACTTAGCGTTTCCAGAGGGCTGGTTAATGGATCTGCATGGGAATGATGGCTTTGACCCTATGAAATTAGAGGACTCTATCAAGCGAGAAGATGAGAAGATGGCAGGGGCTATACTTGCTACATTCTTAGAGTTAGGTACAGGCGGTAACGGCGGCGCGTTTGCTCTAGGCGAAAATCTAGAAAAGTTTTTCTCTAATGTGGTTAACAGCTTTGCTAAAGTTATTACCGATACGATTAATACAGAATTAATACCTAACTTAATGGCTCTAAACTACGGTGATGAGTTTGAAAACTTCCCCGCTATGAAATGCTCAGGCATTAACGACAGGGTCGGTAAGGAGTTAATGGAAATAGTTACGGGCTATACTAACGCGGGCGTAATAAGTAAAGACGAGTCGTTACATGATTACCTAAGACGATCACACGGGCTGCCAAACAAAGACGAGGGTGCATTACTTGACAACGGTGAAAGCTTGGATGATGGTAATCCAGATGATACGCCTCCTGACACAGATAATACTAATAGCGGTAATGATAATGATGAGCAATCAGATCAGATCGTAGACGAGGACGTACAGCTTAGTGAAACTGTAAAGCTAGCAGAGACACCAAAGAAATTAATGGAAACTCAGCGCGACGATATCAGAGAAGCAATGAGATCAAACCTAGTACAAATGAAAGATAAGCTTATCTTTGATGTAATGAAAAAATATAAGTCATTGCCGGAGAGTGGAAAGTTAAAAGCCGTCGATAACATTAAGATAGGCTATATAGCTCAGTACAAGAGACAGTTAAAAGGTATCTTAACAACTACGGCTACCAAAGCCCTGGCAGACGTCAGAAAAGAAGTACCTGCAGCTAGCAACACTAAGTTAGCTGCCAACGACTCTATGCTTGCACTACTAGACGAGGTCGAGACAGTCAAGTTTGTCGATAACGATTTTTCTGCACTGCCAGCACACGTTAGAAAACTATTACAGCTTCAAGCTAACAGAATCGTAGACAAGCAAGCGGCTGACCTGGCTGATCGTGTATCGTTTCAGTTTATGAGTACATCGCAGACTAGTGATAGTGTTCTAGCCATAACAAAAGAAATTGACGACGCTGCCACAGCTTATATAGACGCGGGTGCTATAGATACAGCGTCTCAGAATGTAGCCAGCACTGTAGTTAACCAAACACGCAACGAGTTTTTCTATGCGCCAGAAGTATTAGAGCAAATATATGCATTTAAATTTAATAACTTTGACCCGGTAGCAGCTATCTGTAAAAAGCTAGCTGGAAAGGTATTTTCTAAAGACGATGCCGAATTCTTGAGCTACTCACCACCATTACATCACAACTGCAAGTCCTATGTGACAGCGGTAACAAACAGCGCGAAGGTAAAGCCTGAAATAGAGCCGCTACCGCCTATTAGCAAAGAGGACCGCAAGAGCAAAACATTATCTGAGTACGAAAGGCTTGCCAACATGGTTGATATATTAAATAATGAGGGTGAGGATAAATTATAATGGACTTATTAAAAAATATTCTAATGCAGAAAAAGTATTTTGAGTCTATTGACGAGGTCGAGGAGATATTAGCTTCTAACGATATCGACCCTAACTCAATGCTGCAATCATTAAAATTTGACAAAAGCGTCTACCCTACTGAGGAAGATGCGAAGCTATATGCTAGAGAACATGGCTATGAAGTAGAAGTAGTAGTTGATAGCGGTGGGGGCATCACTGTACACCAACTAGATGATAGAGAATTCATTGAGTCAACGCTCAAAGGACTTGAGCTGGCTAATGGAGTAGTCGCGGTCGTCGGCGTCTTGAAAATAGATGCCATCGACGGCGGTCTGTTAGAAGTGTACCTATCAGAAAAAAGTAAAACTTATAAATTGAATGAAGCACTACCCCATATTATCAAGTTAGCTACGGTCGTCGAGGGCTATCATGCTAGTTACGGTAAGGTTTCAATCACAAAGAATATGTTAAAGTCTTTTGCAGATAATCACAGTAATGAGGTTTACGGCGTAGATTTAATGATTGACTATGATCACGAACAACGCGGGGCTGCGGGTTGGGTTAAGTCAGTATTTTTATCTGTCGATGGTGAAACTCTTTTCGGTGAGGTTAGATGGACACCTAAAGGCGCGCTTAGTTTAAGCGACCGAGAGTTTAGGTATTTTAGCCCAGAATTTACTGATAATTATGTGCATCCACACACTAGAGAAAGTCACGGACCGACTCTATTAGGTGGAGGGCTTGTTAATAGACCATTTTTAAAGATGGACGCTATTGTAACATTTAAAGAGAAAACAAAAACAAACAACGAGGTTAAAATGGAAACTGTTCTACTTAGCGAGCATAACGCCGTTAAAGCAGACTTAAATGTTAAGTTGTCAGCGTTAGAGCTTGCGAGCGAAAAAGCTAAGACAATTATGGCAGGTCAAAAAGAAGAAATTAAGACACTTAGTGAAGCGAACGCAAAACTTGTAAAAGATCAAGCTGACGCGGACATTAAGGCTAAGCATGAGAAGCTTTTTTCTGAAAAGAAAATCAACGCTGCTCAGCTTAAAGCACTAACAGAGGGTAAAGATCCTTTAGAAGTGTTTGCGCTTAGTGAAAACATTAATACTAGTTCAGAAGGTAGCGGAAGCAGCAACACTGAATCAATCACTCTAAGTGACTCAGATGAGGCAGCCCGTAAACTTATGGACATTAGTAAAGAGGACTATATCAAGTATAATAAGCTTGTTTAGAGAGGTAGAAAATTATGGCTAATTTAACAGCAAATAAAGAAGTAGAAGAGCAACACCCAAGACTTATGTCTATGGCTATGGCAGGCGAGAAAATTTTTAAAGGTGCATTGTGTAATATCAACGCGGCTGGTTTTATCGCTAAGTCTGTAGCTGAAGCTGGCGCAGTATTCGCTGGCGTTGCATACGAGCAAGTTGATAATTCTGCAGGTTCTGCAGGTGATCTAGAGATCAAAATCCTTAGACATGGAGTTTTCAAGTTATCAGGTGCTGGTTTTGCTCAGACTGACGTAGGTCAATCTGTATATGCTTCTGACGATCAAACAATCTCAAAAACTCAAGGGACTAACGAAGTCGCCGTAGGTAAGATTGTCAAGTTCATCAGTGCTGCGGTTGTTTACGTAGAAATTAACAAGTAATTAGAATTTAGGAGTAATTAGTAATGGGACAAATTAAAAATAGTATTGTTTTGGAAAAAGCACTACGCGCCGACTTTATGAAGTCGTACGACAATGGAGAGAATCCAGCTGACGTTATGTCAATGATTATGGAGACTAATTCTACGTCAAACAAAGAAAAGTATGGTTGGTTAGGTCAAGTACCTAATTTATCTGAGTGGAAAGATTCAAGAAAGCTTAATGGCTTGGTTGACTACAACTACGAAATCGTAAACAAGTCGTATGAGGCAACGCTTCAAGTAGACAGAGACGATATCGAAGATGATCAATTAGGAGCTATCAAAGTTAGAATCGCGGACCTTGCAATCAAGGCACGTATTCACCCTAGAAAACTATTCTTTGAGCTACTAGTAGCTGGTGAGACTGAGCTTTGTTATGATGGGTCTGCATTTTTTGCAACTGACCACAAGTACACAGCGGATAGTGCGTCACAGTCTAACCTACATACAGGTACTAAGGCAGGTACACTACCTACAGCAGCAGAGCTTTCTGTAGACTTTAGTGCTGCTAGAGCGAAGATGAAAAAGCTAGTTGATGATCAAGGTCAACCATTTAACGAAGGTGAAGTTAAACTACATATTGTAGCTAGCCCAGACCTTGAGAATGTTCTTGATATTGTTTTCGGAGCTGACTTAATTAACAACTCGACAAACACACTAAAAGGTAAGGCGACTTACATGACTAGTGCTCGTTTGGCAGGTGCTGAATTCTACATCGTAGAGACAAGCGGTAATGTTAAGCCATTTATCAAGCAAAACAGACAAGCTCCAGTGTTTAACGCACTTGAGGCGGGTAGTGAACATGGATTTATGCACAAGACATACAAGTATGGAATTGATACTCGTATAGGTATGGGTTACGGACTATGGCAAAAAGCAGTTAAAGTTGTTTACGCTTAGTTTTAACTAATTAAGTTTTTAAATGAGAGGGGGACTACGGTCCCCTTTTTTCTAAGGAGACACAATGGAATACATAATCAAATTAAAAAATAGACACCCAAGCAACGCCATGAACTTCCAAAGGCATGTGGTTACGCCGCTGGACCAGGTAGTTGATTTAAACGAAGAAGAAATAGCTCTACTAGAGACTACAGGACCTAAGCACTGGATAATTGCAGTACCCTGCGAAAATGTAGAGACTGTAGAAGCACTGATTGAACTCAAAGATAGGACTAATGAAGAACTAAAAAACCTTTGCGGTAAGCTGGGTATAAAATATAATACGAGAGATAATAAAACCGAGTTAATTAGTAGGATTGAGGATGCCCAGGAATGAGCATAGCTGACGATCCCAAGGCTTGGAAAAGTGTTGGTGAAAAACAGTATTTAAATGTACTAACTGGAGATCTAGTTATCGGCAGGGATTACGACACGTTGAATGTTACGTACCCGACAACTACGACTGAGGTCTACTCATATGTTTTAAATTCAGTCGCGGTCGTAGCTCTAAGGGTTACCTACTCGACAGCCGCGAAAGAAATACTCACAACCGTTGAGGTTATGTAATGGGATTCAAGTTTAATCCACTTACAGGCAAATTAGATTTAGTAAGTCCTAGTGGAGGCTCATCACTATTAGTAGACACAATAATAAATATATTTAATTCAACACCAGAAGAGGGTCAGCTGGCTTTTTCGACTGACACTGAAAAATATTATTTATACGAAGATTCAAAATGGAAAGAGTCGGATGCAATATCAAGCGAAAGAATCGGCGCAATCGATATGGGCGCAATTCAAGGCAGCAGTTTATCAGGATATGGAAAAGATTATGTATCGAGCAAGATAATTTCTAACTGTAGTCTCGGCTCAAATTCAGAAGCAAAAAAAGGCGCAATAAGAACAGTCTTTGCGAATAGCTTGCAGCGTGATTTATTTCAAATTTATTTGCAAGAAAACTGGCAGACTATATTAACTGGTGTGAATATTCAAACAGATAAAAACGAGGCGATTGTAGATATTGAGTTTACAGATTTTGCGCCGTGGGTACTAAGTCTGATAACTGGAAATAGCGACTCTAAAGATTCAAACAGGGTTGCAACTATACAAAACATGAAAATAGATATGGGTGCTTATTCTGCACCGCTAACGATAGACGGGGGGACATTTTAATGGCAACTTTTTACATAGCAGCGAATGGGAGTGACTCAACGGGTGACGGCAGCGAAAGCAGCCCTTGGTTTAATCTTTTTTATGCTGCTAGCAACAGTAGGTCTGGTACAAGTGATACAATTATTGTAAAAGACGGTACTTATACTCAGACTGTAGGTGCGAGTAATTTCTCTTTAAATAATAGACATATAAGATCAGAAAGCCTTGAGCCTAATTCAGCTATACTAGACTTTGCAAGTTTAGATACTCAAAATATAAGCGGAACTTCTGAAGCTAAGATTGAAGGTATCAAGTTTCAAAATATGCAAGTTATTGACGGTAACTCGAGAGGTGTCTTTTTAAATTTTGATGGGGAATATATTAAGAATTGTATATTTCAAAGAATCACCGGTAAGGATGGACCGAGAGGCAGAGGTGGGTCTTTTCACGCAGGCAGCACAAGGTATCAATCTTGTATATTTATTGATTGCTGGTCTGGCAGTTCAGACACTAATAATGGCGGTGTTTTTTCTTCTACAAGCGGTGGTTATGATTTTGAGTTGGTAAACTGTACGATTTATTTTAATGCAAACAATATTCCAGCAGAAAATTTTATGCCTGTGGCAGTAATTCACATGGGAGATGGCGGCTCAAATAGGTCGGCGACAGTATCAAATACTATAGTGCTTGTGGATGGAGGGACTATTTCCAAGTTTGCAGAAATAAGAAATGGAAATGGGACAGTAAACACTACTTACAGTTGCTTACATAATGCAAACTATACTGGTGGAGAGACCGGAGTTATAACAGATGATCCCTTGCTTGTAGATTCTGTAAATAATGATTTTAGATTACGACCTACTTCTCCCTGCATAGGCACAGGTGTATTATGAAAAAACTAAATAATAATAGCGTAATAATAAAAATAAAATCTGGATTAAAGGCTGCTATAAATGCAACTGCTACAAAAGCTTTGGCTAGTCTCGGCGAGTTTCATTATTGTACTGACACTGAAGAGTTATTTATCTTTAATGGAACTGAAAATGTTTTAGTTCCAACTCTTGAAACTGCGGAACAGACTGGATTTAGTGGAACTTTTGTAAATGGTGACGGAGATACAGTAACAGTAGTGAATGGGATAATAACAAGTGTTTTATAACGGTATAATAAAAGGATTTAACAATGGTTGAAATGGTTGATAGTATTATAGGAATAGGAATAATAGCCCTTGTAGCAGTTTGCGGTTTAATGGGTTTGGTGTTCTTGAACTACGTCAAAGGTGTTATGGTAAAAATGGACAGTGTCGCGCATATAGAGCCCATGCTGGATAAAGTTAATACATTAGTTGAAAAAGTAGATAAGATTGTTAACAAGCTTGCTCTTGCAGAGCAAAGAACAGATCTAGAATTAGAGATTGTTAAGAAACGTCTAGACGCTCTTGAAGCATACATAGATAGATTAAAAGAGGGTAAATAATATGGGCATTTATACAGACGTAGCCAAAGTTAAAAGCTTATTCAGATCAATCAAAATTGAGGACGATACAGGCACAGAAGCTACCAACACAGTTATAACGACCGAGGAAGTTACAGCTTTCATTGACGAGGTTGAAACATTAATAAAATCTAGACTCTCTACTTGCTATGATATGGCTACTGTAGGCACAGAGTCAGTTAAAATTATAGGGATGATAGCAAAGTTTAAGGTGGCTCAGATAATAAAGGATATTATGGAGCTTACCACTAGCAACACCGAGAACACTGTTCAAATGGTTACTAGTAACTGGTCAAAGAAAGCTGATAAAATGCTCGATCAAATATGCCCTATAGATGAGTGCGGCAAGTGCAAGACGCGACCTTCCACGCCCCTACCTGATACTGTTATGCTGACTTACGCGCCTGCTACAGCTAATAGGGTTGCCGGAACTACAGGGACACCTACATTTAAACGCGGGCAAGATAATTGGTAACTACTAGCTATATTCTAAGTAATGACGACGACTTCCAGGCAGCGATTAACAGGCTTGCGAAAGCTACCAACGATTTTAGAATACCGTTCGGCGATATCGCGAGAGAGTTTTACCAGGGCAATAAGAAAATATTTAAATTAAAGTCCGCTGGACTATATCCCGACTTCAAGTCAGCTGAGTCTAAGGCTCAAAAGATAAGAGAGGTTGGGTTTGCATATCCGCTATTATTTCGTACAGGTAGGCTCGCGTCGTCCCTGGTAAATGCGTCGGACCCTGAGACAGTTAGAAACATCAGTAAAACTGGATTAGAGTTAGGCTCAGACGTACCTTATCTAAAATACCATCAGTCTGACGAGCCGAGGTCAAAGATACCACTACGTAAGGCAGTATTTATCGACGGGGGTCCTTTTGAACAGTCAAAGGGCGCATCTAGGTCAGGTAGGCGAGAGGCTTGGCTTAACATAATCAATCAGTATATACTAGATAATATAGACTTACAGGGGTTTTAGTATATGGCAAAATTTGATGTAGAGACATTATTAAATAAAACAGCCGCGGTCGTTAAAGACAATCTTAACGCCGAGATAGTTTGTATCAATACAGAAAAAGCAGACTTCGATCTAGCTCAGTTTACTGACAGTATGTACTACTTTCAAAACCTGACTAACGAGGTATTTAGTTACAAGCAGTTTATTATGTGGGGCATGTACGACAACCCGCAGATAATTGACACTACACAAGTAGCTAGTTTAAAAAAAGTAGAAGTATTCTTTGAGGTTGTACTCGTTGACGATGCGGGACCTATGTCAGAGAATGTATTTATAAGGTTATTGAGATATAGCCGCGCACTTGAGCAAGTAATACAAAAAAAGGGCGGGACCATCCGCTCTGGTACAAAGTTCAAAGTCAGCAGCCTAAACCCGACGAGCCTAAGCTTTGCGGGTAAAACTTTAAGAAGCGCAGGCATAACTATTGAGGCAGCCATTTAATAGTAATTAATGTGCGACAAGAGGTAAAAATGACGAGTAAAAAAGACAAAGAAACTAAACAAGAGCCAAAGGAAGCTGTAAAGGTAGAAGCCGGAAAAGTTATCGCTAAAAAAGATTGGTCCCTACATCAAAATGATGTACGTATCGAGATTAAAAAAGGTGATGAGTTAAAGGACATACCCAAGCATCTACTCGTAGCTCTTAAAACAGAAAAAGTAATTTAACGGAGTATAATATGGGTTTAAGTAATGATTTTCTTTCATACGGGATTCACTCATCTGTACCATACCGCAGGTCTGATAAACTACCATACGGTATTTTTAAGATTCTAGCTGGTGGTACGATCAGTTTATCCGCAGAATTTGAAGACCTATTTGGTGGTTCAAATAAGTACGCATGGGCAAGTGAAGCTAAAACAATTTCTAGTGAGTATGTGGCGACTGTAAAAAGTTTACCAGATTTTCTTTTCGAGTTGTTTCTAGCGGCAGAAGTGACTACTACTGCAGCCAGTGCTACTGGTACTATTACAGCTCTTGTAGCTGGTAAAGGTACACTAGTCGATGCTGTAGGTTTAGCGTCTGTAGGCATTGAGTCGGGCGAGGAAGCAGAGTTAAAGACAGGTCTTTATGTTGTTAAAGCAGTAAGTGCTACAACTGTAGACGTTTATTGCCTAACGGATATTGATTTTTCTAACGGAACTGATATCTCTTACAAGACTGATGACTTAGAGATCACTGCATCGGCTTTGACTATCTCAACTGGCGCGGCTGTGTCTGTCCCTAATACAGGAATAGAACTCACAGGTGGTTCAGGTACTATTGACATGACCACTGGTGACACTGCAACATTTAGCGTTGCACCTGCGCACGGTGGTATTTCTACTATAGTTATTGGTAAGAGTGGTGCTAACTTTACGCAACATGGTCAAATGGCATTAGCTGCTAAGCAAGCTTCTGGTGACATTCTTGAGATCAATATGCATAAAGTTGTTGGTGCTGGTGTTCCAATTTCTTTAGAGGAAACTACATTCAGTTCATTCGAGCTTACTAGTAAGCTACTGTTTGATAACTGTCTTAACAGAATTATTACAGCTAGAAAGATTAAGGGTTTAGACTCTGCCTGCTAGTTGATAAGTAAATTTGTAAGTGAACTAGAGGACCTTAACGGGTCCTCTTTTTATTTAAGCGCGACGCGGTCGTCCCAGGTGTTTGTTTTGCACACTCTTAATTAACTCGTCTATTTCAGGATCTTCCAGGTCGCAATACTCGGGCTCGAAGTTAATAGCAGCATATCTCATATACTCACTAACATTACCGTCTGCATAGATATTAGCGGCAAGCTTGATAAGATTGTAGTCCTCGTCAGTCATGCGAACGCCTATAGCTTTTCGCCTATATACTTTCTCTCTTTTAAGTCTTGCCACGTTGTACTCCAGTGTTTAACATAATAATAGTTTAAATAACAAAATCTAAGAAGTAAACTAGTTAAGAGGAAGCACACTTATGAGCAAAAAAATTAGTATTAAAGATTTAAATCCAAGCCCCTCAAAGTTTGAGGTAGCTGGCAATGTCTACCATATGAAAAAGTTTAGTTTAGCCGCGCAAGTTTGGGCTGATACTGAATTTTCTAGTGATGAACAGCCTAGCGGATTATATAACCTTAGCGATTCTATGAGAAATTTAGACGTCGCCGCTATAGCTAAGGTCGCTTACTATCTCCTGGTAGATAAAAGTGAGATAGAAAATTACGAAGGAGTCATAGATCTTTTTAGAAATGACGTATCTTTAATAAAAGTATTACTACCCGCAGTAGATAGGTCAATCAGAGGTTCACAACCAGACCAGACAGACGTAACTGACGAGGAGGTAGAGTTAAAAAAGCTCTAAGCGGTGGGGATATTACTAGCTGTTGGGCTAGAATTTATGATGTTTTTGCCGCAAGATATGGCTGCAGCACACCCGATGAGTTTTATAAAGGGTATACGCTAAAGCAGGTAGTAACACTACTACCAATTATAGATGATAACGCTTACGCAGACATAGCTATACAGGCGAAACTGCACGGGGTTACTATGAAACCAAGAGTTAAGGCACTCGATATGACAGCAGAGCAGAGGAAAGTAGGAGACGACCACGCACAACAACTATTAAAAAAAATGCAAGCGGAGCATAGTAACAAGTAATGGCTGATAATTTAACTATTAAAATCGGGGCTGACGCCCGTAACTTTAACAACACACTAAATAAGTTAAAGTCTAAAACAAAAGAGCTAGAAAAATCTCTAGCTACTACTGCCAAAATATCGTCTGTAGCATTTACGGGACTTGCGGTTGCCGTTGGCGGGGCTGTAAAAAAATTCTCAGACTTTGAGAGAACATTTACAAGCGTCCAGACACTTCTAGATAAGTCTAGCTTTACAACGAAAACACTTTCTAAAGGTATAGACGATTTAAAAAATGATGTATTAAAACTTGGAGCTGCTAGTGGCGAGAGTTTCGAGAACTTAAACCGGGGTTTATTTGATCTAGTGTCGGCGGGTATTCCAGCCGAGGAAGCCACGGCAGCACTTGCAGACGCGGTTAACTTAGCGACAGCGGGTGCAACCGATACAGCTACAGCCGTGAAAGCTTTAACAGCCGCGACCTCCGCATATGGTAAAGAGGCTGGTAGCACCTCAGATATAGCAGAGAAATTTTTTACTGCTCAAAAATTCGGCATTACAGACGTATCGAGATTAGCTACAGAATTTAACAAGGTCGCTGGACTAGCTAAAGAGCTAGGTATCAGTTTCGATGAGGCTCTTGCAGCCTCTACCGCACTAACTAAAAACGGTGCGAAACCTACAGCCCAAGCATTTACAGAATTTAGAGCTGTACTAAACTCAGTAATTTTAGCTCAAGGTAAATTAAAAAACGAGAGTGTAGAAGTAGCGGCAGCCCTAAGCTTACAGAATGTTGAGCAGAAGGGTATCGTAGGAGCATTAGAAGATTTAAAGATAGCTACCGACGGCGACGTAGTAGCTATACAACGACTACTAGGTAGCTCCGAGGCTCTAAGTGCTGCACTGGCATTGACGGGAAGTCAGGCGGGGTCATTCGCTCAGATTCTAGGTGAGCTAGGAGACGAGACAGCGAGGGCTACAGCGTTTCAAGATGCCCTAGCAGTTAAAAACGCAACCACAGAAAAAGCTTTTTCTAGATTGAGTAAGTCTGTAGAGGCTATCGTAATACAACTAGGCGAGAGGTTCGCGCCCCTGGTAAATAAATTAGCTGACGGCATAGGCAAGCTAGCTAGCAAGTTTAACGATTTATCAGATGGTCAAAAAGATAATATAGCTAACTTCATTAAATGGGGCTTGGCTATAACTGGTGGCGTAGCAGCCCTAGCAACCATACTAGTAGGGGCTATAAAAGTTTCTGCAATTATAGCTACGCTCGCGGGCGTATTTACTACAGGTGGTATCGCTGCTACTGGTTTTTGGGCGGCTGTCACAGGTCCAGTAGGTTTAGCGGTAGCGGGGATAGTCGGTGTAACTGCCGCTGTAGTTTCATTATACAATACGTTGAAAGCCCCGGAGCTTACAGGTATCGAGGCATTAAATAAAAAGCTAGATGATCTTGCTAAGAAGCGCGAGAAGCTTAAAGACCTGGACCGTATCGCACTACTAAGCGGTATTAGTAAAGAGCAAGCAGCACAAAGACTGGCAGAGCTAGACGCAGAAATAGCAAAACTAGAAGAACTAAGAAAACAAAAATTAAAGACAGCTAGCACTAGTGAGGCAGGCGGCGGCGTTGACGGTGGCGCAGTAGATACAACGGCTGCGGACGCGGCTGTAGCGGCAGAGCTAGCACAAGTTAAAATGCTAGAAGATGAGAAAGCTAGGATTGAAACGGCTGCAGCCGATAGAAAAGCAGAAGAAAATTTAGCTCGATCAGAAAAAGAAAAAGAGAAGAAAGCAGAGGACGCTATAGCCGCCGCTGAGCAGCTAGTAGAACGCCTAGAAAATGAAAAAGAAATCGAGGACGCATTTAGGGAATTGACGGCAGAGGAAAAATTAGCCTTTGACGAAAAAGAGATCGAGGACCTAAACAACCAGATTTTAACCAAACAAGAAATAGAAAACCAGAACGTAGTCGACGGTATTAAGCGTGAGGCGTTTAGACGTAATCAATACCTCAAAGACGAGGCGAAATTCGGTAAGACCAAAGCCAAGGCATTGCAGGTAGAGCGTAAGTTTCAAGAGGTACTAGAAAAAGACGAGGTTAGAGGTGCTATAAATGTAGCTACTCAGCTTATCCAACTACAGAATTCTAAGAATTCTACGCTAAAAGCTATTGGGAAAGCCGCGGCTATATCACGTATCGCAGTAGAAACCGCACAGGGTGCTATTTCTGCCTATGCTTCATTGTCGGGTATACCGATTGTAGGTCCGGCACTTGGGGCAGCAGCAGCCGGGGCTTTAATTGTCTATGGAGCTAAGAGAGCATCGAACGTGAGAAGCGCGCAGCGTGGGGGTATTGTACCTAACGCTATTGGTGGTACACGCGACAGAGTACCGATGATGTTAGAGCCTGATGAGCTGGTAGTACCTAAAGGGTTAGCCCCTGACTTTATTCAGTCAGTAGGTAGACCAGATAACCAGCAGGGCGGTAGTAGTGCCGAGTCGCCACTAGTAATGATCGGCATAGAAGATGATGCAGTAGATTTTTTAACCGCGAAGCAGCGAGAAAATACAGACTTAGCAATAGGGGCGGCGTAACATGGGTGTAGCATTAGATATAACAGGTGGGGTTAAGATACTAGATAGAAATCTTGCTCTATTAAAAGACGGCAGTACAGCATCAGCTAGTTCAAATGATACGGCTGCAAAATACTTGCTGAGTAATAATAAATATGTGCGGTGGGAGTCTTCTGGTTCAAATGACGTAACTACAGAGACGTTAACAATTAATCTTAGTAAGACGCGGACGCTAGACAGGTTATTTATACTAGATCATAACTTTAAAAATTATAGTATTACATATAACGATGGTACAGAGTTTACCAACGTATCGAACTTAGACGTTGACCTAGCTGGTGGCATAACAGAGACGGGCTACTCGAAATCAACAACATACTACAAATTTGACGCTGTCTCAGTAGACTCAGTAGTTATATCAGTAGATACCACTCAAGTAGCAAACGCTCAAAAATTTCTACGCGAGTTTATAGCCACTATAGAACTCGGCACACTTGCAGGGTTTCCACGTGTTCAGAATGTGAAGCATGACAGAAACATCAGAGAAGATGAAGTTATTAGCGGTCGTAAGATTATTCAAAAAGGGTATGAGACTACTTCATTTAATATGGATTTTAAAACCTATCCGATACAAGCTGACATAAACCTACTAGAAACTATACATTTAAAAGAAGATAGTTTCCTGGTCTGGTTGTGCGGTGGTAGATATGGCACTGATCATTTTACAATAGAGCAAAGGGGCTGGCGTATAGGCGACGTATATAACATGCAAATACGAAAAGCTCTAGGGGCTGACTATGCGAAAAGCATCTACCAGAACGGCGTAGATACTAAGGTCAATTTCATCGAGGTTGTATAATGGCTACAGTCACTAACATCAGGAACTACCAGTTTTTAATAACGCCACTACTAGATATGAATGTTTACGGCGAGGTTGTGGACGTATCAAAAGATATTGACCTTACAGACTTCGTAAAAAATAACGGTATTGGAAATATAAAAAGAGATATTGATAATGGTGACTATGATATAGGCGTATTTACCTACGGAAACATTACAATAAAAGCACTTAACATCGACGGTAAATTTAATGACCAGAATGATTTTAGGTCGTTGTTTCCGTACAGTAGGGATAAAGCCAAGGTCACAGTTAACTATCTAGACCTTGACGGCAATGTTCTAAGTAGTTTTAAGGGTATTACTAACGAGGAAGGAACTAGACAGGATTTTAGAAAAGACGAGGTAAAATTTAAAGTCTTGTCAGAAGATTCCGTTATTAGAAAATCTAAGATCTCAGGCGGTACGGTCGCGTCGGGCGTACCTATCTCTCAAGCCATAAAGAACATTATCAGTGTACCAGAAATTACAAGCGTTCTAACTTATGATGAGTCAAAAATAAATGTCGGTACTGATTACACTATTGATGTAGGCGGCTGGTTTGATAACAAGAAAACGAAGACAGGACTTGACGCACTACTGGTAGCTAGTGGCTCTGTCATGTTGATAGAAGGTTCTACGATGGTAGTCAGGACCAGAGAAGAAAACTCAGGCAACACATTCAAGTTTTATGGGCATGGTGATCTATTCGGTAGAGAAAACATCATCAATATTAAAAGCTATAATACGGGCGTACAGCGTATGTTTAATTCGATTGTAGTTAATGACGTCGAGGTTGCGAATAACGATTTAATTGCTACCTACGGGGCTAGACAAAAAGTTATATCTTTCCCATTTATAACAAACTTAACTACGAATACCTTGATAGCTGCAGCAATATTAGCTGAGTTTAGCGCGCCCAAGGTAGAGTTAGAGATCGAAACTACAACCGAGATAGCTAAGACGCTTAATTTTTTAGATGCCGTTTCAATAGACTACCCTTACAGGCGCATACCTGTAGGCACTGACTACTTGCCGCTATACGGTGTGGCTAAATACGGTGAGGCTCGCTATCCGATTATACAGGGTAATATGAAGATCCGACCGCAGGACGCTTTTAAAGTTATAGGCTTCCAGGAAAGACCAAAGAAATATACAACGATTGTAAAATTACGGCAGCGCGGTACGACAATCTCAGACGGTAGCTTTAATGACTTTATATCTGTTTACGGCTCTGCAGTTTATGGGGTTTCACAATATCAAACTAGAATAGACTAACAATGTTAAACATATTAGAATTTATAAATATAAGGAGTAAATAAAAATGGGAACTAATACAATAGATACAGCGATAAGTAACGGGGACGTTATAGACGCGTCTGATCACAATGAACTAGCAAGCGCATTAACAAACCAGTTTGTAGGTAGAAATACATCAGGGGTCGCCGAGGCTGGTAGGTCTCTTGGAACTACTGCGCTGCCTTGGGGTACTATATTCGGTGGGAGTCTTATATTAGGTGGGCAAGCGATAGACACAGCCAACCTAGTAGCGGAGGCTAATAGGGTTATTAGTGGACCTAGCAGAACTTTAAGCGCGCTGTCTGATTTTTTGCGGGCAGACGGGTCTACAAACGCGTTTAGTTTGTTGGGTAACACAGTAAACTTATTGCTGAGTATTAATGCTACGGCTGTGACAGTAGATACCGACATTGTAGTGGGTTCATTGGCATTAGCTCCAAGCTCAAATAATACATGTGCGGTTAACGACTCAAACATGACTGACGACCTGTACGCTGGTGAAGATAGTACAGTAATTACTATCGACGCGGTAGGGTCAAATATCAGTGATAAAGTTGGTCAATATATAACTCTAAAATCATCTAACAACGAGTATATGTACGCATACGTCAAAGATGCTACGACACTTACAAACGTGTTTCGCGGGTTTTTCCTAGACGATTCGGGAGACCCAGTAGAGAGAGCAAACTTGTCTAACAATGACGTTTTAACATTGATGGCTACCGGCAACGTATTCGTAGAAAATAATGGTACTACAGTCGATGTTAGTTACACACAACCGGTCTACTCGTTTACTGCTCCAAGCTCACCGAATGCAGGTGACTACTGGTATGATATCTCTAACGCCTTGTGGAAACGTCACGACGGTACTAGTTTTGTTATTATAAACCGTATACTGGTTGGGAAGGTTGTCATAGATGCAGCGAACTGTGTAGCTACTCGGTCTATAGATTACTCGAATGGCTTTAGGGAATTGAACAACGTAGAGTTAGAATCGTTTAGTACGTCTGTCGTCGAGTCTAAAAGTCACATAGGCGCGGTAAGCGTTTACGGTAATACGGTCAATCTAGGGGGAACTAAGTTAACCTGGAATATAACTACAGATTTAGCTAGTGGCTTGAGTGAGTCTACTTCTACAGTTTATTACTTGTACTTAACGGAGTTAGGTAAGAGAGTTATGGATACTCAGAAGCCTTACTACAGAGAAGATCTTAGGGGTGATTATCATCCATACGAGTCTTGGCGACTACTCGGTATGGCTTACAACGATTCGTCAGACGATTTAACTACCATTTGGTCAGAAAAAGGCGAGAATGTTTATAAAATGGATTATGTCTCATCTTTTAGTACGACCTCTACAGACGCAACCGATATAACAGGGGCAAGCGTTTTGGTGCTGTCCCGAGGCAGACAGAAAATGAACTTATACACCGTAGGGGACGGGGGAAGCGAAGCGAGTCACCTAGAGTGCGTTAATAGTGCCACTTCGTCTAGAGGTGATCTTTTTATCTTGATCGGTTCGTCTATTATTTATACGTTACGTATGGGGATTAGTTCGGGGGGTGCTTCATCAACCTTATATAGGGTACCCTCGTCTGTAGTTTCTTACAGCTCAGACTTGCCACTAGGGGCAAAAACAATAAAGCTGCAGATTAGATCAGGCACGTCGGGTGCTACGGCTAAGTATATAGCATCACAAACAGTAATTGAGGTAGTATAAATGATTATAGAGATTAAAGATTTAGGCAGAGATAATGTGAGTTTGCTGAACTTAAAAATCATTGAGAATTTTTCTAACTACTCTCACTACTCGTCGCATAACGACGATGTGAGTTTATTTTTTTCTGACGACTCAAATCGAAAAGAGGTTAGTAGCTTCTTATTGGGTATGACAGATGATTTTTTTAAGGGTGAGCACGCTAAAGAAAATATTAGGGAGCTTAGAAGAAACGCATATGAAGCGGCAGGCTTAACTTTTGATAGGTTTCAAGAGTTAGTTATAGAGGGAGACACAAAAGAAATAGAAATTTATAAAAATAAACGTGCTGCTATTAAAGAGGCTATCAAATAGTGTGGGGAGCAATAAAAGGTGTAATAGGTTCTATTTTTTCGTCGGGTAAAGCCCTTGAGATCTTAGACGAGGTTGTATTAACCAAAGAAGAAAAAGCCAAACTACAGATAAAAATGCTTGCGGGCTACTCTCAATACAAGATAGCTCAAAGAGTTTTGGCGTTTGGTTTTTGTGGTATGTATTTGCTGACCATAATTATTTGTTTGGTACTTCATTTATTTAAGCAGGATATTACCGCGATAACAGTTATAGTAGATCAGTTTAAATTGGGCTACATAGTTTTAACTATTGTAGGCTTTTATTTTGGTGGTGGGTTCTTCGAGTCAAAAAATAGGAAAGATACTTAAAGCGAGTTTAATAACTGCTCAGTTTCTCTGGGCAGTTTAAACTTATTCAACTTGGCAAAAAACACTGTAATCTCGTCAAAACAACCCGTACTAAGCACAGCCGCTTTTGCTCGTTTTGCTCTAATTAAATGCCAGACCTGTAGTTTTCTAGCTTCTTTGCCTACGTCTTTTAATTCAACATAAAAAGGTACGCTATTAAATGTGCCCTGGATATCAGCCATGCCGCTAGTATATCTGTCTGATATTTTATTGTAGTAAAGGTCCGCGCCGTCTTTAATATACTGATCGAGTAAGCCCTTAGTCTGCTTGGTAATTCTTGCCTCTGCCATAGATAACTAGTTTATGGTATACGAATTAGATTGACCAGTTTTCTTTGAACTCGTTAAACCTGTATTTAGGGCGTAGCGGGTAGAGGGATAATCTAACGGAGGTAATAAAATCTATGGGGATTAAATAGAACATGTCTAATGCTTTAATATATATTGCAATCGCGTCGCAGTGTTCCCGCGTATATTTTCTTTTTGGAGAACTTCCATACCTTATAGTTACGGGAAACCGCCCTGATTTTTGTAGTGCAAGGCTTGTAGATTTTACCTGTACCCGTAAGAAATTACCGTTTTTTTCTAGGACAAAGTCGTAAGGTCTAGCACTAAAGGGTCTTAGGACCGCGTAACCTTGCTCGAACGCCCTTACTGTAAATTTTAGCTCGGCGTAATCGCCCAAGTGTTTCACGTATATATAGTAGGTAATTTTTACCTACTATGCAACGTAATCAGCCTTTGCACCCCAAGTAGTTTTACTACTTTCTATGTCTACGCGCAGAGGTAGGTGTCTGTGCGGGTACGCCTCAACCATCAACCTCGATATCTCTGGTAGTAGGTGATGCTCGTTATCGTGTATACTGAAAATAATTTCATCGTGCACAGTTAAATCTATTTTACTTTTATAATCTTTTAGTAGCTCGAAGCAACTAACAAATGCTGCCTTGGTACAATCAGCCGCCGTACCCTGAATTAAAGCGTTAAGTGTTTTATACTCGAAGCCCCTTTCTATGATGGAAACTCTACCATAAGGATTGTGTATTTTACCGTAAAGTTTCGCTTGCCGTTTGCACCAAGCGTCGAGGTCGTTAACACCTTGTAGTGATTTTCTGAATGCGCCCCTAAGCGTCTTAGCCTCGGACTCTGCGCATTTTAAATTAGCCGCAATAAGCTTAATGCCTTGACCATAAGCAACACCTAGAGCCAGTGCCTTAGCTTGACTACGTGATATTTTTAAACCGGTGTAGCGTTCAACCATCTGAGCCATAGCTATATAAATATCTACACCGCTAGCTACCTGGTCTATAACTTGTTGATCACCTGATAAATCAATCATTATGTACATTTCTTGACCCTTGTAGTCAAAGAAAAACAAAGTGTAGTTGTCCCTACGTTTAAATGAGTTCCTAACAGCCCACTTGTGGAAATCCTCTTTAGGTACATTTTGTAAGTTGGGTTGGAAGCTTGATAGCCGCCCCGTTGTTGTTGTCTCTTGACCTAAACTACAATGAATTATACCAGCCTCGTCGATCATCTTGAGGTAGTTTTTATAGTAGGTGTTGGCTTTTTTCTGGCTGCGTTTCGCACTGACTATATTATTTAATACGGGCAAGTCATGCTTATCGCCCAACATAAATAAAGTTTCTGCGTCAGTCGAGTAGCCGCCTGTCCACTTACCCTTTTTAATAATCTTAGGAAGCTCTAGCCCTAAATCTTCTCGTAGGTATTTCTGCATCTGCTTAGGTGAGTTAACATTGAGGTCCACAGTCTTTTTAATTTCTGCTAGATTCACTCTGGCATTTTCAAGCTCGTATACTTGAGCCTCTTTACAATATTCTGTATTTAAAACCATGCCCCGTATCTTAGTTTCTGCCAGGGCTGTAGTTAACGCGGACTCATTAGCGAGCTTGTTTATAATCTTTTTAAAGCTCTTGGGACGTGAGTCCTTATAGCTGTGATCTCTGGCGTTGATCTGCTCTAATATTTTTATACAGACGTCGTAAGTTATCCGAGCATCACGGCACCCGTAATTAAACATAATGTCTAGCGGTACTCTAGCGTAGAGGGGTTTTTTCTTGTCGTATATATCCACGCCGTAGAGGTTATGCTCTTTTATATAATTTTCTACACTAGTGTCTTTGCTGAGTTTTAAATACCACTTGGCTAGATAGTCCATACTGAAAAACTGGTTATCTGACTTTTTCCCTTGTGGTTGATGTAGAGAATACTCAAGCCTAGCCATTACGCCGCCGTCGAGTAGTTTGGAATTTAATTTGATACCGTCGAAATGCAGCATACTGTAGTCAAAGTCGGCGTTAATTAAAAATATATATTTAATAGAGTCTAGTAGGGCTTGCATCTTCGCGGCTGTCTCTTTATCTTTTTTAATGCCGCCTATACTAAAGTCGAAGTAATATTCGTTATCTTTATCAGCCATAACTATTGAGAATAATCTATCCCCGTGAAATGGTAGTAACCCGGTAGTCTCTGTATCTAATGACATACGCTCGGTATTCATTAGGGCTTGTACGACCGCGTCGAAGTTCTTATTATTTACTAGTGTTCGCATTAAAACTCATAGTTATTTGAGGGTCACTACTTAAAAAATCTCTAAGGGCTAACTCTACTACCTTACGAAAGGGTACGTCTAACTCTTTAGCTTTTTGCTTGGCGTCCAGCACTAACCCCGTAGGTAGTTCGACGCATATAGGTTTTTTATCAATCATTGATTTTCCTTATAAATAAAATGACCTCTAGTTAGTCACCACAAAAAACTAGAGGTCATGCACTCGTCAGAGTTCAACCACTAGAAGTTAATAGTCGAGTCGCCTGCAGCAGGCGCAGCTTTCACAGCCGCGTCAGCCTCGTCAGATTCATGTACTTTAACTTCTGAGGCAGCAAGTCGGCTAGTCCACTTGATAGCCTGCTTAATTTCTACTTCATTAGACTTACGACCATCGACAATATCCATAACGTAGTATTTACCCTTGTCGCCTTCCTCTTGTTTAGCTACAAGCTTAAAAGTCTTGGCGTACATTTCTGCGCCGAATTCTTCTAGCATCATTAGTTTAGTAGCAAGTTTTTTACCGCCCTTTAAGCTAGTTCTTTTAAATGAGATTACAAATGGGAACACCTGCATAGACTCGATGTCTGATGGTCTGATAACGTAGTAGTTCATAACAGTGTTACGATTTACTACTTTACCGCCTAGTGTTTCCTCATATGCTAGCTGCGCTAGTTCAGGACTCCAGGACTCAGTCTTTACATACTTGTTATCCTCAAAAGTCTGAATAGTTTTATACATACCAAGGGCTATAAATTCTACTGGATTATTAGCCTTAGATCCTACTACAACCTCGTCTAGTGAGTGAACAAAGTCACCGGACTTGGCTGCATTAGTATCGTCTTCGACTAACTCACTGATAGATTGCATTAGTAGAATCTTAGGTAGGATAATATCCTCAGCACTAATCTGCGAGCCGAACGTCCCCGAAGACTCCGCACTAACTGCTACCTCTGTACTAGCTTGAGCTACTACTTCATTTTTCTTAGACATTAGATACCGCCTCGATTTTCTTGTTTAAAAACTTATAAGCCTTACTACCTAATGCTTTTTGCAGCGTTAGTGCTTGCTTGTGTGTGATTGTGATAGATGGCGTAATTGTCTTAACTGCTACTGTCTTACTTTTTGCTTTAACTACTTTTTTCATGGTGTCCCCTATGACGTTATTGGTTGCTTAGGTCTATATTCCTAACTGATAATTTAACTCTATTGCTTGATATTTCCATGCCATCGACTTTAAAATCTAAGTCCATGTTTTCTTTGGCGCGGTCCATTTCTTCATTATAAAAGCTATTCATTTTTGCCGCGTTAAATGTTATGAGATCCTCAAAAATACCGCGCTCTTTTAAAAATTTACCTAGAGCGTCTTTGTCTGTGATCTTGGCGTAGGGCTTATTAGTCCTAGTAACTTTACCAAATCCCGTGTCAAAAGTTTTCAAATTGTGATGTTCGAGCATGTCGATGATTCCATTTTCCATATCAGAAAATATTTTTTCCTCGATGGTTTTTAATTCTTTCATCTTAGCCACTTTAGCTTTTTGAATAAACATTTTTTTACACGCTTCTTGAAGCTCACTCAAATTAATTTCTTGTGTCATTTTTCGTACCCCTACGTATTATTTTTATTTCACCTATAGAATTTATAGGAGCAGTGACCTTATGTCAAGTAACTTGTTAACGAACTTCTCTTTGCTTAAAATTCTCTTGTAAATAACCTCGTCGATTGTGTCTGGTGCTATCAGATGATAGTCGGTTAAGTTGTCGTGATACTTCTGCGCACCCTCTCTATGATTACGTTTCACCGATTGCAGGTAGTCGTCAAGCGAGAAGTTTCTAGTATAGTAAATTTTATATCTAGCACCTGTTAAATTTACGCCTAGCCCTGCCGATCTAGTATTACACAACGCAATTCTAGGACCTGCATCAGTAGTTTTAAAACTCTTGGCGGCTGCTAACTTCTCGTCGGTTGATACCTCGCCTGTGATCTCTACGTATTCAATACCGCGTTTCTCTAGAGCCTCTCTAATGTCCTTATAGTTCTGCTTAAAGATAGCAAAAATAATAACCTTGTGAGGTGCTGACTGTTCTACTAATTCCATGCAGGCATCTAGTCTTGGATTAGTTTTAAACTTATGTATAGTGCCGTCGTATAACTTCATAAATCCGCTAGATATTTCATTTAGTCTTAGCATCTTGGTTAATGCATTAGTCACTACTAGCGGGTTATCCTCTTGCTCGTCAAGCCAAGTAATCAGCTCTTTTTGTACTTCTTTATAGTGTTTTTTCTGTTCACTAGACAGCTCTACTTTCATCGGGATGCTTCTTAGTTCTGGCAAGCCTTGAGTGTTTTCTAGTCTACATGCCCTAGAGTATAGTAGTTTGTTAAACTCATCTATCTTGTTGGGGTCTACTCTCCACTTGGGGTACTTAGTGCCGTACGGAATATACTGCACCATGTACTTAGATTTAAAAACGCTCATGCGATACCCGAAAGTTTCGCCGCCGTCCAAGAATAAAAACTGTGACCAAATATCGGTTATAAGTCCCGATATGGGCGTACCTGACAACATGACTTTAAACACGCTAGCCGTCTTGGTAATCTGTAAGACTTTCCTACAGGCTATAGATTTATATGTTTTTATTTTCTGTGACTCGTCGGCTACTGCTATTTTAAACTTACGCGCTACCAGGGCTTTAACAACCGCGTCGGTCCTTAGAGCCTCGTAGTTAATCACTATAATTTTATGATCTGTATTTTCTATAATCTGCAGACGTTTCTTGGCTGTGCCTCTAACTACGCCGATGTGTTTTTTATCAAGCTTAGTCCACGCTAGAAACTCGTCTTTCCAGTTTTCTAGTACAATGACAGGACAGAATATGATGGTGTCTACAATGCCGCCTGCCTGTAACCATTTATCTTTGATTGTACATATGGTCATAGGCGTTTTACCTGTACCCATATCAGACAAGTTAGCCATACTAGACTCACTTTTATAGCGGTCTACTATCTCGACTTGCCCTGGAAATAAGTCCTCGTAACCTAGACTCATACAACCTCGTATGTCTGTAATGTGTTATAGCTTATGTAGCGTCTAACTTGCACCGCTTTGCTATCGTCATGCTCAAGAGCTAATACGCCCTTGAGTTGTACCTCTACGAGGCTGTACCGCTTACCCTGGTTAATTAACCTAGTGCTATGATCAAAGCTAGCTACTAGATTAAATGCGTCCTGGTTTACCTCTGCTAGCCTGGTTTTAATTCTTGTCATCTGTTCTGGTGTTTGCATTTATTCCTTAATTTCTATGTAGTTAAAGTCCCAAAGTGTGCCTTTGGCTCTTGCGTCCGCGTCAATAAAATACTCTTTAGTCTTATATTCCCACTTTCTACTTTCTCCATTCCATCTAAACCTCGCGGCCTTGGCTAAGTCTTTGTGATGATAGTCTACTTGAGCATGAAACGTGAGAGTAGGCGAGTGTGTGATCTTGATAATATCCTCGGTCGGGTACTCACTAAATATGCGCATCATACTCAGCACGTCAGTGAACGCCCTGTGGGGGAACGGATTTAAAAACCCGTGACGACCTGTTAAGTCTTGCAGCTTCCTAGTGGTGATATACTCACTGTAGGGCAAGTCTGTCATAGTATCAATCCAGTGCTTAGGCTTTAGTGCCAGGTCGATAGATCTACCAAACCTGTTGGTTACTCTGCCGTTAGCTTGATGGAAATATCTATTAATGAAGTTAGCCATAGCAGGCTTATCGAAATGCTCGCCGTTATGAGCTACTACATACTCAGCTTTATTATACAGTTTAATAAATCTTTCTATAACATCAACTGGCGACTTCCCGTAGTTTAGTACCATCTTGTCTTGTATACCTGTAAGACCTACCACAAAAGGGTCCATAGGTATTTTAATGTCCGGCTCATGTACTAGATCAGCCTGTACCTCGATAGGTACTTTTAAATCTGTGTCGTACAGAATTGCGCCTACCTCAGTGACCCTCAATAGATCTTGGTCGAAGGTAGTAGTCTCTAGGTCCATTCCAAGTACTAGCATCTAGAAACGCCTCGAGCCTTTAAAGGGCTTATTTTTGTTTGTTTTTCTGTTATCTACTTTAACCCTTTTATAAAAAGCCAATACACCAAAGCATGTCTTTAATCCGTAGTAGCTGGCAACGGACACTAGAAACCATATAGGCAAATTTAAACTCACACTAAAATTACTCAAACTATCCACGGTGTACCCCTCTAAAACCTTCCGGCTTCTTACTAAATTTTCTAGCTGCTGATATCAGCGTTAGATGCTCATTCATGTTGTAATGCTTACAAGCTCTAAGTAAGCACCAGCCGATAACCCGTTGGGGCAGTAGGCTCGCTACAGCCTCGGCAAGTGTGTTCCTGGCTGACACTGGTATAGGTTTTAGTAGCAAGTAGACTAGATTATGCCTGACGTTTTTCCATATAATCATTATTTACCCCTGGGCTTGCACAGCTCAAAATGCGGACCGTCATAAAATTTATGATCCTTAGTTTTAAAATTACTATTCCAGTCGCCGCCCCAACGTAGTAGGTGATCAATCTCGCCCATGTCATATAACATCGTAGCTATTCCAATTACGAAGTACGCAAAGTTGGTGAAACCTTCTCTATCGTCCCAGTTAATTGGCTCCATAGCCGCGTCGATAGCAAAGCTATACTCAACACCCACGCCGTTAACTGTTATAAGTCTTGCAAGGTGCTTGCTTTTTAAAGTTTTACTGCGACCTATAGACACTAGGTATCTCTGTCGGTCGTAAGTTCTTACGCCCTCGATAATGTTAACAGCTACATACTTGTTAGCTGTGTTAAATATCTTTTGTAAGTCTGGATGACAGCTATGCAGCATAGCTATATCAGCCGCGCTAAATGGTTTATCGTTTTTCATAATGCCTCATTCTTGTTTAGTGTTTTCTTGTGAGTCTTATCTATAGAGTTACTTATCTTTAATATAGACGCGGCTATGCCACCCTCATTTTCTATGAACTCTACTAACTTCACGCCTCTAAGTTTATTCCTGGCTAACCACAAATAGACTTGATGTTCCCTGAATAGATTTTTCTTGGTGTGATAAAACCCTCTTATTTGCAGCAGCGAAGATGCTACAGGCGTATAGCCATCATACAAATAGTCTAGGACCTTGCGTAGTTCATGCTCAGGTAGCCCTTGCAAGTTATCGAGATTTTGCTTAGCCTCTTGTTTGCGCTTGGCTATGTCAAAGTCGTTCATCTATAATCCTTTTATATACTCGTAAGTAGCAGTAGTCTCGAACGCGTTACCGTAAGTCTCTAAGTCTGCTAGGACCTTGATGTGCTTTATCTGTTCTTGCGCCCTCTTTGCTAGCGTCTCAAAGCCATCTACCAGGTCAGATAGGTTAGATACCTCTAACTGATACTCTTTGAAAGCGTCGATCATCTTAGATAGCTCGCCTACCTCAATAGGCTCTAGTTTAGCTACAGCCGCGTTAATAATGTCTTGATTAAGTTCCATAAATTGTACCCCTACTAATTATATTGATTGACTCTTATAATTGGCTATAAGATACCTATAGTCAAGAAAATTATACCTCGTTGAAAATAATTAACTTTTTTATTTGACAGGTCGATTAGTTACGTATTACGATAGCTAAGTAATAAACATTAACAATTAATCGTAGGGGTACGAATCATGGAAAAGAAATTACAGAAACTACTAGTTACAATTGATCAGAAATTATCTACTGAGTTTATGGCTTATGAGATTGAGTTTTTAAAAGAGTTGAAAGTTGATACCTTGAAAAAGCTTAACGCTATATTTGCAGCTAAGGCAGGGGCGTAATGGGAAACGATAAGATAATAGATTATTATCAAGAGGTAGCCGACAAGCTGCAGTTAAGTCGGGCAGAAGTTGAAACGCGGCTACTACCTTATATGTGGTGCGCGGACCCTGCAACCGTCACCGATGTAGATTTTTTAATTACTTTAGTAAATACGTCAATCTTTTTAGATAAGGAGTAAGGATGAAATATTTAGTTTTATTAATGTTAGCAACCGCGTCGGTTTATGCAGGTACCTACTTTGCATTCGACGGTAGAAAAACTACAGTGGACGGGGTTGAGTGCGTAGTAGTACGTGCGCGCAGCGGTAATGGTATCGGTGTTAGTTGTAATTGGGGTAAGTAATGAACACAGTAGTAATAAATTATAATATAGAGGTAGAAGACCAGGCAGAGAAAGTTGTATTTTCTAAACGTGTGTTGTTGCCGTTTGTTCCTAGCAAAGAAATAGCTACAGATATCTACGCTGCGGGAAATATAAGCGGTGTGTTTTATTCTGTAGAGCATGCGACTTTTACAGTTAGTATCAACGGGTTTTGCGATGATCATAACGAAGTGCAGTTTGCACATAGTTACGCGCATCTTGGAAAGGTTATAGATAGTCTAGAAGGCTCGGGCTACGCGAAGGTGGAAAAATGAAAGATTATTTTACTAAGGTCTTGGAGTTACTAGAGCTTGAGAAACTACGAAAGTCTCAGAGCTGTGACACCTGGAAAGATAGTGGGGATCGTGGTGCTTGCTACGCGTGTGACGTTGCGCCCGTTGTTGAATTGATACACGTCACTAAAAACGCAATCCAGGAGTTATCAGATGAGTAGACCTAGAGATGGTAAAGAAATTAAAAAGACTTATACAGTTAGGATTGAGCCTAAGCTCAAGAAAAAGTTAGATAAGAAATTTGGCTCACTTACGAAGATGGTGGCTTATATCTTAGAGGGATTAGTTAAATGACTTTAGAAGATTGTATAGAATTACTAGACTTACGCGTGTCTGATCAGCTTAGTTATGGTCATGCCGACATATATGATACTCAAATGTTAGAGGCGTTAAAAAAAGTTAAGGACGAGTTAGACGAGAAAAACTCTTTGATCGCGTCGTATGGGGGTTTAGAGTGAGTAAAGAAAGAGAATACCAAGTAGGCGATATAGTTGAGTGTACTAAGCTTTTCTATGGCGACGGAGGCTATTTTACAGTCGGCAAGCACTACAGGGTCGATCAAGTCAAACTAGTAACAGCCGTAAAAGTTAAACCAAAGACCCTTACAAAACCAGAGCTAGAGCTAGAAAAGATAACAATCGCGGGGAAAGATTACGAAGTTACCTCGGAAAAACTGAGCGAAATTATGGAGAAATTGAAATGAAAACAATAAAAGAAATTAACGAATTTTTGGCTAGAGCTGAGTTTGGGGAAGATGTATGGCTAGAGGATGGATTAGTTGAATGGGAGTATGGGTTTGCAGGATATAACCACGCAAAAAAACTCTACACAGACTCATTCGACTCACAGATTCCGTTACTTGAGAAATACGGTCTTAGTCCTAATGCCGACTTTCTAGGTACAACATGGCAAGCAAATTTAGATTTTGGTGATGAAACCTTTGAAGCTGAAACACTACCAGAAGCATCAGCAAGAGCATTAGTAGCTGAGATAGAATCACGGGAGAAGAAATGAGTACAGAGTATAAAGTTTTCGTTTTCATTTTTGTGGTTGCGTATATTGCGGGCGCTATGAGCTGTTATTCCTTTATGACGAGGCATGCTTTATGAATGAACTTTTAAAAAATGCGCTTGACCAACTTTTCGCCTACGCAGAAAAAAAAGACGAGTCCCACCTACATGCAATTACAATACAACTGGAAAGGGGTTTAAACCGTCAAGACCAACTCAAAAACAATAAAAGAAGTACAGGAGAAGAAATGAGAGAACCAATATTCAAGAATGTAGTTATTAGTCATGACGGTTTAACAAAGGACCTGGACAAACTACGCGAGCATCAAATGGATTACGCTCTTAGTCGCATGGGGTATAAGTTCGCCAAGGAACATGCCAGGCAATACGCTAAGTACTATATCTATAAGCATGTAACTACAGGTGAGCAAGTTGAATGTGATCAATTTTGTGGTACTAACCACCGCAGCCGCGACGGGTTTAAATTAATAACAGAAATAATTACAATGGAGTTAAAGTAATGAAAGATTACATCGTTAAAAGAAGTGGTAAGGGCAAGGCTTTTTACTGGACTATAGAGGCTATGAGAAACTCTACAAGCTCAGTGAATGTTGCTACAAGACTAACACTAGAGGAGGCAACACGCAGAGCTGCCATGTTTAAGTTCGGCGAGGTTGTTAAAGTTAAATAGCAGAAATGACCCTAGCAATGTACTAGGGTCGGTCTGGCATCCATAGTCGAATATGGACGTTAGCAAAATGCTTGGTGAATTAATATTGTTTCATGAAATTAAAAAGCCGTCTAGAGAATCGTAGGGGTACTACAGAAAATCTAGACGGCTAGGAGACCCATATACAAGCAATGCAAATAACTTGTATACAAAACACACTCCACTATAATCTAATTATTTAAAAACCTTGTCAAAGCCCTTTGATTAATTTATTCTCTAGATTCAAATTGAAATGTAGGGGTACAAACAAATGAATAGACACGAAAAAATGAGCCGTAAAAAGTTCACAGAAAACTACAATATGCCTTGGGAGGTTGTCGAGATTGAGCTAAAAGCCTTTGACGACCTCGTCGAGCCGCTTGAGTTGAACGAATCTAACTATAGCAAATATCGTAGAGGGTTTCTACTACGGGCAGATATTGCCTACAAGTCTAGTGAGGCTAAAAATGTCGGATAGATCACTTAGAATTTTTATAGTTTCACTGACGCTATTTTTTGTATTGATTGAGGTTGCAATTGAGTTGGGTTAATTATCTAGTAACCTCAAAGTTCGCCAAGTCTAGTGAGGGGCATCTACCTGCACAAGATCTAGCGCAAGCAATTCAAGACCACGACGGCGGCGAGGCTTACTATAATCACTTCGATGTGACTACAGACGGTCTAGGTGTTGACGAGGGCGTAGCGACTTTCAAGGGCGCAAGCGGTCCAGCTAGACCAGCTCTAGGTCTTGTAGGCTTTGACTTCGATCACGAAGACGCGGCACAATCCCTGAATGATGTTATTCGATTTATTAATTACTTGAAGCTAAAAAACTTCTATGTAGCATTTTCAGGCTCTAAGGGTTTTCATGTCTCAATTCCGTTTGAGTATTTCGGCTTAGAGGCAGACGCCGACTTACCTAAGACTCTTAACAAGCTGGCGCATCATCTAAAACCTGCATTTAAGACACTGGACACTAGCGTCTATAATATCGGTCGCAAGTTCCGCGCACTTAACAGCAAGCATCCTAAGACGGGATTATATAAAACTATAATTAACGGTCTTGGTAGTAGAGATATGGACGGTATCAAGGAATTTTGCAAGACTCGCCATACTAGGGGTTACGATTCTTTTGGTCCTATAGAACCAGACGAGAACCTCGTGCGTCTTGTCGCGGACTGTAAGGTCAGTGCTGCATACGATAAATCCAAGGCTGGCACAGCTATCGAGCCTACCAAGCTAGAGAGCTTTGACGGTAAGATATGTATTAAACGTCTGATCGAGGCACGTTGCCCAGATGGTGAGCGTAATACGACCGCGTTGATTATCATCAATGATCTTTTTAAAACGGGTAAACACAAAGATTACTGCTACGAGGTTGTACTACCTTGGGCATCCAGGTCAGGCTTTCCCACTGACGAAGTAACTACGATGGTAGAGGCTATTTACGCGGGCGACAGGTTTTATAACCACGGTTGCCTCGAGCCTATCAAGTCCGCGAAGTGTAGTGCTAAGTGTCCGCTATGGTCTAAGTTAGCTAAAGACAAAAGACCAGTACCAGTAGACGCACCTAAAACAGCATTTAAAGATCATGAAAAAACTAAAAAAATACCTGCCACAGAGTTCGTCTATACCTGGTGTCGAGAGAATAACCTCGATGTTACTCTGTCTAATCTATGGTTTGTTGCTGGTGTCAGTATGCCTCTATCAGACGTTGTAATGGAAATTTACCGAGTCTACAATAGTGCTACTTCCCACATGGTTGAGTATCGTACAGTCACCCAGGCTATAATCGAAGCAACCCTATCCAACTTCGAGAAGCGTATGCGCGCGGTTAAGCTCCTGGAGATGCGCGACCGTATACGCTATACAGGTGAAAACGACGAGGTTGAGAAGTTTCTTACGGCAGTGCTGCCAGAGGTCCGCGACGTTGACAGGCAAGTACTCAAGCACTGGATATGGCTAGTTAAGCGTAATATTTGGTCAGGTAATTTACAACACCACATGATGCCCATCTTCACAGGTCGAACAGGCTCAGGGAAGTCTAGAGCAGTTGAGGCTTTATGTGCGCCACTAAACGACGTGGTTGACACCGCAGACGTTTCTATACTTGGTGATGATAGACAAGACTTTAGGTTAATGACTAGCTTTATAATGTACTTTGATGAGATGGCTAAGGCTAATAAAGTTGATGTTGAATCGTTGAAAAAGAAAATTACAGCTGACTATCTGACCTATAGAGTTTTAGGCACCAACGCCAAGAATAAAGGTAAAAAAGTTTGTAGCTTTATTGGTACTAGTAACTACGAGGTCATTGATATTATCAAGGACCCTACGTCAGTTAGACGTTATTGGGATTTTAAGTGTAAAAACCGTATTGATTGGAACGCTATCAACACTATAGATTATCTTAAATTATGGCAGGGGATCGATGAGGACCGCGACGATATCTACCTAACGGATATGAAAGCCGTCAAGTTAGAGCAAGAGAAGTTTAGGGAGATGGACAGTGTAGAGGAGTTTCTCACTGAAAATGGGCTTTTTGTTGATGATGAGGGTAGCGTAGAGGTTTCTTCACCTACTCTTTATTTGGCTTATGTAGATTGGTTAGAAATGCAAAACCGTGGACGTTATGCTTTTTCAACCGCGAGGTTTGGTAGAACCTTAAAGACTTATTTAGAGGCTAATCGTAAGACGCGAGGCGTTTTTTATAAGGTTTCCAAGAGATTTTCTGACGTGAGTGCCGCGTCAAACACTGATTTTATTCTTTAAAATGATGTAGGGTTTAGGGTCGTCGACTCGGCGCGTACCCTACATCATCAATAATTTTTATTTAAAATGCTGAATGTGCTGTGTTATAAAATGCTGCTTGTGCTGCGTTATTTAGGCTTCAAAACCGCGATGATGTAGGGTTTGCAAAAACCTTGTGACCATGCGTTAACTCAATGATTACAACCACTTGAAAATGCTGCATGGTCACATTGGCAAAATTGTGACCATGCGTTAACCTGATCAATTTCAAGTACTTAGAGCGATGATGTAGGGTATGTAGGGTTTTTCTTCTAATTAAATACAAATAACAAAGACTTGTAGCGTTATTTCGTTGTTTTATTTTTTTGTACCATTAATGAGCAAAAAACCCTACATTGTGACCATGCGTTATGAAGTTTTGGCGTAAGTGCCTGTAAATATTAGAGGTAGACAAATATGTAAAACATTCGGTATATTTTAGGTATGAGTGATGGAATAAAACTAAACCCTTTGAGTGAAAAACATAAAGCATTTTTGTCGGAGTATTTAAAAGATTTTAACGCCAAGCGGTCTTATCTTGTGACATATAACTGCTCTGAGTCTACAGCTGACACTAAGGGCAGTGCGTTGGTTGGTAACGTGCGGTTTAAGCCACACCTAGAAAAGGCTCTGAAAGAGCGTGAGGCGGCGACTAAGGTCGATTCGACCTACGTGGTTGAGTACGTCAAAGGCGCGGCTGAGCTAGACCTTAGCGAGTTCGCTATTATAGGCTCGAAGGGTGTCAGCCTTAAAGACTTCAAGAAGATCCCTAAGGAGCTGCGACGTTATATAACCGAGATACATTCTAGCGAAACCAAAATGGGAAAACTTGTAGTTAACTTTAAAGTATTTTCTAAAGAGAAAGCCCTAGATATGTTAGCCAAGCACACGGGTGCTACCAGGGAACGCGTGGAAGTTAGTGGCGAGATAACAGTAAATTCTATAACTGACCTGGTTAAGAAACATAGTTGACATACGCCCCTTACGTGTTACGATACACTACTAAAAAACATTGGAGATAAGTAAATGCAAAAAGAATTAAAACTTGGAGACAGAGTAAAGGTAATTGACAAGGATTGTGATTATTTAGGGCAAGAGGGTGTTTTTATTCTTGACGATAGGGAAACATCCATACCAATTGTGGTGTTTATACCTTCTGATAACCGTACAACTT
>Ga0307980_1000124_pt1 | contig 37499 bp, 30 predicted proteins | sample OrgLakmetage1060_FD_201817 | JGI IMG/M metagenome (GOLD analysis project Ga0307980, IMG submission 201817) | Saline water microbial communities from Organic Lake, Antarctica - #1060 | ecosystem: Environmental > Aquatic > Non-marine Saline and Alkaline > Saline | place: Antarctica: Organic Lake... | reverse complement strand
TAGAAACAAATAAGTAGACATCGTTATCATAAGTATCTGCATTACCACGTTGTACTCTAGATAAATTTTCCCAATCAATTGTGTGTTGACAAATACCACCCATTAATATTACATCTGGGATTGGTTTAAATTGATCAATTACATTTTTATAATTGATAACTAAGAACTTATCTTTTTCTCTATCTGGAGCAACTGGTAGTTTAATTGCATTTTTATCAAAACCATACAATGTTTTATTATGAATATTAGTTATATCAGCATTTTTTTTATTTTCAATAGCATACGATTTTATCTTACGCAATATCTTTTGATAAAAGCTTCCACTTTTATCAATAGGTAAATACTTGTTGCAATGATTATTCAACAAAGTATTTAGTTCATCAATATTCAGATTTTTATTTTTACATTGCTTTGAAATGTAATCTACCATATCTTTCATTATTAGATTAAGTACTCTATCATAAAAATCAGTTGCTATTAATTTTGTCATCTTGTTATTTGAAATATTTTCATATGATTCTATGTTATTTTTAGTAGTGACAACATCTTGTTTGTTGTCGAAAAACCAAACTGCTGATTTTGTAGATGGTTTTTTTTGGATCTGATAAGAATTAAATAAATCAACTCCTCTTATAATATTATTGTCTTGTTTTGATAATTCAGATAACATTTCTAAATCACTCGTGTATTGACAATTCAAAGCAGTAAATGTAGCTGGTATTAAAAATCCAACCACATTAATAACTTCGTCTTCAGAACCAGATCTAACTTCGATTAATCTACTAGTTTTGTTTTCAAAATAATCTTTTATTTGAACATCTCTAACAAGATCAACTGTTTTAGTTAACTGAATTGAAAAACCATCACCTTTGATATCATTGAAATTATGATATGCTTTTCTTTTATAATCTATTAATTGTGTGTACAATGTTTTTGTTTCGTCTTTTATATTTTTATTCTTCTTGAATTTTTCAATGATTTTTGAATCTTCGAAATTATTAACGGCAACTGCTCTTCTGTTTGATAAAGTACTAACAAAAAGATCTTCGATGTTTTTCTTTTTGTTAGGTGTTATGGTTGATGAATAATAATATTCTACTGAATTAATTTTACCAACAATATATTTTATTTTAGTGTCTTTTTTATCAGTTAATGACACTTTGTATCTTTCACTATCTTTATGAATTAACATAAAATCTTGCACAATTGGAACAATTATTTTGTGGTTAATCAGTTCCAGTATTTTTTCTTCTGGTGTCATCAAATCAAATTTTTTCTGTGTTAAAAAACTTCTTAATATTGGAGCAGTATGTTTGAATTTATCTGGCAATATTTTTTCTAAAAAACTAATTGTAATTTGTAATTTATTTGAGACAACTACTTCAATATATCTGAACTCACTTTTTTCTTTGTCAACGTCATTTAACAATTCAAGTACATCTACTTTATCTTTTTTCAAATACAGCTCTTTAAAAATAACTGTTTTAACAATGTTGTGACATTGAGTGTATCGATCTCTACCTAAATTATTCAAATAAAAATTTTCTAAAACAAAACTTTTACCAAGCCCATTCAAAAAATTCTTAGCTTGTATATATTTAGGATCTTGTGATACCTTTTTTAATTTTAATGGATCCATATTAACTAATTCGACAACTCCATCAATTAATTCTTTCTGTTTGATAATAAATCCATTAGATTCACTGTTGAAAAAACTAGGTATTTTATGATTGTAATTTGATTGATTGTTAGAGAATTCTATCAAGTTAGATATAAATACATTATGTTTGTTTTTGTAAAAATATCCAATAACTAAGAAAACATAATATGCTAAATATTTATTAGATAAATCTTTCAGAAAAATAATATTTTCTGGTTTGTTAGTTATATTTAAGATACTTTTTTTATCTACTACTACTGAAAACATATCAAATATTTTATTGATCGAAGATTGATGTTTTACTAAATTTGCTTCACCTAGTATTTCACTAAAAATACTTTTTTTATTAGTTTTTGGATTTAATGTGTTTGTGAAAAGATTTTCACAAATTTCATTGACAAACTTATCAATTTTATTTACGTACATGAGATTTTAATATTTTGACTTTGAATGTTATATTATATAACACTAAAAACATATATCATAAATATCAAATAAAATTGAATTAAAAAATATAAAGTTAATATCCTACTGTTTATTATCTATAAAAAATCTAAATATGCAATCATCCAACTTGACCTATAATTATTTGACACCACTAAATTATTTCAAAAATAATATTACTAAAAAATCTATCGATGAATACAACAAGAAGAGAAAAGACATTTCTTTGAAATTCAAGGAAATAAAAAATGAAAAAGTAGCTATGTTATATTACCAAATACCATCAGATGAACAAAAAAATCAATCTGATGTTAGTCTTACTGATTTGTCAGATCCAATCTTTTGGTCAAAAAGTTTAATTATTGATACAGAAAATAATAAAGTGATTGCAAGTCAAGGAAATAAGATTATTAAAAATAATGACACCATTGAATATCTCCGTGATTGTGATTGGGAAAAAGTTACAGTTTATAAATCTTATGAAGGTACGATGATAGTAATTTATTATCATAATGATAAATGGAATATTTCAACAAGAAGATGTTTTGATGCTAATATTAAACCATGGATAAAAGGACAATCATTTAAATCAATGTTTGAAGATATAATTAAAGACACTCAATTTAAGTTTGATGATTTGGATAAAGAAAATTGTTATCATTTTATTTTGATACATCATGAAAATCAAAACATAGTTAGATATGATAAAAGATATGGTGATGAATATAAAAAATTAATACATATGATGACAACTAAAAAATATACAATGGATGAAGTAATTCATAAAGTGCCATTATTGTATAAAAATAGTTTAGGATTTGATGTTATTGAACCAGTGAAACAATGCTTTTTTAATAACTTAGAACATATGTTATCAGCTACTAATAAACTAAATCATGTTTCTACTAAATACAAAAGAATAACAGAAGAAGGTTTTTACATAAAAGCATATCAAGGAAAAGTAAATCAATCTTCATTTGTCAATTTAAAATTGCAAACTAAAATATATGATGAAATATTTAAAATGAAACCTAATCAAAGTAATACTTATTTAGTTTATCTTGGATTGTATCAAAAAAATGAACTGAAATCATATTTGCAATATTTCAATAGTCATTACAAAAAAGAAATTTCTATTATTGATATTGCTTTCAAAAATATTGCTAGTGAAATATTATCTTTGTATCATATGACCAGGCAAAAAAATAACCAACCAATGTATAGTTTGTTAAATACTACTTACAAAAAAATCCTATACAAATTGCATGGGATTTACATAAACAAAACACAAAACAATGATTATCAACCAGAGATAAAAAAAGGAGATGAAAGAAAAATGTTTATCAATCAATCAGTTGATATTCATGATGTTTATACTTATCTGAAAGAGATTCCGTTGATATCACTAAAAAATATTTTATATGAAAGACGTGAATTAATTGCTAAACATTCTGATACAATGTTGTTTTTAAATAAATCATCTGAAACTAAAATATTAACTGATTTAATTTACGGAACACAAAAGTAAAGTAAATTATGTATGGTTTGTTATTTTGTTATTATTACTATTATTTTTATTTTTAATTAATTAATCATAATTAATTGAAAATTATTTCTATGTTATTATTTCTATGTTTTAACTTATTTGTATTTTTTAAAAATCTTTTCTATGTTTTTAATAATATTTCTAGTTTTATCAATAGCGATTTGTAATACTTTCAAAGGACTCTCTGATTTAGTCAATATACTCATTTTGATTGAATATATATTTGGATTGATTCTAATTGAAGAAGACATAGTAACTTCATCCTGTTCTTGTAAATAATGATTTATTAAATTGCAAACCGATTCATCTTCATCTTCTAAAATAATAACTACTCTGTTTTGTTGTTTAAATTTTTCAGTTTGATATTTCTTGTCAATAATTTTTTCAATATTATCTAATTTTAACAAAGCGATTTTTGCAGATCTATGTAAAATATCATATTCTGATAACTGACCTTTTGACTCAATAGTTAATTCAATATCATTAGATGAATTTACTTTTGCATATGAATTACCAGATGCCGACCATAGTTCTCCAAATAGTTTTTTAGGACCTGTTCCTAATCCAACACCTAAAACAGCTTTTGCAGATAAAATAATTTCTTCTTTCGGTCTTAATTGAATTAGTAAACATGGATTGTTTTTATATGGATTGGGTTGTTCTTTTCCATTTAAATAGAATTTCATATGATCAGTTGTTACATTAACATATTCTTCTTCTCTATTTTCATTTTTGTAACTCAAATGAATATTAATATCTAAATCATCTTTTGGATGTTTGATTCTATTAACATCTCCCCATTTGACATTTTGATAATACTTTTGTTCTAATGATAGAACTGGCACATCAATATTTTGTGGAGTTAATTGCATAAATCTAAATCTAATCATATCTCTATTGAAAATAGATTTCAAACTAGTAATATCAATAGCATCTTTATAGAAAGCATATGTAGGTATATATAATTTACTAATACGTCTAAAACAATTTACCAATACTGGATTAACTTCACTTCCAGTAAATCTAATCACTAATTTTCTTTGTTGTAATATACCACCTGGAATAATTTTCAACTCTGATATGTCTAATTCTTTTTGATTCATTTTATATTTTTATTTATATTGTTATGTTTAATATTTATTATTTATGATATTGTTTCTAAGTATCTTTAGTTTAATTATATCAATTTTTTATCAGAAATAACTTTATAATAAGTTCATGTCAAATATATTAATTTACAGCCGTAATTGTGAATATTGCAACCAACTATTGGATATATTATATCGTGAAAAATTACTAGGATCATTTCAACAATTTTGTATTGACGATCCTAAAAATTTTGCACTAAAAAGTAAAATTACTAAAGTCCCAACAATGATTTTACATAATGTCAACAAACCATTGGTAGCAAATGATGCATTTCACTGGGTTTCAAAAATAAAAAATGCTAGAAAGAATTTTGGAAGTACTAAAAAATGGGGTCCATCAAATGAAGAAGAAACTGAAGATGATATATCTAAATGGAATCCTAACGAAATGGGTAATATATCTGACAATTATGCTCATAAAGATATCGATAAACCATTTAATCAATCTTTTGTAGGTATTGGGTCGGAAGAAAAAAATTATATTTACACTATTCCTGAAAAGAAACCATTAAATAATTCAGAACAAAAAAAATTAATACAATCAATCACCAATCAAAGGAACGATGATAATAAAAAATGTAATGAGATCTATATCAAGAAACATATAGATGCTATGATAAATAAAAAATAAAAATAAACTAGTCTTAAAATATTTATGACTGTTGTTTTCTGAGTTCTTCGATGTAACCATCCGCTAATTGACACAATACTTGTAAATATTGAAAGACATATTTTTTGTTTTTTTTACTAAATTTTCCCCAGATATTTTTAAATTTAAAAATTTGAGAGTTCAAATCCATTTCTTGAAACTGTGTTCCTTTTAGTTCTGCCTTTTGCGACTTTATTCTTTTCATTTCTTCATCATAATTTTTATCTAAAAAATATTTTTCATCAAAATTATCGATATGACTTCTGTATGGATAAACTTCTTTAATGAAGACTTTAATAATTTTTTTACTTTTTTCGTCATTTTTTAATAGAATACTTTTTATTAAATTAATATTATTGGCGATAATTGAATCTGGAACGATCTTAGAAATATTAACAAATAAATCTGACAATGTTGAATTGAAATCACTGATAATTTGGCTCATTGTTTAATAAAATATTATATTATATTAAATTTATATATTATATTAGTTTTATATATATCTTAATCAAAAACCAAATCTAGTTTTTAAACCCGATACCATTACAAATCCTCCTATGATCGCGATACATTGTTGAATTCTTTTTGAATCATCCACTTCAAAACCGAGTATAGTAAAATTACTCCATTGATATTTTAATTTAGTTGTTAAGATATTCCAATCAACCCCTCTTCCATTTTCTACACTGAGAATTAAATTTCTCAAAGTAATTTCTTTAATTCTTTTCAAACTATCTTTATTGTTATCTTGTTCTGAAACTTCACTGATCATTGTGTTAGCCATTTCAATAGATTCTAAATATGTTCTTTTCAAAAACTTATCATTAAATTTTTCAGAACCTATTATGTCAGTAATTTTAGATACGTTATTTTTAACTTTAGTAATTGCATAAATATAAAGTATTTCTGAAAGTAAAAAACATGCGAGATTGATATAATTATAAGTTCCAGTAAAACCATTAGCTGCATTAACAGCAGCAAAATATCCTGATAGAACACCTGCTATAGTAATTGATGAAAATTGTAAATTTAACTTTTCAATACATAAGGAATGGTATTCTTTTTTCTCTGTATATTCTCGTGTGATTGATTCTATGCTAAATTTACTTCCATTTGATTTAATAATTTTTTCTAATTTATTAGAATATTTATTAATGTCATGACTTTGCAAAATAAATATCGAAGCAAATGTAACAATGTTGATAAATAAAATACTATATGAAATAAATTTAGATATGAAAATACCTATCAAAAATAATACTTTCAAGTAAACATTTGTTATTGCACTATATGTAAGATAGTAAGAAACAATATTAATATTGAGTGGGAGTAATACAAATACTAAACTAGATAATATGAAAGCTAATATTAAAAATATTACTATTGCTGCTAAGATTAATTTTTGATATTTTTCATTTCTTTTAGTGATACGTTTATAATGAAACGATGAGAAATAGCTAAGACCAAATATATATTGAATCAGATACAAGAATGAAAAAATATTTCCTGACACATATCTAATATCATTATACAATATACTAATAACTATATTGAAAATTGGATCTGCTATCAAAATAAACATTATCATCACAAAGTAAATATAGTTAGCTGGCTTTTCAATAAATCTGATTTTGTACAAAAAATCATTTTTGTAAACATATTTTTCGTCAACATTATCTTCTTCATCAACTTCAATAATTACCTGTTTCAAAATATTAGACTTATTATAATTTCCATTGATCCATCCTCTCAATCCAAATATTTTTAAAATAATATCTATTGTATTTGCAATATTAATATAACCCATTCTACTGATATCGTTTGTTGTAAAAAATTATATATATAGATGATATGTATAGCTTTAAATAATATAGAATTATGGATTTTTACATTACTGAATTTTCAAAAACACTAAAGAATTTATTATCTGAATTAAATCGTTGTCAACCTGATAAAAGAATTAAAGATACACACCAAAATTTTGATAAATTAGACATATATTTACTGGTTGTTAAATATTACAGTACTTTTTGTAAATCTGAAAAACTTATTACAGGAAACGATGATAGTTTCTTGAAAGAACCAGTCATGGTTTTACCAGATATTGATATTTCAAAATGTTATAATGCTTGTAACTTAAAACAAAAAAAGAAAATCTTCATATACATCAAATTATTATATAGTATGTCTTCTCAAATCATAGACTTGACTGTTAAAGGAGATCCTAATAATAAATCTTACAATTTACATCAAGGAATTAATAAATCAGAAATCAGTGTCAAAAGTTTAATTGAAAATAAAACATACCAACCAGATAATGACCAATCTTCTAAAGATGGAAAAAAATCTCATTTAAGTACAATGATGAGTACTTTAGGCATGTTAGGATTCGACATTAACAATCTTAAAACACAAATGGAGCAACTTAAAAAACCAGGTGCAGTTGATGAATTAGTAGATGCTACCAATAAAGCTCTTCGTGAAATGGTTGGAGGTAGTTTAGATAAAGATACAGAAGATATGTTTAGTAGTATCGCTAGAGATGTTTATAGTAACTTTTCTAAAGTAGATACTAATAAAGATATTGATATTGAAGAGATTGCAAAAGCTTCATTTGATGGTATTTTTAAAAAAAACTCAGGGAAAAAAATAAATCCTCAAGCTATTAAAAAAATTCTCACTAATGCTAGAAAAACACCAATGATGCAAATGTTAATGGACTCTGTAATTGGTAAAGATAAATTAGATCATATGATGAATAATCTAAATGCTCAAAAGAAATAAGTAAGTTTCTTATAAATTAATAAAACAATTGTTCTAAATATATTTTATTATGAACAATCCTAAAAATAATATTTTTCAAGTAATCAACGAAGACCAACTAAATGATATTATTAAATTTAAAACAAATAATTTAATACTGGTAATGTTTGAGATGACTCAATGTAAACCTTCTAGTTTTATTAAACCTTATTTTGTTGAATTGTCAAAAAGTAATAAAGATGTTTATTTTATTATAATTAATTTTGATAAATACAAATCTACCAATAAACAACATATTATTGATATTGAATCAACTCCAACTTTCAAGTTTTATTATCAAACTAAAATGCTTTACTCTTTTACTGGAGGTGGAGTTGAAGAAAAAGAATTATTGATATCTCAAATTAAATATCTGAAAGAAAACTTAAACGCTTTTGTTTCAGATGATTTAGAAAAAAAACAAGAAATTATAAAAAAGATTAATGGTTTCAAAGAATATGGTATTGAAACAAAAAAAAATTTATCAATCAATAATTCATTAGAAGAATTGCAAAAAGAATTAGATTTTTATTCTAACAATTTACAAAAAGCTTTTGTCAATAATATTGAAACAAGTAAAAAGCCAGTTTTATCTAGAGAAGAAAAGATAGATAAAATAAAAAAATTACATGATTGGAATTTACATAGCAATAACCAAGAACTGCAAAAACTTAAATACATGAAGAATATTCACATTGCTCTTAATAATACAAAGAGAAAAAAAAGAAAATAGTTAATTACACATAATATAGAAATGAAGGAAGGGAATCATAATAAAGTAAAGTTTTGGTTGTCTGATTTGAGTGCATTATTCAATAAGACAGATTATCTGAAGATAGTTCCAAAAAAAAGTTATTCTAGAAATCAACAACTTAATTCAATTACACGTCTTGCTATTTATCACGCATTGATAGTATTAGCGTTATCATTAGATACTAAATGGATTTATATTTCATTAGTTTTAATTGCATTGAGTATGTTAATATTTGTAATAGACAATCAAGATCCAAAATCATCTCAGAAAAAATTAAAAATATTCAAAGAGCCAGATAATGAATATACACAAGAACAGATCGAGCAATACCAAGATGATACTTGTCGAAAACCAACTTATGATAATCCTTTTATGAATTTAAATAAGTTTGACCTTAACAAAGAAAATGTACCGCAAGCGTGCAATGCTGACGATGAAGATATCAAAAAAGACATTGAAGTAAATTTTGAGAAGAATTTATTTAGAGACGTGGGTGATGTATGGGAAAAGAAAAACGCTGAACGTATATTTTACACAACTCCCAATACCAGTGTTCCTAATAAACAAATTGAATTTGCAAGATGGTTATATAATGTACCTGCATCATGTAAACAAGATCAAGAAAGATGTCTTAAGTATCAAGATATGAGACGTGTTAGAAATTCTTCTCACATCAGTTTAAAAAATTAAAGTAGGCAATAGATTTACTTTTTTTTTGTGTTTGTGTTTGTGTTTGCATATCCATATATTAAGTCTCTGTATTTGCTCTGTGTATTTTCTAATTCTGGAAGATTCTTTGACAACCACAACATATTCTTGCGATCAATATATTTAATAAGATTGTTTCTTTCTTTTTTATTATTTTGCAAGCTTTCAGTAATTCTGTAGTAATGAAAGTATTTTGATATGTCAATTGATTTTTTCATAATACCGTAAATAATATATTCATATCTAGCTGAAAAATCAGTAGGAATATTTTTAACAATTGAATTAAATTTTCCACTATCATTATCTTTACTCAATTTGAATAAAGAATCTATTTCTTTTTGAGTAAGTTCTTTTTTATTAATTCCAATAATATATATTTCACCTGACCAACTATTACGACTTGATTTAAAAAGTAGTAATTTTTCATATTTATATCCTGCAAGTACTAACAATGATAAAAATTGCAAATTAAAATTAACAGCATATGTTTTAATAATGAAATTACCCCCAATTCTAGGTAAAAGTAAACTATATATCATTTGATAAGAAGCTAAGTTTTTACACTCATCTAGATCGCTATTCCATTCATTACCTCCACAATCACCAATCATACTATCAATTCCTTTGTATTTTTGATAATAGTATTTAAGATTTTCATGTGAAGTAATATTACCTGTTCTACTTGGACCAAAGTCCCATTGATCTTCTGTTTTTTTAATAAATCCATATTCATCAAATATATCTCCCATACGTAATGATTGAGCATTCCATTTATATTTATATTGTCTCCTTTCTAGAAAACAAGAAATGCTATTGATAAAATTACCTGGTGCTTCACATACATGAAAACCTCTAATTTCAGATGACTTTTTATTTTTAGTATCTTCAATTAAATTATCAAAGTAATTAGTACGACTACATAGTTCATACATTTTTACCCAAGCTCTACTAACATTCTTGCCATTAATACTAAAATTATAAACTTTGTGTAATAAATGTTGTAATTTTTTTTGATGATAATTGACAACAATTTTCAGATTATTATTTTTAGTATTGATATCGTTAACTTTTTCTGTGTATTGATAATAACTTTCATTAATACTTAATATTTGTTTTAACTGACCTGGTGTTGGGTATAAAACATCTTCAAATGATCCTATGATAGGCTGTTTAGTATAATCCATGTCAGTATTTAAATTGTAAATAACAGGACTATCATTTAAATAAAGTACATTTCTAATTCTAGTGATGTAATCTTTGCAAAGACTACGTTCTCTTTTATCATCCCATTCAATTGTCTTGATATTAATTTTTTTAAGATACGACCATGTATAATTACGATTTTCGGCAATTGCTGATTCTATTTTTGATGGGTTTAATATCAATTCTTGAATATGTATGATTTGCATCATTTTTTCTAAATAAATACTCTCGAATATTTTATAATATGTATGATATGCTAAATTAAAATCAATTGTAAATTCTTTAGAAACCTGTTTCTCTCTTAATAAAATAAACATAGCATCAAATAAAATCGATTTGTGGATTTCTACTTTATTAAATTGTGATCGTAATTTTCCTATTTGGTTAAAAAGTTTTGCATCTTTTATATTACCAATTCTTATAAGCATACTTCCTTTACTTTTTAATCTACCTACTAAAAAATTTATTTTTTGAATCTCTTCATTTTTATCATCGCAATCTACTACGATTAGATCTTGATTTAATGCAACATCTTGAAATGTTTTATTAAAATTAGTAATATTTTTTACATATCCTGAAAACATTTTAAGATGTTTTTTTTCAATATCGCCAATTGATTTATTGAGATACAATTCAATATGTTTTGATTTTTCTCCTAGTAAAGTATAAACTTCATAAAAACAAATTGGTTCTACTAATAAAATATCATCTGTAACAATTGAAACTTTGCTAGATTTATTAAATAATTGATGATGCCATATCAATTGATATATTTTTAAAGAATCTAATCGATAAAAAATATATCTAGCAACAGAATCTATTTTGTATTCAATAGCTGCTTTTTTTCCACTTAAATGTCCCATGTAATTAAGATAAAGTGGGTCAACAATTGATTGATAGTATGATATTTCATCTATCTGTGAAATAGTTTGCTGGTATTTTCTTTCTAGAATAGCAATCTCTTGATTTGGAAAAGATTTTTTAGATAGATCACTAATTGTATTTACTTTTTTTGATGTTTCTAGATCGGTAAAATCAAGCACAAAATCTAACTGATTCATTATATCTATTATTAATTTTTAAAAAAAGGAGAAAAGTATATTTTGAAAACTTTATTTCCTGCAATGAATACTCCATAAATGTTCTCAATCTTTCTTTGTTGAAATATTTTTTCTGTTTTTTCAAAAGATTTATTTTTTGAATTAATTAAGAAATGATAATCTTGATAAATGTAATTGTCTTCAAAAAATTTATTATAATTTTGATCATTCAATATTATCTTACAATAATAATTAGATAATTGATAAGTTTTTAATTTTGATATTGGATATGAAACAACATTTAAATGCCATTGAATCTTGTGAATCCAAGTGTTTAGATGTAACAAATGTTCTGGTTGTAATTTTTGATAATTAATCTTTTTTAAATTGGGAACATGAATTGCAAATCCAGACATGGTGAAACTAAGTAATACTTCAAATAAATACCAAGTGTCATCTTTTGACAATGTATTATATCCATCTTTTAATTCTTGAATATTATATGAATTATCAGGTATTGTTTCCGGAGATATATTAAATATCTCAGATGCTAATTCTTCCGGAGTTTTTCCAGATGAGCTCATAATTTATTTTAGTTTTATATAGTTAACTAATATAAAGTATTTATCATGAATTTCACACAATATAATAGAAACAGTCAAAAACTAGATTTAGTCAATGACCCAGTTAAATGTAACAATGGTATTATGTTAGAACCTAGGCTAAGAGAATATTTAATTAAAAAAAAATATTACAAAAATAATAATATTAGAACTGATGTTTCTTTAGAACAAACATTTCAAATATCTAGAACAGATAAAAAAAAATTAAAACAATATTTAATAGGTAAAAAAAATATTCATGATTATGAAAATAAATCACTCAGTTATAAATACAGAAAATCAAGAAATAGAGATCATAAAACAAATAATTATTTAGCTAATGATTTGGAATGTCGTAGATTAAAAAAGAAAATTAAAGATGAGGTTAATAAACAATATCCTGATAAAAATAATTTCAACAAAAGTCATTTTGATAAAGAAACTACTAAGTTTGCCCCTCGTGCAGATCCTTTTATCGATCCAGTAGATATTTCAGATAATAAATATTTTGAGAGAAAGACAACTAACCCTTTTCATATGGAAGATGATAATTATGGAGGAAACTTTATTACACAAAATGAAGATATTTATAAAATAAGAAGCATGCCACAAACAACTAAAAAATCATATGGTTATAGAAATCCTGCTGAGCATTATTTTCAATATCTAGATCCAGATATTTTCAACCCGAGCAATACAGTAGAGCCATGGAAGCGCGGAGGTGTTTCTACAAGACTTAACAATAAAACATCTGGTAAAAATGCACAGAGTATTACCAGAGATATATACTAAAATACTATAATCATATTAAAAAATATCATATTAAAATATCATTATAATATATAATTAAAAATGTCAACTAATATTGGATCAAGTGATAAACTAACTTATGATCAATGTGCTCAAGAGCAACAAGCTAGAGATTTAAGAAACTTAGGGCATTACAGAATGTATTTCGGTAATCATGAAAACTGTAATAAATGCTATTTTGATAAGTTTTATACAAAACAAGATACAGTTTTAGTCGATATTGAATCAGAACTAAGAAATCAAGGAAGACCAAAGTCAAAGTGTAATCAATTTAAATATCATCCTAATTGCAAGAAAAATAAAATGTGTATTTCTACATTTGATAGATCCAATCCAGTTATACCTCATCCTCACACATGTCCTTTCATTTACAATAATGTTCCAAAAGTCTTAACTAAACCTTTCCCAAAACCAAATCTAAGATGTTATAACAATAAACAAAAAAAATAAAAAATATAGATAATATTATAAAAATGTTCCGTCAATTTACATCTAATCAAGGACTCAATATTGGTCAATCAACACGTCTTAGTTATGACAGAGATTATTTAAAAGAAAAAATGGAAGAATCAACATCTCCATTACTATATAGACTCAACACTGAAAGTAAAAATAACTGTAATGGTTGTTTGTCAACATTAGGACCAAGAACATCTCAAGGACCTAATTCATATGGTGTTAGTAAATTTGCTAATCTTAATGATAAAATAGCTCCAGCTCAACAGTTAACTGATCTAGAATCAATCTTAACTAATAGAAATTACAGGGCTTCTAAAACTAGAAAAGGGGAATCAAATCCAATTAACCCATTACATTATAGAACACGTCATGTTCCTCAATGTAATAACTGGATGGATCCAATGGCGACAAGTTTAATCGACCCTCCACAAAATTACAGAGGTGTTACAGTTAATAGATTTTATAATCTTAATTCACCAGCTCAATTACCAATCTTCTATAATTTTGCACAAAACACAAGATTACAAGGTCGTGATAACCATCAAGAGCAAATTCCACATACTTATCAACAAAAAAGTACTTGGCCTAAACAATGCAAATAAATAATTAATAATTATATATGGAGTTGTTTATTATTTTAATAATAATAGGTTTTTTTATTGCTTCTAAAATAAAAAAACTAAACAAAAATAATTTACAAAATTACAACAAAAGTAGAAATATTTATGGAAATAATATTTACGACACAAGAAATTTTCATAAATATAAAAACAACAGAATAAAACAACGTTCAAAAATATATGATTTAGCAAAAGATCCTATATTAAATACTTGGATACCAGAAAGGTTTAATTCAAAATAGAAATACTTTTATTTTAAGTTACAATAGAAAAGTTTTATTTGTTTCATTTTAAAATTGTTGATAAGATATATAATATATTTTATTATGCAAGATAACGATTCTGTATTTTCTGACAGTAGTCAAGATGACTCGTGTTCTCAAGATTCTCAAAATAATTTAATTGACGATCCTATGAATTTTTTTAAAAAGTGTGCTTCATTCAAAGAAGACACCGGTCAAAATATTAAAAAAGATAAATTAAGAAATGACACTAAGCGAAGTACTTTCCATCACCAATTTGATACTTTAAAATTTGATAACCCGTCAACACCTGTCTCGGCAAATAATGCTAGACGATATCAAGGTAATGATGCGCTAGTTAAAAATATTGAAGACGAAAGGAATTTAGCTTTAGCAGGTAAATATTCTATGTTTGAAAAAGACAAAGATATGACCTATAAAATTACAGATCAAAAAGATTTTATGCATAATAACATGATCCCTCATTTCAAACGTGGGTTCGGAAAAGGGAATGCATATAATTCACCGATCAATAAATCATTAAATAATTTCAAACAAAGAAAACTAGAAACTTTTACAGGAAGTATTAATAATGCTAATTGGAAACCTCGTAGTGAACAAAAACCTTTATTTAACCCAATGATAGGATTAACTAATATATATGGAATGCCTAATTTTACTGATCAATATCGTTCTAGATATGTTCCTAAAAAAGAAAGACAAGGAGAAAAACCATTTCAACCAATACGTGTTACACCAGGTTTAGGATTAAATTATAATGAAGTTTCTAAACAAGGTTTCCATGATACCTATCGTGTCATGCCAAAAACAACAAATCAATTAAGAACTTTGAATAATCCTAAAATATCTTATTCAAAACATGTTAACTATGGTATGAAAGGTGAAAAGAGAGGTGTTGTTGCTGGTTTTAAAAAAAACTTACCAGAAACATTTTTTGAAAACAGTACTGCTGACTTGCAAAAATCAATCGGTTATCATAAAGCTCCCACTGTTTATAAAAATTATGATGCACCACCAACTAACCGTTCACAAACATCAAGTATGACATATAATCATGCTAAATCACAATATAATCTTCCCACTCCTGGACAATTGCAAGGTAAACATAGAGCTCAGACAAAGATAGCTACTTTTAATGATCCGACTAGAAATATTACTAATACACATCAAAAAAATACATCATTAACACAAAATACGTATAACGCTGCTCCAACGATGAGGTCGATGACAGGTGATAATGTTTATCTTAATCCTGGTAATTATCACGAAGGTAATAAAACTCAAGCTTATAATAGAGATAACCTAGTTCCTAATGCTACTATGAGACAGTTGACACAAGATAAAACTTATATTAACCCAGGTAACTTACATGAAGGTAATAAATCTCAGGGGTATAATAGAAATAATTTAGTTCCCAATGCTACTATGAGACAGTTGACACAAGATAAAACTTATCTCGCTCCCAGTAACTTACACGAAGGTAATAAATCACAGGGTTATAATAGAGCTAACTTAAAACCTGCTACTACTATGAGACAACTAACACAAGATAAAACTTATCTTGCTCCAAGTAACTTACACGAAGGTAATAAATCACAGGGTTATAATAGAGCTAACTTAAAACCAGCTACTACTATGAGACAGTTGACACAAGACAAAACATATCTTAATCCAAGTAACTTACATGAAGGTAATAAATCTCAAGGTTATAATAGAAATAACTTGAAACCTGCTACTACTATGAGACAACTAACACAAGATAAAACTTATCTTGCTCCAAGTAACTTGCATGAAGGTAATAAATCACAGGGATATAATAGAGCTAACTTGAAACCTGCTACTACGTTAAGACAACTAACACAAGATAAAACTTATCTTGCTCCAAGTAACTTGCATGAAGGTAATAAATCACAGGGATATAATAGAGCTAACTTAAAACCAGCTACTACTATGAGACAGTTGACACAAGATAAAACTTATCTTAATCCAAGTAACTTACATGAAGGTAATAAATCACAGGGATATAATAGAGCTAACTTGAAACCTGCTACTACGTTAAGACAGCTAACGCAAGATAAAACTTATCTTGCTCCAAGTAACTTACATGAAGGTAATAAATCTCAAGGATATAATAGAGCTAACTTAAAACCAGCTACCACATTAAGACAACTAACACAAAACAAAACTTATCTTAACCCAAGTAAGCAACATGACGCAACTCGAGGAGCTTATAAAACAGACCAAAATAATACTCAAGTTAAAACTACTTTGAAACAGACTACACAAAACAAAACTTATCTCAATCCAAGTAAGCAACACGAAGCAACTCGAGGAGCTTATAAAACAGATCAAGATAATACTCAAGCTAAAACTACTTTGAAACAGACTACACAAAACAAAACTTATCTTAACCCTGCTAACAGACAAGATACTGATAAACAAAGAACAAGAGATGATGCTTATAATGGTAGAGTCAATGTTGGTAAAGATTTATTAACTATTGTTAGAGATGGAGGTGCTCCAACACCATCGAACTATACAAAAATACCAACTTATGGTCACACATCATATCATTTGAAAGATCCTATTCAAACCAACAGAGATATATATGGAGACTTGCATCAAGAAAATACATACAAAGCATTACCTTCTAAAATAAGCAGACATGCAAATATATTCCCTAATCATAATGATATGATTAACGAAAATATTATTAACAATTTACAAGGAAATCCATATATTAATAATGTGGTTCATGTTAGTGACACTGAAAGTATGAAATAGATTGGATCTAATATTTTGAAAGATCTATTTTTCCTAAAGTACAATCATCAATAATCTTCACCATGTTTATTTTAAATATATCATTATAATTTTCGTAAATGAAATTGATAATAAATTCATATGATTTGATAATCTCATCTTTTGTTTTACCACCTGTAATAATAACTGACCCTGTTTCAAAAACCATAATAGTGATTTCCCTTTTAGGACTATATTGATATCTTATTTTAACAGATGGATGAATTGTTTGTTCAAATGTTACATTTAATTTATTATCATGCATTTTATGATATAATCTATGTCTGTCTATTCTCAACCCAAGATAGAAATTAGAATTGATCATTCCACATTTTATATCATCTATTTTTTCAATATCCATTTTTTCAATATCAAATGCAAAAATTATTTGTTGAAAATTATTATTTTTTAAAATGTAAATTTCTTTTGACAATTTATTTTTTAGTATTTCGAATATGTCAATAATGTTTTTGACTGCAACACATCCAGTTATTTGAATTGATGATTTTTTGAATAGTTTAACATTTATTGGTTTGTCTTTAGAAGGTATTTTTAGTTTAATAGTCACTTGATTATAAAAACTATTCTTTTCTTTTGGTTTTTTAAGACTACTTCTTGTAATTACATCACCATTTACTCTGCAAGTTGTTCCAATTATATCAGTATCGATTGGTAGATATAATCCTATTTTAGCACTATTAAATATGGTGTTTGTTTTAATAAGTACTGTTATTGTAGATATTTTTAAATCATCTGGAAGTTGGTCTTCTGAATCGGCGATTACTTTGAACTTTTTGTCTAAAGAATATTTTTTGTTATTGTAATGATAGATAATTTTATTTTTGTTCATTTTTTATAATATCTTATCAATAATCAAGAAGATATTTAGTGTTATTATCAATTTTTTTAAGAGATATTGATATAGAAATAATATTAAATGATTTCGTCTCAAAATAAGTACAACCAAAACAATAATCAAGTTCTAACAGATGTTAATATACCTCATATTGATTTTCAAATGAAAGGAGGGGCTAGTCCAAAGAAAGATAAAAAAAGTTTAGAACAAAGAACTATTTCATTACATCAACAAATAATTGATTTGGATCGGAAATATAATTTTAAATATACTGAACTTAAAATGGCTCCCCAACAAGAAAAGCAAATGGGAGGAAATGTTAAAAAAAACAAAATGTCTGAAGCAATTAGTTTTATGAGAATAGGTAATTATTCTAAATCACCGACACCAAATAACTTTATTACTTCGTTTAAAGGACATGTTACTAGTGAAGCTTCTTATTTAGAAGATGAAGAATCGGATAATGGTATTGATGATGATAATGGTATTGATGATGATAATGATGATAATGGTATTGATGATAGTAGTAACGGTATTGATGATAGTAGTAACGGTATTGATGATAGTAGTAATGGTATTGATGATGACTTTAGTGTCAGTGATAACAGTAATAACAGTGATAACAGTAATAACAGTGATAACAGTAATAACAGTGATATTGAGTAAAAAATTATATTCGAAGCTATTAATATAAAAAAATAAAAGTATTATTTAATATCAAAAATGAAAGTAATATCTTGGGATGTTGGTATTAAAAATTTAGCTTATTGTATTCTAGAAAAAACTGATCAAGAATATAAAATTAAAGAATGGGATAGTATTAATTTATTAGAAGAGAAAGATTATAAATGTACTCAAAATTTACTCACTCGAAAAAAAAATGCTAAAGTAAAAGTATGTAATAAGAAAGCAAGATTTGTTGGTATTAACAAAAAGAAAAAAAAGATTTATTATTGTGGTAACCATAAAGTTAACCACGACACAATACTTGAAAAAGCAAAGAAAAGACTTTTGAAAAAAACTACTAAAATAGTATTTCAAGATATGTGTGATTATGATTTGTCGAATGGAAATCAATGTATTAAAACAGTCAGAAACCAATGTGGTGGTAAAAAATATTGTCATATACATATTAAGAAAGTTACTAAAGATAATAATACTAAAATAAATAATTATTTGTGTTGTTATGAAACTAAAAAAAATACATGTGGAAAATATGCAACTTACAAAATAAAAGATAATAGTTATTGTGAAAAACACAAAGATAAAATAATTTCATTGAAAGAAAAAGAATATCAAGTGAATATAGTTACAAAGAAAAGTTCTATGAGAGAAAAGTTGAGTTTGATAGCTGGAAATATGTACAAAAAATTAAATACATTACCAAATATTTTACAAGTTGATCAAGTATTGATTGAAAGTCAACCTACTAATATTAACCCAGCTATGAAAACAGTTGGAGCTGTATTGTTTGGATATTTCATTATGAAAGGTGTCACTGAAAAAGAAATTACAAAAAGTACAATTAAAGAAGTCAAGTTTATTTCACCAACTAATAAATTAAGAGTTGATCAAAACAAAACATTAGCAATTGTCAAGTCAAGTAAAGGTGCAACTAAATATAAATTAACTAAGAAGTTAGGTATTGAATATACTAATATTTTATTAAGTACAGAACAAAAATGGAAAGAACATTTAAGCAGTTATAAAAAGAAAGATGATTTATGTGATGCTTTTTTACAAGGATATTACTATATGTATAAAAACTATGATACTAGAGAAGTATCAACTATAATGAATACTCCATGAGTTAGTTTGTTATAAAAATTTAATAAAAATAATAATTAATAATAATTATTATTTTGTTTATTTGTTTATTTGTTTATTTGTTTATTTGTTTAGTTGCTATTTTTTAATATCTTCATTAATGAGTTATTATGATCTGGTAAAGGTTTGGCTCTTTTAAACATTAAATCTTTTTCTCCAAGCTTATTCATTTCTTCAATTAAAGAAGAATTGTTATAATATTCTCTGACATAATGTGGAGTAATAGCAATTGGTGGAAAAACCAATTTGTATGTTTTAGTATTAGCATTTCCTGCTTGTCTAAATTTATTAATATCCATATGACCTCCAAATTTAATGAGCAGTTCTCTTGGTGGAGCTTCTATCAAAGGATAAAAATCTATTTTAGATTTTCTTAAAGTTTCTCTGTGTAATTTTTCTAATAATGTGTTACGTTCCCAGACTTGAAAATCTTTCATATCAATATTATATTTAGAAGCACAGTTGAAAGAACAGAAGTTACCAAACACATGATATGTTTTGGTACTTTTAGCATATTTACTAGGGATAAAAAAAGGATCATTGTCAAATGCGTAAGTGCAATGATGACAAACCAGATCGCAGTTTTTCTCAATAATAGATTTACTTCCATCAATATGTACTATGTGAGATTGCAATGGAACTACTTTATCAATATCTCCAATATTTTGCAATACCAATGATTTCATTTTCGATAAATCTTTTTTTAAAGAATTGATTATATCATCTTTCTTTTTCAAATGCTCAACAATTAAACTTTTATTATCAGAATTTTCTAAGAAATGATATTCATCTTCAGAAGAATCTTCTGAGTTTCCTGTTATTGTAATTCCGATACTACTTTCAGAAGATTTTAAACCAGATTTGTCTTTTTCTTGAATTGTTTTTTCTTCAATATCTTTAGATGAAAGAGGGATTTTTACCACTAGCTCTCTTCTAATTAATTCTTGTGCATTAATTGGTTTGATCATTGGAGGATCAACTGCTTTGTTTTTTCTTGGACGTCCTCTTTTTCTTGGTTTGTTTGTTTTTACTTGTTTTGGTGTTTGCTTTTTTTGATTCATTATTTTTCTGATTTGTAATATTTGTTTTTAATATTTATTATTGTTATTTGTTTAAGTTATTTTTAGACAATATTTACTTTTTTAACATTATTTTTATTTTTTCCAATTTTAGAAGAATTGTGACTTGCTAAATCACTGGCTCTTTGTCTGAAACTAACTGGTATATTAGGTGGACTGATTGACTGTTGTCCCGTATGAGACTGACTTTCAGATTGCATATTTGATAATTCATTTTTTAAATTATTTATTTCGCGCCTTCTTTTATTAAGCATTTCTTGATCTCTCATAAAAGCTTCTTCTTGACTTCTTAGTTCTGCTATTTTGCCATTTGCTGTTTCAGCTGCTTTCATATGCATTTGATTGACTCTATCTTGTGGCGGTTTTGGATATCTTTTTAAAATATCTTGATCACTATCTACTTTCATATTTGCTAAACTAGTATTAGCCATATGAACAGTTACAATACCACTACCGAGCATTAATAATAATTTAATTTCTGGAGCCATTGTACCAGTTGTTTTTCCATATTTATCATATAATTCAGATAAGACATCGTCATAACTACTGATATTGTTTTCAACTGATTCCCCCAGTCCTTTTAAGTTAAGACCAAATGGATCATATGCTCCATTTAAATAGTCTAAAGTAGAACATGATAACTTTAACATTTTACCAAGCATACAGACTCCGTTTACTTTATCGCGTGCACTTCTATGAAACTCGTATTCAGTTTTCATAGATTTATAACTACTGTTCAATGTGTAGTTTTTTCCTAATGGAATATTTTTTTTAGCCAAATCAACTAAGTTTTGTAACATTTTCATTTTAGCATATCGCAAATCTTCTTCTGAATCAAAACCTTCATAATCATCATAATCATCACTATCGGAATATTGCTTTTTATCAGAAAAATCTTTTTGATAACTAGTGTATCTATTTTGTGTATTACTAGATCTACTTTTTTCTTTATCTGATCGCGAATAATCAGATGATTCTACATCAGACGCTTCACGATGAGATCTTTCTTTACTAGATCTTTCTTTATCAGATCTTTCTTTATCAGATCTTTCTTTACTAGACCTTTCTTTATTAGACCTTTCTTTATTAGATCTTTCTTTATTAGTTTGTTCTTTCATAGAAGCAATCATTTTACTAACATCAAAAATAGAATCATTTGAGTTAGAATCCTTTTTAGAAAAATTACTACTATTTTCCTTTTTTTCATGTTTATTATTATCTGAGCTATTTTCTGACAAGTATTTGCTAGGATTTGATTTATAATCAACATAGTCATCTCCCTGTTTTATTTTAACTTTATCAACAAGAAAATCCATCATCATATCTGAATCCGCAGTAGAAAATTTATTAATTTCATCATTTGGATCATCCATTTTTTTCAAAAATTCAGCAGGTTTAAGAGGGATTTGATTAGAGTTGTCCATTGCTAAATAGTATAATATATTATTAATCACCTATTTATATATGCTAATTTCCTCGCGATAATTATATAAACTCTAAATAAAAATGTCTAACTTTTGTTCTTTAGATGAAGCATATAATGAATTTGGTAGGAAGGAAACAATTAAAAGTAAAAAATTCAACCATTTACCTTATTTTGACGCTCAAAGTAATTTCCAAAACATAGAAGATATTTCAGATAATGATTCAAGTAATGATTCTAGTAAAAGTAATAAAGATTCCTATAAAGAAATAGAAAATATAAAATTAAACGATATCAGCATGATGGACAGTATTAGTATGGCAGATGGAATATCTAATTTATCTATTTATGATAACAATGATAACAATGATAACAATGACAACAACGATAACAATGATAACAAAGAAAAATCGCATAAATACTATATCAAAGAATTTATGAAAGCGGTTAAAGAAAATAATGGAAGCATGTCTTCTGATTCTATCTTTTTTGATAATTATAAAAAAGAAGTTTTTGACCATGTCAATAAATGTGAATCTTGTAAATTATTTATCAATATGAAAATAAATAATACTAATAGTAAAAATATGCATAAAAATATAACTAAAAATAGTAAAGAAACATCTAGTGATAGTGGTATTTCTTTTATTGAAAAAGTAAAAAAATCATACCAATCAACAAATATTGAAGAAATTTTAATGATTGTATTATTTGGCATTGTATTGATTTTTATATTAGATTTAATAGTGAAGCTTACTATCAGACTACGTAATTAATTAGTCTTAGCTACATTTTCCATATTTTGTTTAATATTATCCCAAGAAACATATATTTCGTTATCGGATAATATTTCTGTATCCATATAAACACTTTTTAATTTTTGGTCAATGTAATTTATTGCATCAACTGAAACATAATTAGGATGACCATAAACAGATTTAGGTATTGTCATAACAATTTCTAATATTCCACTTTCATTTACTTTTTGAATTCTATCCATGCAATTATCAAATATTTTTTGGATCTCTTTTTTAAGACGGTTGTCCCTTTCTTCTCTCACTTTAATTAATTGATGTACATTACCAATCAAATTATTAGATTTATTATTATTGAGTGAAGACTTATACAAAGACATAACACTAATATCTTGAGATGAGTTAGTTGGAAAATTACTTGAGACTAATTTATTTATATTAATTTGGTCTGATGATGTGTCACTAGATTTTTTAGTCTTTCTTTTATTCATTTTATTATATTATCTGATATTAATATTGCAAACTATCGTGAAACTCGGAATCAAATGGCCTTTCTATTTTAATATCATCCATGTCAATGTTTTTATGACCGTCTTTATTTTTATAAATATCACTTCTTTCTTCTAAATATTTTTCAAAAACGTTTTTTAATTTAACAACTTTTTCTTCTGAGTCTTTTTCTTCTAAGTCTTTCTCATCTTCATCTTCATAATTTGCTAAAAATTCTTCTATTTTTTGATTTTCTGAAACAGTATCTTTTGCAAGAACATGGTCGAATTGTGGATTAGCACTCTCCGAAAACCCAGATTGGAAAGTGTTTTTTTCTTGATTGTTTTTGAAAAAACTATAATCACCTGTTAATGAATTGTTATAATATTTAATTTTATTTTTTGATTCTACTAACTCTTTTGAAAACTTATTATTAAAATATGCATTAATTTGTTTTTGCGTTAATTTTTTACTTCCCATCAATTTACTATTTTCAATATTATCATGTTCTCTACTATATCTAATATCATCTACTTTTTTAGATAATTCATCTGCCGATAGTTTGCGTGTTTCAATGTTTGACATTATAGAATTATCTTTAGATTTCATTACTTCATTGAATCTTTTAGTTCTTTCTTCAATAGTTAAATCTTCTGGCTCATTGTTTTCAAGATCTTGGTAATATTTTTTTGCTAACATTTTCAAATCAGAATGTGTACTTGCTTTATGAGAAGGAAGTGTAAATTTAAGATTAAAATCATAATTACGTCTAGATTCTTGTTTACTCAAAACTTTGTAAGCTTTGTTAACTTCTTTAAATAAATTTACATCTCCGGTTGTTTTGTCTGGATGGTATTTTCTTATAGCTTCACGATAAGCTTTCTTGATTTCATTACTACTAGCTTTATTAGTTATTTCTAAAATATCGTAGTACGACTTATTACTAGATTCGATTTGATTATTCATTAAATTTTTATAAACATAGTAAATATAATTTTATAGCATTATATACGAAGATCTAACTTAATGAGCAGATACAAAACATATTTATCAAAAATACAAAATAGTAAAAAGAAAAAGATAATGGCTAGTTTATTATTGCATGCTTTAGGAGATACGATAGGTTTTAAGAATTCAGAATGGGAATTTGGAATACGTGGAGAAATACATAATAGTGTTTGGGAAAAAGTTTATGACTTTATTAAACTAGGTGGTATTAATTATGTACCTGGTAAGAATTGGAGAATATCTGATGACACTTTACTACATCTTGCTATTGCAGAAAGTTTACTAGAAGAAAGTAAAAACATAGATAGTTTTAATAAACTACTTATTAAAAAATTCCTTGAGATCAATACTAAAGAATTTAAAGATCCAAAAATTAGATGTCCTGGAAATGCAACTATCAAAAGTTTTAATTTATTAATAGATCAAACATCTTGGAAAGAAATGCCATATGATAAATATTCTGGAGGATCGGGTGCATCAATGCGTACACCAATCATTGGTTTGTTTTTCGATAATCAAGAAGATATTATTAAATTTTCGATTGAATCAAGTCGACTAACTCATAATAATGTTACTGGATATTTAGGCGGTTTTGTTTCAGCATATTTTACACACTTAGCTAATAAAGATGTACCTATTACAGAATGGCCTTATAAATTAATGGATATTTATCATAATAAAACTATTTTAAAATATATTAAAAGTAGTGGAAGAGGAGAAAAGAATTTTGAATTATATCATCATTCTTTCTTTGCTAAATGGAAAAAATACATTGACGATAAATTCGACAAAAACAAAAAAGTTATTAAAAGAAGAGCCAGTAAAAATTTAGTTTACCGATCTAATTATTATTATGAAAACTTTGGGTTCAAAGAAACTATCTTTCCAGGAGGTAGTGGTGACGACTCTGTTATTATTGCATATGACTGTCTTTTAGATTCTGATGGTAAATGGGAAAAATTAGTTTTTTATGCTATGTTGCATGCTGGAGATACTGATACGACTGGGTGTATTGCAGGTTCTCTCTATGGAATAATGTATGGTTTTGGAGATGTTCCAAGACAATCATTTAATCATTTAGAAAAATTTGATCAAATAATAAAAATAAGTGAAAATATATCTAAAAAATAACTTTGTTAAATTTAGATAAAGCTCGCAACAAATTTATGTAACGATTCAGCAGTTAATGCACTGTCTCCATTAGAATATTCTCCTAGAAAAGTTCCTTCTTTATCATTACGGTACACACGAACAGTTGGAAAGAACCTAATTTTATTTTCTTTACATAATTCATTTCCTTGATCTGACTCCGCTCTGATTTCGATGTGATTTACTTTACCTTGTGTCATTTCTTTAAATTTTTCCCATTCTGGTTTAGCATGAGTACACGCTCCGCAATTATCAGAATAGAACATTGTTACCGATAGACCGGTAGTGTTTTTTGAATCTGATATTGACGATTGCATGTTTTCTTTTGATTTATAATATTTATAAAAAACTAAAGATAAAATTAATCCGACTGCAGCTAATATCAAAATGTGATTTTTATATGGTAAAAGATTCATTTATAATTAATTATAATATTTTTTTTAATACTAATGATTATATAATTATAATGAGTAAACCATACTATGAAAACGTTGTTTCACAAGATGGTACAATAACTTCTACAACCAGTATACGTAACAATATTTTATCTTTGACTCCACAAAAATTAAAAGAAAAGTTGATGGGTTTAAATTTAAAGGAGTTACCAGAACTAAATAAAACAGAATTGCAAGGGGCTGTTGAAAAAATCGACAAAGCTATCAAAAATGCCCCAGTATACATAGAAGATCTTATTAAAAAAAGAGATATGATGTCAATGGCTATCTTTCACACTAATATGTTACCAGAAAGAAAATATAGTCCTGATATGAAAAAAATAGAAAATATGTTTAACAAATTTTTTAGTTTTATTGATCAAGACTCTAAAAACATCGCATTGAATATTATCGACCATAACGAATTGAGTTTTACTGTATTTGATTATACAATAAACGAAAGTGGTAACAAGATAGGTTTTACGTTACCCGCTTTCTTGACTGCTGGTACCGATAACATTAAAAATATTCTATCAAATTGTATCATAAACAAAGCATCTACTGGTGGTTCTGGAGAAAGATCTTTTACAGCTTCTAGCGACAAGTATGTTCCTGAAGAGTCTTCTGTTCCTGAAGAGTCTTATGATCCTGAAAAAAAAAGTAAAAATACACCCAAACCCAAACCCAAACCCAAACCCAAAGCTAAAGCTAAAACTGAAACTGAAACTATGGCTAAATCTGAAGACGATGCCAGAACTGAATTGCATAAAAGTTTCTATTTTATTTATTTTATTTTTCAGATATTGATTTATTTTACTCCTTATGAAATTCCCAAAAATATAGGAGATGATAGTATCGGTATTTTTTGTAAAATAATTTTAGTGAATTACTTCGTAAAAAATAAAAAATATGGTGATCTCTTAAAAATGATTGAAGACGAATTTGATAAGGCAGCTGGCAAATCTATAAAATATAATATATCTTTAGATTACGAAACCACTCTAGGCATGGATTATATGAGCTTGTATAATCTTGCTAAGTATAATAGCATACTTTATGAATTACGTATTAACAACGGTAGTTTGTCTTTGAGTAAAAAAAAAGAAAACACACTCGGTATCAAAAAAGAGGTTGAAATTGAAAAATTGTTAAAATCTGATTTTAATTTCGACAATTTTGTAAGAAAATTTACTGGAATGTTTAGTAAAAGTGAAAAAATCATAACTGTTAACAATGATCCTCAATATTTTACAAAGGATGAAAAGGAAAAACTTATTAGTAACACCGCGCACAAAAATCCCGATATAAATTTAAACCCAAATGTTAAAGTCAAACTAGACAAAAAAATTAAAAAAATTAAAGAAATTATCGATGGTAAGAAAATACCGTTGACCGATGAAGCCATGAAGAATATTTTTGACGAATTTAAAAAAAATAAAGACACTATAAATAACGTACTTGATCCAAAAAATAAAAATATGACTTCTTCAAAAGAAAATTTACTAGTAGAACACTTGAATAATAGTTATGTACTACCATACATACTTAGAAAAAGAAGAAAGCAAAAAGTAACTAATATATATAAATTATTACAATATTCACCAAAAAGAACAAATGTCAATGTAGCAATGCCTAATGATATGTCATATGATAATTATGATCAAACATATAATAAACAATATGTAGAAGATCAAATTAATAAAATATCTTCTTATTACAGCTCTTGTTCTAATGATATGAATAATAATATGTCTAAAATATTAGACAGCAGCATTTCCATGTTAAACGATAATGGTATTGTTCTCAGTAGTATTGATTTAGTTGCAATTGAAGGAATTAACATAGCAATTAAAACAGCAAGTTCGACAATGTGTTCTTTATTAGAAGAATTTAAAAAGAAAAAATTATCAAGACAACAATACGAAAAAGTTAGCGAAGAAATATACAAAGTAGCTAATAAAACAGATCTACTCACAGAAAAAAGAAAAAAAGTAAAAGATATATTGGAAAATTATAAAAAAAGCGGAGAATCTTTCGACATTAAAGGTCGTATCAGTATAATTAAGAAGAAATATGTTTATTTACCGCTCCCATAAATCACAACTGTGTGTCACTAGCAAATACTAAACCACTGATTCCAGCTTCTATTTTAAATATGTTGTTAATAATAGCATAAACTCTTAGAATAGCTGTGTTGGAAGATGATATCTCTGGATTTACATTCAGTAATAAAGCAATATTTTCAATCTTACTTAAGTTAGATGAGCCCGATGGCTGTTTATCTTCTGGAAACAAACTAAAACTAAATGAATTAATGAAAGAATCATTGAAACCTTTGTGATATTGATAATGTTGCAAAGTATCATAATATCTAGATTCTCTTTCAGAAATTCTTTCCCTTCCATTATATAATATTGTTTCATTCTCGATAATATTATTACCTGTTTCTTTTATTAATGAATTAGTATAATTAAAATACTGATTGTTCCTTAATCTTTTCGCTTCTGATAATTGTGTTACCCAAATTAATTCTTTGCATGATTTAGTGAATCCAATATTAAATGTTTGATTATTTCCATCAATAATTTGTTCTCCGTTATAAACAACTTGTTCAATTAAATATTCATGTGTTTTTTTTTGAAATAATTTTCTTTCATCAGAACTGAGATAAATATATTCTACTAGTAAAAAAGCATCGTCAATACGAATAGTATTAAAATTAATACTATTGTTAGCATAAACACGTTCATTAGAATTAATTTTTGGCATAGCTCTAAAACTGCTTTCTTCACCAATAATAAAAAAAGATTGGTTGACAAAATTATTACTGCTGTCTTTTTGATATAAAATATCGTCTTGTGCTGATTCTGTCGGGATATCTGATAGATTACTTACTTGTACAGAAGAGAAAGAAACATTGTTAATACGAGATATGTATAATCTTCTCAATGTTATATCAAAATAAATATATTCTGCATATGAAATAACTCCATTAATATTTTGCTTCAATATTTCATATGGTGAGAAATTGACAAAGTCATTATCTATTTCAATGTAATGTGTTGGTGAAACCACGTAACATTTTTGCAAATCATTTAAAGATACATTAACTTTGATCGTATTATATTGCAAACAACAAATAGGCAATGAAAGTCCAGGAGATCGATTGAACCAAAACTGTAATGGAATATACAAACGATAATTTTTTTTTCCGTTACTTAGATCTGTCATTTCTTTAATATTACCTAAAATATCATCAATCTGTTTGCTTTTGGGATTTGTTAACTGATCATAAATATTCAACCAGTCTCCAAAATGTTTATCTATTATTTCATTTCCTATTTCTATTTCAACAAAATCAATTATTTGATATCCTATTTTTTGTACCCATCTAAACTTAGCAATTAAATCATTTTCCCCGTTGTCATCTCTAAAAGTGGGTATTTCTGGAAGATCAATTACTAAAGTAATATTTTTAATCAAATCTGCATTACGTGCTATAACTACAGATGCTTTCTTTCCAAAATCTAGTTTGCTAATGAATGTTTGTTTTACTACTTCTAAAGAAAAATTAGTAAAACGGCGATATATTTGTTTAAAATATGTGACTTGTGGATTCGATGTCAGGTATAAATCTCTTTCTCCTATAGCAGCTATTTGTAAATTCCCAGATCCCATTTTGGTATATTATAAACAATATATTAATTAAAACAAAGTAGCACCCATACCACTCATAATTACTAAGATGTTATAGTATTTAGCATAACATATCAAACGGTATTTAATGCCTGATTTAATTTTAGCGACTACTTCTGGCTTTAAATGATTGATTAAAAATGCATCATCTATTTTACTAAAATTACAAGAACCTGATGGTTGGGGATTACCAGGGTAAATAGAAAAAGAATAATAATAAGTTCCTAAATCAGGTGATGATAATCCTGCTTCCAATGGCTTAACATAATTATAATAATTGCCTGGTTTCAATTGTTCTCTAGCTCTTCCAAAAAATTCTATACTTGCTCCAGATATATTATCTTCTACCAGATCTTCATTTCCGATCTCTTTTAATGTCCAAAACAATTCTTTAATATTATGATCTAATTCTAATCTTTGCTTGAAAACATTTAGATTGGCTTCGATACTTTCATCATCTTCTAAATCTTTTTCACTAAATATTTCAGATCCATTAAAATGCCATGCAGTAATTACATAAGTTAATCTATTAGTTGCCATATATTTACGTTCCATTTGAGCTAAATAAATATATTCAGATGTTAAACTAATATTTACTTTAGGGATAGTATCATATTTTATTAATGTATCTGAAAAACTTACTTCTTTTAATTTTTTGAGAGCAATCTTAATCTTAAGATTACTATGTGGCAATGCAAACATTGGAACCGATCCGCTAATATTATCACAAAACCAAAATTCTAAAGGGATTCTCAATAAATATTCTGGTTTATTATTTTTATTAATCTGAGTTAGTTCTGGCACAGATCCTATTAATTTATTATATGCAAGTTTTTTATTTTCTTTTTGATAGAGTTGTTGATATAAAAACATACTGTCACCAGTTTGACGGTCAATTATTTGATCACCCAATGATAATTCAAGATAATCTATTATTTTCAAACCTATCTTATCTTTCCATGCAAAGTTAGCAGAGGACCCAGCTTGCAATGTTTCCATTAAAGTATTTTCTAATTTATTAAGTTTTACTTCTCGAGAACTTATTTGATTCAACTCATCTCTATAAAAATTATTAATATCTGAAAATCTAGCAAAAGCAGTATTGCTATCAAAATTAATAACGTCTTCTAAAATAGTATTTTCAAGTAGTTGATCTGTCATATATCGAAGCACTTCGAAATTACTTGACAAACCTTGATATTTTTGGTCAATATTTTGTTTGTCTTGAAATAATATTTGAGGTGTAAATAAAGGGTTAAATAAATTATTAAATAATGTTATTTGTGGAGCTGCTACGAATGCAGATGTTCTAATATCAATCCATAACTGATGTTTATTAGGTGCAATAGTAATATTAAAAGGATTTGTTGTAGTGTTTATTAAATTATTGTAGTTACTGGATATTGTGTTTGTATATAAGTCAATTACTGATTGAAACTGATTTACTAAACCATTTTCAATAGCTATAATATTAGTGTTATTACTAGGATTACTGATATTATTGAAATACTCTGTTAGTGTAATATTGAAAGATTGGTAAAAGAAATTGGGTCTATTTAATGTTACATTGACAAAATCTAAAAATGATTTATTGGTATCATAATTAGTTAGCTGGTTTTGCAAAGTCATATTGATATTGGATAAATAAGAATTTATATTTAATAAGTTTGAATCATCATAACTCCAGTAATTATCATTTACTGAAAAGTTAGCAGTTATTGTATCAGTATATAATTTCATTTCAGATCCAAACATTTCTGAATCTAGTATATTTTTGTATAAATCATTATAATCGATAATAAGATTACTTAATAAACTGTTCCAGATAGAAGAAATAGCATTTGATAAAATGGGCAAGTTATTTTTATTAATTGTGTAATTTCCAGATCCTAAATTAAATTGCGATAATAAATAATTTTGTAATGTTGGTAAGTTATTGATTGGTGTATAAAATTGATTAACGATATGGTCTAATTGTGTATTGTAGTTATTTGAAGTGATCAGTTCAAGATATCTAACTTTGATATATTGCATTAAATTATATTTAATATTGTTGTATTCAATAATATTTGTCTTGTTGAAAGCAGCTGTCAATAAAAAATCTGATGGGTTTGATTTATTGGTGATTAATGTTTCTTGGGTTTCGAAAATAACATCTCTTGATAGTATAGTAGATATCTCAGTCAGTAAATTATTTTTTAAAATAGTTAAAGCATTTAAGAAAGAACTAAACTGAGAAATATTACTTGATTCTATATCATTTAAATATCTTGTAATAGCAATTGGTATATCTGTTAATGTAGTAAATGCTATATAATTTAATAGATATGTATTCGAGAACCCTGGAGGAATTGTGTTATATTTATTATTTAGTTCTGTTTGTAACCAATTATTTGCATTTAGATTTAATAAACTAATTAAATTAATATTGCTCAAGTAAGGTTGGATAGATATATTTCTTATGTTTCCTTTTTGTTTTTTATCAAAATCATCGGTTAGTTTATCGACATAATCAGAATAGTATTGAGGATTTGAAAATAAAGAAGATGATAATGCATTTAGTAAAGTTCCAGAATTTTGCCAAAGAGATTGATTAGCTGTTCGATAATATAATAATTGATTATCAGTGTTAAGTGATGAATAAACTAAATTTAATTTGATTGGGTTAGACAATAAATTACTTCTGATAACGTTGAGTAAATCATTTTTAACAATATCAATATCAAAGTTGACATTATTTTCATTTTCATTAAGACGTTTCTCAAATATTTTAAAAGCATCAAGGTTTTGGAATGATAAGTCTTGATATAAATTATTTAATGTTGTAGTGAATAATATTCTTGCTGTGTTTTGATTATTAAAATAATTGGCTGTTTCTAAATTAAACAAAAATAAAATATTTTCATCGTTAAATGATGATTGATCAAAAGCAGGTAAAGATGCACCAGTAACATATTCAAATAACTTTTTTAATATAATATCTTTTATCTCAATTGAATTAACTAAACTAGTTTCAGTTTGAATATCGTTTGATTCAGCGATCAAAAATAGATATGGAATCGAAAATTGTGTAGTTGCAATAAACTGACTATAAAATCTATTAACATATTCTTGTAATGTATCATTGTTAGTTGGAACTGGTAAAAGATTTAAAATAGTATTTATATCAGTTTCTCTTTGTGATAATTGAATATTGACTTGATCTATTATACTTAGTATCTCGTCATAAGACTCTCGGTTTAACAATTCTTGAGCTGATTGAGTAGCTGGTTGCCAAATGATATTACTATCTAATAATAATTTAGATGCTTCACTGACAGTAATATTTCTATATTTAGGATTAACATTTGGAAGCAATATATTCAAATATGTTTTGTGCAATAAATCTCCATTAGGTGGCATGATAATAGAATGGATTGATCCTAATTTAGTTTTATTAGCAACGATTATATCAAACTCTTCTTTTGAAAATGGAGTATGTCGACGATAATTCCATTTAAAAATAGTTATTTCAGGGTTTTGATTAATATAAAGATTGTCTAATCCATTGGCTGCTAATTGTAAAACTGAGCCTGTCATATTTTATATCTTATATAATTAACTAAAACTTAATCCAGCAGTCCCACTAACAATACGTAAAATATTAACTGATTCAACATATATTCTAATAGTTGCTGGATTATCTTGAGTAATAATTTGACCCAATTCTATATTTAATATACTTCTAGGAATATTGCTAATATTAAGATGACCACTCGGTTGAATCAATTCTGGGTTAATTGCAAACGATAATAAATTAATTCCATCTGATGGAGTAGAATAATGAGATTCTAACGGGGTAACATAATTATAATAACTACTTGGTAATCTTGGTACTCTGGTAAAATCACCCAATTGTATTGATGAAAAATCAACAAGATTTTCTATTCCTTGATCAGTCTTACTGTAATTATCCCATTGGTTTTTATTGTATCCTGATATATTTTCTATATATTTATTTTGCTGACCTGTCCAAATAAGTTTTTTCATTAAACCAGAAAAACTTTTTAGTTGAATACTTTGTTGTGGGATAGTTATATCTAACAATTCTAATCTTTGAATTTGAGGTATTAAGTATTCATGACTCACTCTAGCAAACCTTTTTCTTTCCATACTATCTAAAAATATAGTGTCAATTAATAAATTAGCCGATATATTTAAATTTGCTTGATCCGATATTTCAGAAAGTAGCAATTCTTCATTGTTAAAAAATATACCAGTGTTATTTTCTAAATAAGAAAGGTCTTCCAAGTTTTTAAATTTTACACGAATACTGACTTGACTATGTTCTAATGCAACCATAGGTAAAGCAATTCCATTATGTTTAGTAAACCAAAAGTTCAAAGGGATTTGTAATTTATATCTTGGTTTAACGGATCTGTCAAAAGTAGTTAATTCTGATACATTTCCAATTAATTTATTATATTGATGATCTAAATCTTTGTTATTAGAAAGTTGGTAATTAACTTCTAGATAATCTCCATATTGTTCATCAATAACTTTTCCATTTATTAATACTTCTATTTTATCGATAATAAAATGACCTATTTTTTCAATCCATGCAAATTTAATATTCTTATTGCTTTGATCTGATAATATTTTTTGTTGTGTTACAATATTTTGGTAAAACTGATTTTGCAATTTGATAGATTTATCTAAAGCTATTTTTAATTGATGGAACAATTCGTCTTTATCTTCTCCAATATAATTGTCTGATATTTCTACTAATGACACTTCTTGAAATGTAAATAATTTATCTGGTAAATTGGAAAAGTCGTCAATTATTGCTGATTGTTGATTGTAAACTTGTGTTATTTTACTTTTCATTAAGTCAATAGTAGTGTTACTTGCTAAAAATATTTTTTCTGCTTCTATAAATGCTAACCTATTCAAAGACATAAAATTAGTAACTTTTTGGTAATTCTCTTCAGCTGATTCTAATGCACTAATAACATCAACATTAACTTCTTTTTTAACTAAATTAATTTCTGGCAAAGTTACTTCTAAATAAGTTTTGTGGATCAAATCACCGATCTTTGGTATGATAGCAGTCGATTCTAGTCCAAAACCAACTGAATTATTAAAGGGAACTGGTAATGAATCGATAGAAAATTTAGTATGTCTTCTGTAAATTAATTGAAAAAAAGTAATTTCTGGAACACCTGTTAAATACATATCTTGTGATCCATAAGCTGCTATTTCTAATATTCCTGCTGCCATTATAATATAGTTGAGTCATATAATTTAATTTGAGTATATTAATCCTGCTAATCCATTTGACACTTTTAAAATATCGTAAAATTGAGTATACATAAATAAAGACGTTTCTACACTATGCATAGTTCCAGTTAAGTTATTTTGGTTAGTTTCAATATTAAAATTAACATGTTCTATCAGTGAAAAATTAGATGTTCCAGATGGTTGTAGTATTTCTGGTTGATCACTGAAACTGTAGGTATAAATGCCATTAAAAAACACACCAGAATGGTTTTGATGTGATTGTAAATAACTGAAAAAACCAGCGTCCCTTTTAGCAAATCTAATTGTATTATCAAACCTAAGTTCTGCTGTTTTCAAAGTATCTCCAGACCCATCTAAATATGTTCCATAATTATTTTTCATATTAACTAAAACATCTTGTAATTGAGTTGCTTTTGGTTGAAAATACATTTCAATACCAAGTCTCGAATCAATCATATTTTCAACAGGATATGAAATATCTTGAATAGATAAAGTGTTTGCTATATTAGAAATATTGATTTGATTATTGGTAGTAATTTCTATATTGGCAGATATATGATTCATTAAATTAGTTTCGTTAGGCAATAACAAAGATTTCGTATTGATATAAAAAATATCAGTAGTACTTTGATTATTAATAGTGAAATTATTAATTGTTACAACTGTTCCAGGTATTATCTCAATCCAGTTATCAGGTGTTGGTAAATCAGGAAATGGATTATCTGATAAATAAATACTTCTTTCTAATATTTTATTAGCAGCTAAGTTAATTGTATTATCCCAGTTATCTAAATGAGTGTAGACAATAAATGTTTTATTATTCCAGTTTCCATTTTTGATTACCCAAAACATTTCTTTCACAGGATAATCATGATCTAATAAAGTAGAATATTGATTTTTTTGAAATGATTCTTGTTTATTGAAATTAATTTTATCAACTAAATATTCTGCAACTTGTAAATTATTGAACCTTTCTCTTTCTGTTACATCAAGATAAATATTATCAGAAACAATAGATATTTCTGAAATATCTAATTGATTTAAAAAACTATTAGATATATTTTGATTTCGGATCACTAAATTATTTATTTCAGAAAACTTGATACGTACAGTTAAATCAGAATATGTTATTGATATTAATGGATATGCATTTCCAACATTTCTATTAAACCAAAAGTTAAGAGGAAGGAAGATAGTATATTCTGGTTTGTTTAAATTATTGTAAGATATCAATTGATCAACATGTCCAATATTTTCGAGATACCCTGTTTTTTTTTCTATTTGTTCTAGCAAATGATATCTAATATCGAAGTAGATATCATTATGTTCTTCTATCACATTATTACCAATCATTAATTCAATATTTTCTATTATGTGATGGCCCAAATGTTTCACCCATGCAAACTCTCCATTTTCTGGCAATACAACAGCTGGAACAACAATTTTCAAATACATTTTATGTAATAAGTCAGCTCCTTTTGGAATAATAATTTGTTGAGTCGATCCAAATTTAGGTGATTGTGATAATTTATATTCTAATGTTTCCATAGAAAAATTAACATTTCTTCTAAATACTTTTTTAAAATAAGTAATTTCTGGATCATGTGTCAAATAGACATCTTGAGCACTATATGCACCTAACTGTAAAATACCTCCAGTCATTTATATTAATACGATATAGTTTATTAATGATATCTATTACGCTTTTGTATAAAAATATAGTTTTAGATAGTTCTAAATAATTTTATTGACATCTTTGCTTTATTCAGAAAATTAACTTTTTTGTAAAATAAATTATATATATATATATATAACAGAAATTTAACATGTTAGCTAAAGTATTATCTTCAGATAATATTAAAACTATCGAAAATCTAATTAATAGAAGTTTTTTGATTACACATAGTGATAAAGCTGAATTCAAAAAAATAATAAATGGAGACAATATAGATAGTGCAAAAAGGGTGCTAGATAAATTAAAAAGAGTTTCTTT
>Ga0307980_1000123_pt1 | contig 37651 bp, 34 predicted proteins | sample OrgLakmetage1060_FD_201817 | JGI IMG/M metagenome (GOLD analysis project Ga0307980, IMG submission 201817) | Saline water microbial communities from Organic Lake, Antarctica - #1060 | ecosystem: Environmental > Aquatic > Non-marine Saline and Alkaline > Saline | place: Antarctica: Organic Lake... | reverse complement strand
ACATAACCTGCTGCTTCAAAAACATTTTGATGAACCATTCCAGCCCCGCCAATTTCCAACCAGCCAGTTCTTTGGCAAACACTGCATCCGTCTCCTTGGCAATTAGTACAACTTATATCAAATTCAAATCCGGGTTCCACAAAAGGAAAATAGCTCGGTCTAACACGTACTTTAATTTTTTCTCCAAAAAATTGGGAAAAAAAAGTCTGTGCTACGTTTAAGAAATTTGCCACGCTCACTTTTTCTCCAACTACTAATGCTTCAAATTGATGAAATGTATGATCATGGCTAGCGTCAGTTGCCTCCGAACGAAAAACTCTCCCTGGTACAATTATTCGCAGTGGTGGCTTATGTGTTTCCATATAACGAACTTGGGTATTGGATGTTTGAGTACGAAGAACTATACCAGATCCTTTTTCTCGTCCTTCTTCCTTACTAATCCAAAAAGTGTCTTGCATATCTCTAGCAGGATGATGATCAGGCATGTTGATAGCATCGAAGTTATAAGACTCACTATCGACATCCGGACCATCCGCGATCTCAAATCCCATGGAAGTAAAGATATCTTCAATATCTCTTTGCACTATACTCAATGGATGAAGGTGTCCTCTTTTATTTTTCTTGCCTGGTGCAGTAACGTCAATCCATTCTTTCTTAGCGTCTTCACTGCTTTCTAAGTCATGATTCTTGTTTTCAATCGCACTTTGAATTTCTTGCTTAGCTTTATTAGCTAGAGGTCCAACTTCTCTTTTCTCTTCGGAAGATAAGTCCTTTAACTCTTTTAAAATTTGGTTAAATTCACTTTTTTTGCCTAGATATTTTATACGTAAAAGCTCCAGTTTTTCTGGAGAACTAATTGCTTCAATTTCTCTTGAAGCATTTTCTTTTATTTTATTTATTTTTTCAATCATTGAAAATTTATTTAAGTCAATACAAATCCATTATATCACTAGCTTTTTAAAAAGTGAAGTCTTTTTTCAATACGCCAAGCGGGTGGCGTATTGAAAACTTGTTTATTTTAGGCGATATTTAACATTATGACCACTAGCGCCAATCTGTTCAACTTTACCTTCATCTTCAAGCTCGTCCAAATATCGCACAACAGTGCGACTGGGTACACCGAGAGTCTCGCGAATATCAGAATTTCCAAGTTCCCCTTTCTCACGCAAAAGCACCTTGATCTGCTCCTTTAGAGTTTCTTTCACTGAAGTCGCTTCCATAGTAGTTTTGCAGATACCAGCCTCTTCTGTCAAATTACTTTCCGCGGATTTACTCTCAATCTTTTTTGTCCACATATAAAAAATCAAAATTGCAACAATCGCAACAAGAAAAATAATTGTGATAAGTAAAATTGTAGTAGTCATGATACAGGTATTTTAATAGAATATATCTTTCAACAAAAGCGCTTTAAAAGGTGTCTGCCTTTTTTCACCATCCTGCCACGGCCGTGAGGAGATGGTGAATTGGAGATTTCATAGTTTACCGCTAAATGCGTATGTAGAATAGATTGGCGAAGGGATTTGAAGCCCTGGACGGTTTCTCTTTGAAATGCTTCTATGATTTTGACTACCTATTTCCTTTCGCTCGATTGTGAGTCTTGCATAACATTTGGCAATTTTTCGCGTCTGTTTTGCCACCTTTGCTCCACGCCGCAACATGATCAGCGTCCATTTCTTTTAGGCTCCATACTTTTTCCTTATTAGCATCATGTCCTATAGCACAAAAAGGACAATTTGATGCACCTTTCTCTTTGGCGATTTCTGATTGTTTAGAGTAAACTGATTTTTTAGTGGCTTCGTCAAAAACTCGAACATCAAGCAATTTTGTATCCTTTGAATCTCCAAGAATGTATTCAAAAATACCTTTGCGGTTTTTGACATACGGATCGCCATAAAGCTTGTGCACTTCTTCTGAAACTTTCTTGGAATCATATGATTTTTTATGGTACTCCTCATACAATCGCCCCCATTCGAGACCGCACACTTCTTTTTCGACATCTATAAACACACCAGAAATCCAATCAATCACACTATTAAAATATATTTTTAGTTCTGAAATATTTGTATCATTCCGATGAAGACTCATATACCCATCAATATTACCCCTACTCACCCAATCAAGTGCTCGCTCCAAAAAATCTTGGCGGTTAGCATTACCTTTTATATACGCGCCCCACTTTTGAATGTTAGAATTCTGACTATTGCTAAATTCTTCCTTGGCAAGCGTCACAAACTCCCCGGAATAAATAGCATTGAGTAATTCTTGGGGCTTGAGAGGAACGCCGGCAATATTAATTGTCCTAAACCATTCTTTTATCTCACTTTCAGCACCCTCACATTCATAAATAAGAAGCTTGGTTTCTAAAATTTTGTCTTGCTTGTCTTTTGCCATACCGCTAAAATTTTGTTCTGTGCCGTTTTCATCCTTAATGGCAAATTTTTCATTAACAAAGCGTCCGACACTAGTAATACGTTGCTGTCCATCCAACACTTCAAAATTATCGCTGCTAATTTTATTGAAATAAATCAAGCCAAGAGGATAGCCTTTAAGTATTGACCTAATTACAGCAACCTCTCTTCCCTCTTCGGCATAAATATAATTACGTTGATATTCCGGTTGGATAGTTAGTTTGCCTGACAAGCCAAACAACCCCTTGCCTTCGAGTTCGTTATAGACAAATCCGTCGCAAATATCTTTAACGGCAATATTGGTTTTTAAAATTGTTTTCATATTATTTCTTATTTTTTAATTTCTCAAATTCCTTGGCAACACTTGGACTATTCGCTGTAAGTCTTTTGATAGACAAATCAGTAGCTTTATTATTAGCTAATCGCAAATTATTATCAGTTTTTAGTAAATTATCCTTCACTTTATTTAAATGATCAATTGTTTTATCAATTTCTTCTATACTCTTAGAAAATTGTTTTGAGGCCAAAACGTAGTTTCTTGAAAATGCCTCTTTAAATTCATTCATGTTATTTTCGAAGTTTGATACATCAATATTTTGATTATTGAGCATATGGATTTCTTTTCGAAGTTGTTGTGATTTGATATTTGCTTGTCGTAAAAATCCAATAATCGTAATAAAGTGTTGTGGTCTAATTACGTACATAAGTTCATATTCATGTACTGTCACAATGTCATCATAATACTCATTGTCCTTTTCAAGCAAACTTACTAAAACGGCATATTCGCATTTTTTTTCTCGCCTATCTTTATCAAGTTCTTTGAAAAAATCTTTGTTTTTTTTCTTAGTAGCGGTTTCATCATCCTCATTTTTCATCTCAAACATAATCGACAAGATCTCATTACCATCTTCGTCCATTTCTCTGTAAATATAATCCCCCTTGGAACCAGATTTTGAAATAATATTATCTTTATCAAATTTTGCATTTGGAAATGCAATTGGTCGAATGCGATTGAATTCATTTTCACAATGCAATTCCAATGATTCCCCAATCATCTTGGTACTCATTTTTGTCCGCATTTCTTTGAGAGAGACAAGCGCAGTTTCAGTGGAGTTGATTTTTTCTTTGAGTTTTTCTTCGTTCAATTCCTTTTCGTGTTTGATGTTATTAAGTTCCGTGTCTTTTTCGCTTAATTTCTCTCGATATTCTTCTTCTATTTTTTGTTTTTCTTGAAGTGCTTCGAGTTTTGAATTTGATTCAGTTTTTTCTGCGATACTTTCCAGTTTTGAATTAAGTAAAACAATTTCTTTGTCTCTTTCAGATAACTCCTTTTCAGCTCGATCAGCATATTCTTTTTCTTTTAGTTCCAATTTCAAATTATTTTCCCGCTCAATTGCTTCTTTTTCTTTTTGCAATTCTGCATCAAAAGTATCCCGTTTTATGGAATTAACTACATTTGAAATCGTTGTTTTATCAATATCAGTTTCGTGAATAGATTTAAGATCGATTAAATCACCTTTCGAGCCATCCTCCAAAAGGACTAGGGTATTTTCATCCTGAATTGATACTTTAACTTTTTTCATAGTGGTTTTTATCTTCTAAAGAAATTATATGTTCAGGATATTTGTCGTTTATTGCTGTTAAAACTTTTTGTATGCTTTCGCTTATATTATCAGGATTTTTTGAGATAAAATCTGTTCTCGTTTGCATATGACTTCCTTCATTACTTAAACGGTAAACAATAAATGATTCGATATCTGGGGATAATTTATAATCATCACGTAAAAGAGTTTCTAAAATTATATCTATCCCAAAATTATTTGGGTACATAAAGGAAGTAAAATGTTCTAAAAACTTTCTCAAATGATTTAAGACAGTTACATTTTCTTCAACTTCAGGATTTTGAATAAATTCTTTTAGTTTTGAATAGATAAAAGTATAGTCGGATTGATGATTAACTAGAACATGATTGTTATCTAACTCTAATATTGTTGAATTGCCTTTCTTTTTTTCAATTAAAAAATGAAAATAGCCCTGATAACTACCTCTATTTCTAAAACATCTCCAAAAACTAAAATTGTGTGTTGTAATAAAAAGCTGTTTTGTATTTTTGAAATGATTTTTAATAAATCCAGCTACCAAATGTAAATTCGAATCATCTAAGCTTGATATTGGATCATCAATAAAAACAATCCAATCTTTCAAATCTTCTTTGAGTTCATTTTTCTTATCTTTGCCATCGCTAAAGCTCAACACAAAATAAACAAAACTTAATACATTTCTTTGAGTAAATTTTTCATATTTAGTTTCTTACTAATATTTTTTGAGTTCGAACAAAATTAAGCAAAATAGAGGAAACAGCTGCTAAAATAAAGGTCATATTTATACTAAAGTAAAGAGATAATAAGATTACTGCCAGTAACATTAAAGCTTTACCTACATGCAAAGACATTTCATTTAAAACTGTCAGTTCATCAACAAAATGACCATTATCAGCCGTGGATTCATAGGTGAATGCATCAAAAGGAAGGCGCATAAATATTTTCATAAATCTATGATAGGCATCAGCTATGAATATGTGAAAAGCAGTTGCTACAAATATCTTAAATAACCAACCTATTGAATAAAGAAATGCTCCGAATTTTAATAACTTTTCTCTGATAATTTTATTATCAGTATACTTGCCTACCAGCAACTGAAGAATAATAGTTGCTCCGGTTACAATCGCGGCCAATGCACCTACTTGCAAATAATTACCATCCAAAAGTTCAAATATAAATATCGGCCAAATCACCAAACCGATAGACTGCTCTGAGCCATCTGCTATATGAGCCAATATAGATCTTCTTCTTTTTTTAGAAAAAAATTCTTTCCAAGTTTTAAAATAACTCCAGTCAAATTTTTCATGAGTTCTTGGTATAGTCATTAGAGGGATTATTGAAAGCGTATAAATAACAATAGTTACAAAAAATAAAACACTAAACCCAAAACGACTCAAGATAAATCCAGCCACAAAAGGGGCAAAAACTCCAATAACATTAGTAGTGGCAGCCAGAAGCCCCAAGCTCCTACCCCTATTGGAATCGTTTGTGAATTTAGCAAAATCTATATGATAAGGGATCCAGTGAAACATTCTTTGCAAAGTAAGTGTTATCAAAGACAATAATACAAAAATAGGCATACTTACGTTTTCAGCAAAGAAAAATGTAGCAAAAAATAAGGCACCAAAAACAGATCCCATCCTTAATGCCCTTCTGAATCCAAACTTATTCATAAACATAGCGCCTGGCCCCACTAGCAAAAAATAAAGCACGCTACCTGCTATGTACCACCAAGCTACCAATGCTATATCACCATCAAAGAAATCGTATAAAAAGACGGGTAAAAATACACCCAGTAAACCACTTGCTATGCGAATAATTGATTTGCTGGTGTAAAGCGACACAAATCCTGCGCTAAGCTTATTTTTAAAATAATGTTTCTTTTTTTGCATGATTTTATTTTTCGGCTTATCTTTTTAATTCTAACACAATACTAAAAAAATAATAAACTATTTCTATAGTCTTTACTTAATTTCTGCATCTTCAGTGTGTCATTCTGGAAAATAGATTTTCTAAAAGCGATTCGCTCGCCGCGGCGAGCGAAGAGCTTTTAGAAAATCATTCCCGCCTACCGGCAGGCAGGTATTCAGAATCTCTTCCTTGATACTTGAGATCCTGAATAAGTGATTTTATTGTATGACATTCTATATAACACTTAGCAATTAATCGAGCTTAATTTATTACTTAACAGAGAAATCTCATATAATTATTCGTTTAAGCTCTTTGCGAATTTCTTTGTAACTTGGAACACCCTCAGAGACAAGCTTCCAGAACTCCCTTGAGTGATTGAATTCTTTAAGATGACAAATCTCGTGAGCCACTATGTATTCTGATAATTCTTCTGGCAGATAAATTAGCTTATAATTAAAGTTTAAATTTCTGTTTATCGAACAACTCCCCCACCTAGTTTTTTGATTTCTAATGGAGACTTTATTAAATTTAAAGCCGTAAAAACTATTTACTTTATTTATTTTATTCACTATAAGTTTCCTGGCTAACTCCTTATTCTTAAGATAGTCACTGCGAGTTCTTCTTTTTACAGACACAACCTTGTATTTTTTAAAATAATTAATTTTCTTAAGAACCCAGGTAGATTTTTCCAAAAGAAACTTTTCTGCAAAAATTTCACTAGATCTTATTGGCAATGTCAAAACCACACTAGCATCACAGTTTACGGTTATGCGTATTTTTCTCGCTCTACTGCTCTTTTTTAGAGAGTATTCAATTTTTCCGTTATTAGTTTTTATAATCTTTCTCATTGATATTCCAAATAAATCTCAATTTTAACCTAAAAAAATATATTTTTTTATTTAATGCTACGACGTTTTTTTTCACTAAGATAAATTGGCAGAGCAAAAAAGCTAAGTAGCATCTGAACGGTTCTGCTAACTATAGCTACACTTATAACAGCTGCAGGATTTGCTCCGAAAAAACCAAAGAAAGTAATGTATGCCCATTCTTTTATACCAATATTATTGATAGTAATAGGGACAGATGAAACAATACTTATCAGAAATATAACAGAGAGATAATCAAAAGCTCCGATTTGAATACCCATTGCCCAAAAAAGTATATAATTAGCACCCGCTAATCCTACAAAATTAAAAGGAAAAGAAAGGAGCACAGCTTTCCACAAATCATTGGAGTCTCCGTTATACCTATTGACTTCTTTAATTATGGTATTTAATATTTTATTTATTTTAGTGAAAGGAGTTTTAACTTCTTTTTTCCTAAAGAACGCCAAAAGCAAAAACCAAAAAATTAAACCACCTAAGATTGTTATGTTTATAAAAAATAATATCTCATTTTCTATAATGTCAGTTAGATTTAATAGAGCAAAAATTAAAGCTAATATCATAGCACCCCAAAGACCAGTGAGTCTGTCCATTATCACACTTGAAGCAGCTTCCTTGTATTTATGATCCTGAGCTCCTATTTTATAAACCTTAAAAGTATCCCCACCAACAAATGATGGCATAAAATTATTTATAAAAGTTGCAGCATAATAAGATTTAAAAAATTCTGAAAATGGCAATACTATATTTTTATGCTTTGCTAGTTTTTTCCATTTATAAGCAGAAAAAATCATTCCCAATATATAAGCTACTACAAAAAGAGCTAGTTGGATAAAACTTATTTTCTGTAAATACTCCCAAACTTCTAGCCAATTTACTTTGAAAATTATCCACCATAAAAACAGCACACTACCCAAGGCTTTTACAAAAAACTTAATCAATTTTTTCCTAGTCATTCATTTAATATTTACCAGCTATTTTATATTCCTCCCAATATTTTTTTGCTACATTTTTCCAGCTTAAGTTTTTGGAGATACTCCTGCTTTCAGTTGCCATACGTTCTTCCGTTTCTCTATTTGAAATAATTATTTCTATTTTTTCTACTATGTCATCAACGTCTTTCATTTTTATCACAAATCCATTTAGTCCACTACGAACCATTTCTTTGGTCCCACCAGTATTCGTAGCAATAATTGGCAAACCTGAGGCTAGAGCTTCAAGCATAGCATTGCTCATACCTTCGTTCAAAGAAGTAGAAATAAAAATTCTAGCAAAAGAAAAATACTCCTTTATCGAATCCCTGCTTACTACTCCAACAAAACTAACTTCATTTTCCATCCCCAAGCTCCTAACCAAGGCTCTAAGCTCTTCTTTTTCATTTCCATCCCCTATTATCTCCAGGTGAACATTGCGACCATTGTCTTTTAATTTTTTAATAGCTTGAATCAAGAAACGAAATCCTTTTCTGGGAGTTACTCGCGTTCCGCAAAGAATCTTAAATGCTTCGCTTTTTTCAATTTTCTCTTCAATAGGCCTTGGCTTAAATTGCTCTGTAGAAACTCCATTAGTTATGACTCCTATATCCTTTTTTGAATATATTTTTAATGCAAGATCCTTAAAGCTACTGCTATTAGCAAAAACCTTGGATGCGTTTTTCCAAATAACTTTTACAAAAGGGGTTATAATTTTATATATAATCCCAAATCTCTCGCTATATCCTGGAACATCCGATCCTCGAAGCGAAACAATATAGGGTATTTTTTTCCATTTACAAAAAAACCAGGACAAAGCACCACAAGGGACTGTAAAGAAAGAATGTGTTAAATTATAATTATTTCTCTTAATCAATTTCAAGGAAAAGAAAAAAGCTCTCCATGTATAAACAATTAAATCTTTTTGTGACTGGAAGTGTAGATTGGAAGAATTTTTCCCAATTGGTAAATAGTAAATTGTAATATTTTTTCCAATCTTCTCTTCCTTATATGCACCAGTGGAAGAAGTCACCAAGTCAACTTTTAGATTGGGTATTTTAGAGAACTCCTTTAATAGGTAGCTAGTAGCGTTTCCAGCCCCTCCTCCCAACGGAGGATATTCGTAATTAAAAAATAAAACCCTTGTCATACTTTTGTTTATTTAGCTTTTTTTAATTCTAAAGTAAAATGTGATCCGACGCCCTCAATGCTTTCAACGGTCAATTCACCTTCCATTTTTCTAGCTATCTCTCTAGATATCCACAACCCTAGGCCAGTACCTGAAATTTTAGCGGTTTCACTTGTTTGAACTCGATAAAATTTTGAAAAGAGATTTTTCATATTTTTTGCAGAGATACCCAGGCCCGTATCAGCAATTGTTACTAATATTTTATTTGAACCTTCTTTTAATATTATCTCGACCTTTCCTTGAGGCGTATATTTTATAGCATTACTTAGTAGGTTTACCAATATCTGCTTGACTCTTTTTTCATCAGCCATTACATTTATTGCCTTATCTGTTTTTAAATAAACTAAATCTAGTTTTTTATTTTTAGCATTAACGGACAATTCAGCAATTGAATCACTGATTACTTTATTCAAGTCAATATTTTCTATTTTAACAGGCAGTCTATTTTGCTCAAGTCTTGAAACCTCCAAAAGATCTGTTACAAGATCATTTAACCTGGATACGGAAGAATCAATATTTTTTAAAATCAAAGCGTCATCTTTTGATTTTTCATCATTTTTAATTTTTTCTTTTAATATTTCAATGTATCCTTTTATTGAGGTCAGCGGGCTCTTTAACTCGTGACTAGCCATTGAAATAAAATCGTCTTTCATTTTGTCTACCTCCTCAAGTTTAGTAGCTTTTAATGCATAATTAAAGAACCGAACGTGATTAGCGATAACCAAAAGTACTAATAGCATTAAAAGCGCTAAAACTATATAAACTTTTTGAATTGAATCATTTATAAAATTATCATGCTCAACTAAAGACATTTGAAAAGATAAAACTCCCAATCTTTCCATATTACTATTCTTTATGCTTTTTATAATTTCCCAATAACGCCCTTTTTTATCATTATTCAAGAAAGCAACACCTGTATCATTACTAGAAGCTATTCTTATTAGATCATTATCGATTTCATTCCCTATAACACTTTTATCGCTAGAAGCTATTATCTCATATTTTTCAGAATTTTCTACGGGAATTGCGATTTCTATTTTTTTTACTTCAGAATCTTTTTCTAAAATTCTCTCTATATTTTTATTTATTTCCTCACTATTGTTTCCCAAATTATCAGCTGTAGTTATATTAAAAATATCTTCAGCTAAAGAAGCTTTGCTTTGAAGAAGTCGGTCTGTGTTGTATTGAAACTTTTTTAAAGAGTAATAATTCCCAAAAAATACAACACCAACAATAACAGAGATAAGAATCAATGAATAAAAAACGATATAATTCCTTTTGATAAATTTGATCTTATCTTTTACCATAAATTTCTTTATTTTTTAAAAGTCATCAATGTCTTTATTATCACTGTTGCAATAATAAATGTAGATATAATTATCAAGATAATATAAAAAATATTATCTAAACCAGAATTGTCTACAGGAGACTCTGTTGTAGGAGCACTCGATTTTGCATTTGTAGTAATAGCCTCGGCCGTTTTAATAAAAGATAACGGATTGCTTTTGGAAGTAATTTTACCAGTATTGTCAGTAACAGCAACATATATTTCATGATTTCCATCTTCTAGCTCTTTGTCTAACTCATATAGCCAATCTCCATTACTATCAGTCCTTACGGTTACAATTATGGGTTTATCGCTATAGATATATATTCTTACAAAAGAATTAGGAAGAGCCTTTCCTTTAAAAACTGCTCTTTTACCATTGGGAGTATTTTTTAATTCAGCTGTGTTTACTTCATAATTTTGATTAATTGTGCCCTTATCTTTTGGAGTTTCTAAAGAAATCTTATCGCTTTTATTTCCTGCAGAAGCTTTTAATGGATCAAATCCATTCCTTATCTCGTCCCCATCAACATAACCATCATTGTCTGTATCGGCCAAATAAGGATCTGTTCCTAATCTTTGTTCTTCACTATTAGAAATCCCGTCTTGGTCATAGTCTAGATCAGGATCTAGACTTCCAAAGTTTTCTTTTAAATCATTTTTCTGTTCTTGATAATTGCTTTCAATTCTTAACCTGACTCGTTCACTTTCATAATCGCTTTCTTTAGTTTCAACTTTGGCATAAACCTCATGATCCCCATCAGGAATTCGCTCTTTTTGATTTACTGTTAAATTCCACTCGCCACTATCTCTTTCTGTTGCTCTTTCTGCTGTACCTAAATAAGTATCTTCACTGTCATCACTTTCATCGATATAATATTCTACATTATTTACATCGGAATCTGTTACTGTGGTAATTTTAATATCATCGGACACTTCAGGTGTATTTTCTGATTCCACCTCTACAGTAGTACTTTTTTCAATAGTTGGTCTTGTATAGCTAGCTATATCTTCTCTAGATGAAAAAGTATTGTCATCAGTTATCTTATCAATAGCTTCATCCCTCTTTTCTTCTTCAACTTCTTCTTCAGCTCTTTTTATCGATGAATTCTCATCTGTTTCTTTTACAATGACAGGATCTTTATTAACTAAATCTTGACCAAAAACTTTGTTATAAAAAATAGAGCTAACAATAAAAAAAACCAATAATAATATTATATTTTTTAAAGAAAATGTATTTTTGTTTTGTTTCATTTTTTTATTAATTATTTATAAATTTAAAGTATTACTTTTGATCTTCTTCAAATATCTCATTCCAGATATATCTTTTTGCAACCGAACCACCTTCTCCCTTGTAGTTTCTAAATTTACTTTGATCTGGCTTCTCACAAGTAATCGCTTCCTGCTTTGGAGTTAAATGAAAAACTCTTAATGTTCCAAACAATTTCTCCTCTAGTAAGTCAAATTTTCTAAAATAACTTAAATAATTATTTATGTCTGATTGTGTTCTTATGATTAAAAAGTAATTTCCTTGACGACAAATCTTGCTTTTGCTTATCCCGTCCCTAGGCACCTTCCTACCATCTAGAATATAGGCAAAAGCTCTATGAAACTCACTTTGCCCCTTGTAAAAAACAGGATATTTATTTTCAAGATAGAAATTTTCCATATAGTCAGCAATAGCCATTTCTTGCTCAAGAGTAATTCTTGTTTTTTGTTTTAGAATTCTATCTTTTCCTATGTCAAAGAACTTTTTCTCTGCATTATTTAATTGTATAAGGAAATTAACAGTAAAATACAAATTGAAAGCTACCAAGATAGTAGCAACAATCCAAGCAAAATTTTTGAATTTTAATATTTTTCCTAATCTTTTAATAACCAATCCTAAAAAAATAAAAGGAAGCGGTGTAACTATTAGGAAAAATCTAGGAGAGATATCAAAAGCTAATGGAGTAAATACACCAAAAGAGACCAGGAATAAAATAGCATTTAGAACTAAAAAGTCTCTCTTTTTAACATCTTTTTCTCTAAATAATTCAAAAAGGAACACTATTATCCCTAAAGTGAAAAATCCGAAAGCCAGAACCCCTTTGAATAAATTATCCCTACACTCTTGGTCGCATTTTATATCAAGATTATTGTTAGCAACCACATCTAAGTCAGGAACTTCTGCTGTTTGGGACCCTGTTATCATTATCCAGTATTTTAAAGTATGTTCTGAATAATTTTCAGATACTTTTTCTAGTAAAGCATAATCTTTATCACTATCAGACTTATCTGTAACTGCTTCAATAAACAATTCTGCATTATCACCACCTGTCTTGATGTCATTTAAAATAGCTGGAAAATGCAATAGTGCAAAAATAAGAATACTTAAGCCCCAAAACAAAGGTTTTATTCTCGGTCGTTTATAAAGAATGAAAAAAGCTGCAGTTATAGAAAGTATTATCAATGCTAAAAAATGAAACTGTGCCAATATCCCGAATACTGTAGCTGCCAATAGTAGCCAATACCCTCTTTTTTTATCTTCTTCAATATCAACAACCTTAAGCATTATCCACAAAAATATTACAACAAAAAATGGCAGCATGTTTGGATTCCAGGAAAATCTGGCGTAGGTAACCATAAAAAGAGACGTAGAAAAAACAGTTAGAAGAGCTAGTGTTAGCTTATTGCTAAAGTATCGCCTAAAAAGCAGATAGAGAGCCGGCAAGGCTAGTACGGCAAAAAATAATATTGCATAAGCCGATCCTTGAGGTGTAGCTCCAAAAATCCAAGAAAAAGCATATTCAATATAATAAAAAGCTGGCCCCAATCTAAGAAAGGTTCCTGCAGCTCTAGGTCCCAGAAGAGGAAGATCGCCTGGGCCACCCTCTATAGCTTCTCTGATAAGAGTTGCATCTCTAGACTGATCTAGCTCAAAATGAAGCCAGGGTGTAAAATTATACGCTCTCAAGAATATTCCCAATAAAACTATTGCAATGAATATCCAAAAATATTTATTTTTCAAAAACTTGAATTTATTTTTAAATTTAATCATTTGACTTATCTGTTTTTATTTTTTTTAGCGCCATCTATATATACTAATAGGACCTCGTACACTTGAATTGCTTACTTCCTCTAAATTTTCTTCTATAATAATTTCAGCTTCCTTGGAAATAAAATTTTCATCATTTTCAGAATATATTATCCATCCAGAACTATTCTTTTTTAGTATATTCAATAGTCTTTCTTTGGTCAACTTCTTCTCTTTCTCACCTGCTCTTTCACCTCCTAAAGAATATGTCTTAGTATGCGATCCCCTCCAGTAAAAATTTCTAAAATTTCTTGATATTAAAACGTCCCCCTTCTCTTTCTCTCTCGTGAAATAAGCAAAAACCTTGCCATAACTTGGATTTGGAGATGATGATGTTTGCGTATATGTATTTTCTTCTTGAAAAAAATAAGTAAAGTTAGGAAGAATTAATAGTATTATTAATATTGAAAATATATAAGTTTTGTTGGCGTATTTTTTTAGATTATTCTTGAGGAACATAGCTATAAACAATATTCCAGCTGAAATTAATATAACTTGAAATGGTTTGGCAAAAAAAAGATACTGAGAACCTGCGCTTCTATCCCAAAGAAATATAGACCCCAAAAGTATAGTCAGATAAGAAGATGCTATAAAGACGCCTTCTTTGGTCTTGGTTTTAAGCAAATAATAGATTCCGGCCAATATTAATCCTATCGCCAAGAAAGGATTTGAATAGTCAGCAAAAGATTTCTCCAAATAACTAAAATGATTTTCCCAAGTCAGTCCAGCTAAAAAAGCTTTTGAAAAAAAACTCATAGCCCATCCTAAGAAAAGAAGGAGCACTGTGTAAGATAGATATTTACTTTTTATTTTATTATTTTTTCGATATGAAAGTATTCCCATGGCTAAAAAATAAACCAATAAAATAAAAGCAAAATTAGCTGTCAGTAAATGAAGGTGCATGCTGAGAAAAGCAAAAAGAAATGCTGGTATGAAATATAGAAAATTAAGCCCTGTTTTTTCCTTAAGTTTGCTTATTGTCTCTGAGGCACTTTTTCTTTTGGATTCTAAAAACTTAAAAGCAAAATAAGAAAACAATAAAAAAACCGGCATAAACATAATATACATCCTGACTTTGCGAGAAAACTCTATAGAATCTATACTTACTGCCAAAAGTATTGCGGAAATAATGCCTATAGCTTTTCTACCTGTCATCTTCACTGATACAATGTAGATAATCAATACGCCAAGCACACCCCATATAGCGCTTACCATCCTATAGGACCACTCTTTGGCATCAGGTAAAAATTCAAGAGAAGTTGCTATTTGCCAGTTATGAATCCAGGCTCTGGTATAAGTTTTTTCTCCTCCTCCCCATAAATCCAAGTCAAATATTGTCTTAAAGTAGGGCTTATCATCATAAGGTTTCTCTAGATTAAAATCCCAACGAAGCCATTCCCCTGTTTGCAAGTATCCGTAAACAGTATTTACGCCCAAAAACTCATCTGCTACAAAAGGTTTTTCTCCTAAATTATAGAATCTCAAAAAAGAAGCAAGTACAAGAATACCTAAGATAATTTTTAAAAATTTTCCCTTAAATAAATCCATTGCTATAAAATTAATTATTGATAATTTCTTTAATAGAATAACCCCTGGTTCCTTTTCCCTTGAAGTATGTCTTTATCAAAATATCTGCCAGAAGTCCTGAAATAAAAAGCTGAACACCTACCAAAACAAGCGTAACTCCAATCATAGGCCAAATTCTTTCTTGCAAAGATCCTCCTAAGAAAAGTCTCTCTATCATCATCCAGGCGAGAATAATAGTTCCCAAGAAAGAAAGCATAACCCCGCTACCTCCAAAAAGATGAAGCGGTCTATTGGAAAATTTCCTCCAAAACCAAATTGCCATCATATCCACAACTCCTTTAAACGCTCTTTTCCAATTATATTTTGTTACTCCATGAATCCTTGGATAATGAGAAACCTTTACTTCGGCAACTCTAAACCCCTCCATTTCAAGCAAGGCAGGTATAAACCTATGCATCTCTCCATAGAGCTCTAGTTCATCAAAGCATTCCTTCTTATAAGCTTTCAAGCTACATCCACTATCATGAATATTATCATGAATAAAAAATTTCCTAAGCAAGTTAGCACCTCGAGAAAAAATCTTTTTACTAAGTGGATCTTTTCTTTTATGTCTCCATCCAGAAATAACGTCATACCCTTCACTCATTTTATCTAACAATTTAGATATATCCGCTGGATCATTTTGTAAATCTCCATCCAAGGTTATTATTATTTCACCTTGAGACATCTGAAACCCAGCATCAAAAGCAGCTGTTTGACCAAAATTCCTCCTAAATTGAATAAGCTTTAAGGGAGATAGCTTTTTGCATTTTTGAGCAGTTTTATCCTTAGACCCATCATCTACAAATATTATTTCATAACTTTTACCTAGCTTATCACATTCTTCCTTAATTCTCCTATGAAGCTCTTCAATATTCTCCTCTTCATTGAAAACAGGAACCACGACAGATATTTCCAGCCTCTTGCTTTCTTTATTTTGATTTTCCATATATTTTTCTTTGTTATTTTATATATTTATTGATTTTTATATCGATTATTTGCTAACTTTTTGATTCTGGGCTTTTGTTTTCAAGTCAAACCTTTAGACCCCTACTATGTAACGAAAAAATACTGACAATACTGCGCTCAGGAGTATTCCCAAAGGAGCAGAAAAGAGAAATATGAAAAGAAGTAGAAATATAAAACCAAATTGCTCGAGTGCCATTTTTTTCTGCTCACTTATAGGAAAAGCAGCAAAGAGAAGCTTTGAACCATCAAGTGGCGGAATAGGTATGAGATTGAAAACAGCTAGGAAAATATTTATAGTAAGAATCATCATAAAAATCCAAAAAAAGATTGCTGGGAAAGATCCGGATAATAAGGTACTCAGATTAGCAAAGTCAAAAATACCCCTAGTAATCTCCATTTTCACAGTATAACTAAGCGGTATAAACCTAGCTCCTATCCCAAAAGCAATAGCTAAAATAATATTGGAAAGCGGTCCAGATAGAGCAACCCACGCAGGACCTTTTCTTTGATCTTTTAGATTGTAGGGATTATAAGGAACTGGTTTAGCCCAGCCAAATCCAAATCCAAAACTGATAATCATAAGAAATGGAACCACAAATGATCCCCATAAATCAAGATGCTTGACTGGATTCAGGGTTAGTCTTCCTGCGTATTTGGCAGTGGAATCACCTAAGTAAAAAGCTGTAAGTCCATGCGAAACCTCATGTACCACAACTGACATTATAAGAATTACGACCTGAAATATTATTAGTATTACTTCTACTGGCATAAATAAAATAAGTATTTTAGCAATTAGTAACAATAGCTAGTCACTATTTGCAAAAATTAATTTAAATTCAAAAAATTTTACGCTATTTTAACAAGCGTAAATTGCTTTACAAACCTCTCCGTATATGATAATCTATAATCTGTAAATAGGCAAACAATTATCATAAAACATACAGCATGTAACTTGAGACAAAAAATGTTACGTGTTACGTGTTATACAATATATGTCAAGAACATGTGAAGTTTGTGGTCGCGGAACACAGTCGGGTCATTCTCGAAGTCATTCCAATATTGCTACAAAAAGAAAATTTAAAGTAAATATTCAGACTAAAAAAGTTGACGGAGAAAAAACTAAAACTTGTGCCAAGTGCATCCGCACAATGAACAAAGCTTAATTTTCTTCAATTATTTTTACATTTCCACAAAAAGCCTCTCCCGAGGCTTTTTTTATGTTTAAGATTTCAATTTCCCTCTCTATAAGGAGACCCCTGATGATATAGTATTTACTTAGCTAGTAAGGGTTTATAGCGGTATAGAAAAGCACTCATGTTCCATGCTATATGACCCATGCCTTACAGATACTTTTTACCCATTAGCTCTTCTGGAAGATATTTTTGATCAGAGCTATCTTCTTTGGGGGTATATTTATAATTTTTTCCATAATCCAATTCTTTCATGAGTTTTGTTGGTGCATTCCTGATATGAAGCGGTACAGGAAGATTACCATGCTTTTGAACATCTTCCTGCGCTTTATTGAGTGCATCGTAAGCAGTTATGCTTTTCTTGGACTTGGCCAGATAAATCACACACTGTGAAAGATGCACCCCACATTCTGGATAACCTAATTTTTGGCAAGCATCAAAAACTGCATTAGCTAAAAGAAGGGCTGTATTGTTGGCAAGACCAATATCCTCTGAAGCAAAGCGAACTAATCTCCTAGCAATATAAATCGGATCTTCCCCTCCTTCAATCATTCGAGCAAGCCAATAAACTGCTGCGTCCGCATCTCCGCCACGCATAGACTTATGTAGGGCAGAAATTATATTGTAGTGCTCTTCCCCATTTTTATCGTAAACAAGGTTTTTTCGCTGAAGAATTTTCTTAATGAGATCTGTGTTGATATAACTGCTTTGACGTGCAGCTGCTTCTAGGATATTAAGTGCCATTCGAGCATCACCATTAGATATTTTAGCTAACACATTTAGTGTTTTACTTTCTAATTTAATTTTTTCTTTTCCCAAACCTTTTTCCTTATCACTCAAAGCTTTCTGGATAATTTTTTCTATATCTCTTTCGCTCAACTTTTTGAGCACAAAAACTCTCGCTCTAGAAAGAAGCGCTGAATTTACTTCAAAGCTAGGGTTTTCAGTCGTAGCTCCAATAAGGATAAGGGTTCCATTTTCTACGTATGGTAGAAGCTTGTCTTGCTGAGCCTTGTTCCAACGGTGAATCTCATCAATAAATAGAATTGTCTTTATTTTTTCTTTATTTTTTCCCTCAGCAATCTCGATAACTTCTCTAAGTTTTTTTACCCCGCTATCTACCGCACTTAAGGTGATAAAGTAAGATTTAGTTTCATGGGCTATTATTGAGGCTAACGTAGTCTTTCCTGATCCAGGAGGACCCCAAAAAATCATAGAAGAAACAGTATCTGTTTCCAACACTTTCTTAAGAAAAGAATTTTCCCCTACCAAATCAGTTTGACCAAAAAACTCATCCAGAGATTCTGGACGCATACGATTAGCCAAAGGATTGTTTTCGATATTTATTTTATTCATAGTGATATTATATCACTAATATTTTTTATTGTAAATATAAAAAAGCTCTCAGTCTATTTAAGCACTGAGAGCTTTTAATTTTTGTAAGCAAATACAAATTTCTATTTTCAAAAATTATTCGATTTTTTATTTTTTTAAGATACGTTTATATTCTTGATAACTCATACAAAGCACAATACAAAAATTCTGCAAAAAAATATTACTCCCCTATATCCCCTTTAAGCACTTCAATAGCTTTATCCAATTGCGGATCACGATCAGTTTCATAATCTTCGTCAGTGTACTCTACCTCAATATCCGGAGAGATTCCTACTTCATTTATCTGTTTTCCATTTGGAGTTAGCCACTTAGCAATAGTTACTTTCAATGCCGCATCATCTCGAAGCTCTACAAGTTCTTGTACAGATCCTTTTCCAAAAGATTGCTTGCCAACTATAAGCACATTGTCTCGGTTATCTCGAAGTGCTCCTGATAAAATCTCCGAAGCACTAGCACTACCCTCATTTATAAGAATAACAGTTTCAATATCACTCATTTTATCCCCACCTCTAGAAAAAAGTTTCTTTTGATTTCCTTCCTTATCTTCTTCTATAACCACAATCTTTCCTCTAGGAAGCATCGAACTAGCAATATCAACAGCAGCATCAAGATACCCTCCAGGATTGTTTCTCATATCTACTATAATACCTTCAGTATCTGAGGGGATTTTCTTAGACAAGTCTCTGAAAAGCTTTGCAGTGTTTTCTCCAAATCTACTTATACTAAAATAAGCTATATCATCATTCTTAATTTCAAAACTTACACTATCTACTGTTATGACATCCCTTGTAACTACAACTTCTTTTGTTCTTTCACTTTCGCTCCTAAAAATAGTAAGCTTAACATCAGTGCCTTTTTCACCTCTTATCTTATTTACTGCCTCCCCTATACTCATTTCCGCTGTAGGCTCTCCTTCTATTTCTATAACTTTATCTCCAGCGCGAAGACCAGCTATTTGAGCAGGAGAATCTTGCAAGGGAGCTACTACTGTTAGGATATTATCCCTAATGCTCATCTCTGCTCCAATTCCTTCAAATTTACCCTGAATACTAGAATTAAATTCTTTATTTTCATCTGGATCGAGGAATGCTGTATAAGGATCATCAGTCGCCTTGAGCATTCCATCTATCGAGTTATACAAAAACTCTTCAGGTGTTACTCTTTCCGCATCAACATGCTTCTCTTGTACCAAATCCCAAACTCTCCAAAAAAGAGAGAAATCAGCTTGCTCTTTTGACTCAGAGTCCAATTCGCTTATAAATGGATTTATTGCTCTAGGGTCAGCATTGTTTTTTTGCCCTCTCTCAAAACCTATCCAAAATGTCAAAGAAAGCACTGCAAAAATAATCACTAGCCTTAAGTAATAAACCAAAGCTTTATTACTGCTGCTTTTTGTGACATTTGCATCTTTTAATTGTTCTTTTTGAAAATTATTATTCATTTATTTATATTCTTTTCTAGGATTGGGTTTTCCTAAGTATTTTTTAAAATATTTTATAGCACTTGCTATATGAATCCAGGTTAGCTTATTGAAAAAAATCGAATAAATAAAACCTTTTTTCTCACTTCCTTTTCCATGATAGTGAAGCATCTCTGCGTAAGGGAAATACACTACTCTTAAACCTTTTTCCCAAAATCTTCTACACCAATCAACATCCTCCATATACATAAAAAATGCAGGATCAAGCTTTCCGACTTTTTTCAAGTCATCCGCCCTCATCATGAGAGCTGAACCCATTAGCCAATCAACATCTATGGGCCTCTGATGATCATAATCTTTCATCAAAAATTTATCCAAATGTTTTTTTGCAAAACCAAGCTTACCAAAAAATGTCCTTCTATAAATTATTGTTATAGGTTTGTAAAAACGAAAACAAGAATACTGAAATTCTCCATTAAAACTAAGAAGTTTTGGACCTACTATTCCAACTGTAGGATTGCTTTGCAGATAATCAAGAAGTCTTTCCACTGAATGCTTCTTTATCAGCATATCCCCATTTAAGATTAATAAATAATCACCCTTGCTATTGTCAATTCCTTTGTTTACAACTACTTGAAAGCCTACATTTTTTTCAAATCCAAAAAAAGTTACCTCTGGAAAGTCCTCTCTCATCATCATCTCAGTAGACTCTTCTGTGGCGCTATCAGCTACGATAATCTCATAATTAAAATCTTCTGCTATATTATTTTTAATAGAGTTAATACAAAGCTTCAAGAGCTCTGGATTTCTGTAACTAGTTATAATAATTGATAGACTTGAAGTGTGCATTATATTTTATGAAAAATCTAGCACTCTTACTTTTACAAAAAGAGTGCTAGCGCTTGTTTATTCTATATTTGAGACTTCTTCTTTTTTAATAACCTTAGAAAACATCTCTTTAATTCTCTCATAATTATCACCCCTTGGAAGCAAAATGTATCCAACTTCTGGAGGATAGTCAGTTGGACTATACAAAAGTCCTTCTTCACTATTCTCTAAAACTCTTTGAGTCACCTCAATCTCAGAACCTTCTTTTGTCATGTCGTTATACAAATCCAGAAGTCTTTTTATTTCCCATCCTTCCATATCAGTTCTGGTATTTTCTCCCAAACTATTTAAAATATCATTAATCTTACTCATATTTGTCAACGTTCCTACGCTCAAAGCTTTTTCTTTTATCTCTTTTATTACCTGTTGCTGTCTTCTGGCTCTATCAAAATCACTTGATGTCATTCTTGAGCGCACATAGCAAAGAGCTTTTTCTCCATCGAGCTGAACATCTCCTGCAGGTAAGGCAAAGCTACCGCCACACTCTTCATCATGATTATAACAAAGAGGGTATTGAGCTACTATTTTATCTCGTTCATCTTTTTTGTACTCAAAGTTTCCTGACTTTATTGTAAAAACATTTGGGTCACACACATGTTCTTGATGAAACTGAAGTGGTTCTGAGAAAGGCTCGTCTAGGTGAATTTCAACTCCACCCAAGGCATCAACTAATTGTTCGAAGCCTAGGAAATTTATAGTAACTGCATAGTGAATTGGTTGTCCCACTATATTACTGACCACTGTCTTCATTTCTTTTATTCCACCACTCCCATGCTCTTTCTCCTCTCCGTGGAAATAAGCATAATTAATTTTTTGCTTATAGCTTTCTCCAGGGATATTTACATATAAGTCCCTAGGGATTGAAGTTATTGAAACCTTACTTGTCTCCGGAGCAATACTAGCTACCATTATTGTATCAGCCAAAAGACCTCCTCCATTCACATGCTCCCCTCTCATACCCAAAAGCAAGATGTTTATTCGACCATCTTCTTCTCCAGCCAACTTCGACTCCACCCCTGGCAATGATTTGGTTATGCTTTCAAATATCCCACTATCGGTAGATATCTTGCCAAGAATATTGTCCGCCTTCCAAAAAGCCAACCCTCCTAAGAATAAAAATACAACTAACGATACTATTAATACTTTTTTCTTAGTTGTGGTCTCCTTATTAATTAATTTCATATTTTTTTCTCAATTGCAAAAATAAATGACTCTTTTTTATTTTTTTAATGATTTGTATATTTTCAATAATTTTTTAGCAGATTTTTCCCAAGAAAAAAAATTGATCCTGACTCTTCCCAGGTCAATTAATTTATTTCTTAGATTCTTATCCACGCATATATTATACAGTTTCTTAGATAAATTATCAAGGTCTTTTGGCTCAAAATAGATAGCACTATTTTTAGCAACCTCTCTGTGCGGAGGTATATCAGAAGCTATCACAGGCGTGCCCTGAGTTATTGCTTCTAAGATTGGGATTCCAAATCCTTCATAGAAAGAGGGAAAAACAAAAACCTCTGACATCTTGTACATCAAAGATTTATCTGGAGTATCAACGTAGCCACAAAAAACAACATCCTTTTGGCTTAAATTATTATTGCTTATAACTTTGTCAATTTTTTTATCAAAATTATGAGCTTTTTTGTTTCCAGCTATAACTAATTTTATATTCGGAATCTTATCTTTGATCTTAGCATAAGCCTCTATTAAAATAGCAATATTTTTTCTAGGCTGCAGAGTTCCCAAATACAATATATAACTGGGGGGAAGATTGTATTTGCTTATTATTTCCGCTTTTCTAGATTCACTCTCTTGTGGAATTTTTATATTTATTGAATTGTACACCACCTCAATCTTACTATCATCAACTTCGTAATATTTTAAAATCTCCTTTTTAGTAAACTCACTCACTGCGATTATTTTATCTGCAATTCTTATACTTCTAGGAATCAACATATCCAAAAAAAATAAGTCCCTTTTGAGTATCATCTTCCTATAAGCTTTAAAAGAAACATCATGAATGTGAGTTATTATTTTTGTATTTTTGGAAACAAAAAAAGGCACTATATACTCTGTGTGAAAAATATCTAGCTTTTTTTTGCGCATAAAAATAGGCATAGACCATGCCGCCCAAATAAATTTATTTTTAGCTTTTAATGATATTATTTGAGTATTACTTTTGCTATCTAAATCAAGATCTTTTTTTATATTTCGTAAGACATCTTTTTTATCAGTATCAGTTAAAAGAAAGTACTTATTCTCATTATCTAACTTTAAAATATTTTTTGTTAGCTCCAAGACAACGACTTCACTTCCAGTTTTCTGCTTACCAATATTTCTAATATCAATTCCTATTTTCATTTTCTTTTTTTAAAATTAATTCTTAATTTGAGTAATTGCCAAATAAACCCACAAAAAACCAAGCATTATACCCGCGTTAAATAGGTTGGGAATCAAAATAGCCATCAAACTAAGTGCTAAGAATAATCGCCACTCTCCAGTAGCTTCAAATATTTTGTAAAAAATATTTCCTAAAAAGATCAAAAAAGCGATTAGTCCAATCAATCCAGCTCCCAGCCAAATCTCTAAAAAAATATTACTTGAATTTAGTCCAGCACCTCTCCCGTCTTTTCCTAAAATACCTGAAATATTGCCCCATCCAATTCCCACAATTGGACTTTTTCTAATCTCCTCCCAGGATTTTTTATAAATTTCACTTCTTATGCTTACATTAGGATCATTTCTATAAATTCTCAGCACTGTACGTTCTTTCAATTTTTCTGCTGCTATTTCTTCTAGGTTAATGTGTCTGCATCCATGAGTTTTTAGCTCATTAATATTTTCTACAAAATTGGGCAAGTTCTCATCACTTGCACAAGAAATGGTTATCTCTTGCTTTCCACTACCCGTACTTTGTATTCTATTTCCAAGCTCAAAATTGGTTAGATTGAAAACATAAACCAAGCCCACACCAAATAAAAAGCTTCCTAGTGTAAAACCTATTAAAATATATCTTTTTTCCCTCAATACGTATGCCAAAAAAATTGCCGCCACAATCCCTGCTCCCAACCAAGCACTTCGGGAGGCTGTCATAATTAAAACAACATAACTGGCAATTATCATAACCCAAACAAAAAAAGCTTTAAAAAAATCTCTAGGCAAATAAGATATCTCATTAAAATTTATTTTTTTGTATAAACTATATGATATAACATGGAGAACACTGAGCAAGAAAGCCACAAATATCCCCAACCAATCAGCTTCAGAAAATGTTCCGTTGGGCCTTCCTGGCATAACTTCAAAATGACTAGCTCCTTTTAAAAACCTAATGTTTTGCCAAATGCTGTAAAGAAGGATGACAAAAGAAGAGCACAAAAATATTGGGATTATTTTCTTTATATCTTTTAAATTTTGAATAAAAATTCTAGAGAGAAAATAGAGAGCGAAAAAAGAAAATATAATAATTGAGTGCTTTAGTGATACACCCTTCGAAGGAGAGAACATAGCACTAAAAAATCCAGCTAAAGAAAAAACTAGCAACACCCAATCTTGCCAAATAATTTTTGGTAAATCAAAGTTAATTCTTTTTGATAACAATCTTATGCCTAAAGCAATAAAGGTAAGGGATCCTATTATTTGATAAGGTCTCAACATGATCCCTGCTTCGTTTGGCGCCAAACTTATTGTCTCTATACCAATAAAACCTACAAAAAATAAAAATGACCAACCGGGTCGATAAAGCGCAAAAAGAAAGACGATAAATAGCAAGAAAATAAAGTCTCCTAAGTTTCTAAAAGGAAGAAGTCCTAAGTTGTAAGAAATTATAGCAAGAGTAACTAAAAAAACATCTACGATTAGTAAATAATTTTTTAAGCTATTGTGTTCTTCTAAAAAATCAAGTATTTTTTTTGATAATTTCATATAAACTTAATAAAATGTCGAGACTTTATTTTAAATTATAAAATATAAAAAACCTACTTACAAGTAAATAATCTTGCTACATAACAAAATGAGGTTCTATGCATATTTTCATTTTTTATTAACTTAAATAAAACTTTCCCAAGAAAATTTTTGAGCTTGCTTTCTACCTCTTTTTATCAACCCATCTCTTTTTTCTGGGTTACCTAAAACTTGCTTTATTTTTTCGGCAATATCTCGAGGATCATCAGGGTCAATATAAACACCAGCATCACCTAGAACTTCCGGCAAAGATGATTCCTTGGCAGCAACTACTGGAACACCCATATTCATCGCTTCTAAAGGTGGCATGCCAAAACCTTCATAAGTTGAAGGATAAGCAAATACACTGGCATTTTTGTAAAGCGCGGGCATATCTTCTTGCGGCGTAAAATCCAAGAGCTTTACCTTTCTTTCCAAGTTTTTTTCTCGAACAATTTTTTCGACATCTGTAACTAATGGAGAGAGTTCGGGCATCAGTTTTCCTGAAATTACCAAAGAGGGAACGTTTGGGTCTTCTTTTAAAATGATCTCGTAAGCCTCTACAAGATTTTGGATATTTTTTCGCTTGTCCAATCCTCCAACATTATAAATATATCCAGCGCTCAATTCATATTTTCTCAAAACATGCATACTCTCATTTTCTGAAATTTCTCTCTTATACAAACCATCAACATCTATGTTTTTAACCTCTATTTTTCTCTCTGATACTCCCAAATACTTAACAAGATCTTTTTTTGTATGTTTTGATACAGCAATTATATTATCTGCTTTTTTTATAGCTTTTTTGGTCAAATTCCAATAGATCTTTTTTCTAATATTATTTAGGTATTCTGGAAAAATTTCAGGAACAATATCGTGCACTACCATAGTATGTTTTATATTTTTTGGGAGAATTGTCGGGCACTGATAGAGACTTATAAATTCCTCACAATTATCTTTTTTTACTTTTCCTGGAAGTGTATATTTTTCCCACCATATTTTCCTAATCAAATCATCTCTTTTCCAAACTGGAAGAAAAAATTTTTTTCTAAAATTAGGAATATTTATTTCCAATTCTTCTTCCAAATACAAAATAGTCTCATTTTTCTGAAACTTATTGCTCAAAGCCTTTAAATAATTAACAGTAACTTGCCCTATCCCTGTATTTGATTTTCTTGCAAAAGATGCATTTATTCCAATTTTCATAATATTATAATAACATTAAAATACAGAACATGAAATACAAAAAAATAAATTCTAGTTTAACATAGATTTCTTTTCATGTTAGCATTAAAGTATGAAAAATATATTTAAATTAATTTCAATAATTCTATTTACCTTGGGAGCAATTCTTGTCCTAACTATCTTATACTATAATAAAACCCAAACAACCCCAAAAAATGAAAGTCCTTCTAGCCCCCCTGAAAATACCCCTCAAGAAACAAAAAGTGTTAAGGAAGATACTAACTACAATTCTCCTTTGTCCATAGAAAGTCTTCGCCAAAGAAAATATCCTGGAAGTGATTTTGTAATTAAAGAAACTCTCCCTAATGGAACTAATTACGAACAATTCATTGCATCATACCAGTCGGAGGGATTGAAAATATATGGATTACTAACAACTCCCCTTGATCCCAAACCATCCGATGGATTTCCAGCTATTGTCTTTATCCATGGATACATTCCTCCTCAAGAATATTCAACAACCGGAGACTACCCTACTTATCAAGCCAGATTGGCTAGAAATGGATTCGTAACTTTCAAGCCAGACCTCCGTGGACATGGTCAATCAGAAGGAGATCCAGTTAGCGCGCATTATTCTGAAAAATACGTAGTGGACACTATGCATGCAATATCTTATCTTAAAAACCACCCCGATGTAAATACTGAAAAAATCGGCTATTGGGGCCACTCTAATGGAGGAGAAATTGGACTAAGAATAGTTACTATTTCCAAAGATATTAAAGCAGCTTCTTTTTGGGCAGGTGTTGTGGGGAGCTATGAGGATATGCTAGAAACTTATAATGACCAAATATCTTTTTTAAAAAATGAAGATAATCCGCTTATTCAAGAGCACGGTCTTCCCAGTGAAAATCCACAATTTTGGAAAAAAATAGACCCCTACTATTTTCTCAACTACATTTCTGCTCCTATTCAATTGCAACATGGGACCAGTGACAGCAGCGTACCCATTGAACTTTCTTTGAGTCTTAAAAAATCGCTAGAAGAAGCTGGAAAAGATGTTCAATATTTTGAATACCCAGGCGACAATCACAATATCAGTAATAACGTCAATCTAGCTTGGCAAAGAACAATAACATTTTTTGAACAAAACCTGTAATCACCTTAGACAAAAGGAAAATAAATCCTTACTATTAAAAATAAATCGCGTCACTTGTTTTAAAAAATATTTACCATACCTTGAGCGCCTGTGGCGATTTGCTATAGGGCATGCTGCTATTTTAGCTGTGGATCATTATAGTAAATATGACAACCTATCTAATCCAAGATATTTTCTACTTGATACGTAGCAAAAAATACGCAATACTAAGATGTATGAAAAATAATAATTTAGAAAATATAAAGTTAGCAATGGCGCCTATGGCTGGATTTACAGACAGGTCTTTTCGTGAAATCTGTAAGAACTGGGGAGCAGATATATCCTGGAGTGAAATGGTTAGCTCTGAAGGATTGGTTCGATCAATGTCCAAAGAAAATAAATCTCTTGATATTGCTAAAAAATTCAACAAAAATGAAAATGACTACTGGGTTCAAATTTTTGGCACAAATCCATTTTCTATGGCTAAAGCGGCAAAAATCATAGAAGAAAAAATTCAACCATCAGGAGTTGATATTAATATGGGTTGCCCTGTAAAAAAAGCTAAGCGTGCTGGCTATGGAGCTATCCAAATGAATAACATATCTCAGATTATTGAAATCATAAAAGAAACAAAGAAAACAATCAAAGTGCCTCTTTCGCTCAAAACAAGACTGGGAATAACAAATCAAGATGAAGTATTGACCTGGGCTCCCCAGCTTGAAAAAGCAGGCATAGATCAATTAGTTGTTCATGCTCGTACATTGAGGGGTATGTTCAAAGAAGAGCCTGCTTGGCAGATAGTAAGAAAACTAAATTCCCTATTGTCCATTCCGGTAATTTACAATGGAGGAATCAAAACCCCTGAAGATGCTCTTTTTTATGCTCAAAAAACCAGCTGTAAAACTCTAATGATAGGTCAGGCTATGATCGGACGACCATGGATTTTTAAAGAGATTAAATATTATTTAAAAAGCAAAGAAAAAATTTCAATAACTGCTACAGAAAAGAAAGATACTATCTTGAGTCACGCAAAGTTGGCTAAAAAATATTTTGGAGAAAAAAATATAATTTCTTTCCGAGTACACCTACTAGCTTACTTAAGAGGAAGTGTAAACGCCGCTGAACTTCGCAGAGAAGCTATAAAAATACAAAAGTTTGAAGATGTCGAAATCATAGTTAAGAAAATAAAATTTAAATAAAATTATTTTATTTAAATTTTATTTTTCCACATAACCCTTACTACAATTCTCTCTGGGTCATGTAATCAGCAACCCCTACTAGATAACCCTTGGTCTCTTCATTAAAATTCATTTTATCTATTTTGCTTTTACCTTCTATTATCAAATCTTCAGCAACTTTCTTCGCATACTCCAAAGCTCCTGTTTCTGTGATTATTTTTCTAAATTCCAAAACTTCTTTTCTAGTAATATCCTCTTTACCCATCAAAAAATTAAGTCTCTTTTCTTGATATTTATCCGCATTCTTCATAGCTTTTATAACCAAAATAGTTTGTTTTCCTTCTCGTATATCAGACCCTACTGGCTTCCCTATTTTCTTTTCTGAACCAAATATACCTAAAATATCATCCTGAATCTGAAAAGCAATTCCAATAGGCACGGAAAACTCTGTTATATTCTTTAAATCTTTTTCTTGAGCACCTCCCAATATCGCACCTAGATGCAAAGGGCCCTCAATGGTATATTTGGCTGTTTTATTTTTATACATATCAACAACCTCTTTCTCTGAAGATTTTCTTCTATATTCTATAATAATATCTTGAGCTTCTCCTATTGCAACAGTAGCTACTATAGACTGAAGCCTTTTTAGTGCCTTCACTATCAAATCACTAGAAAAATTTGACTTATATATAACCTGATTTCCAATAGCTCCGACTATATCTCCCACAATAATTCCCATGGAGTTTCCAAAATGTTGAGAATTTTTGCCAATATTCTCAAATCTTTTACCCACCTTTCTATATCTATGATGAATAGTCTCTATTCCATGTCTTTGTGGATCATTATCTATAACATCATCATGAATAAGTAAAAATATATGAATAAGCTCTATGCTAACCACTGTCTCCAAAATATCCTTTTCTTTCTTTCCTCCCATTCCTTTGTATCCCCAATACATAAGAGCTGGACGGAGTCTTTTTCCTCCAGAAAGTGTTATTTTTTTGACCTGCTCCAAGGCGCCCGTTATAAGCTCACCTTCTTCTCTGGAATTATCAATAGCTTCATTTAGAACTTTTTCTATTTCAGGATCGATCTTTTTCTTCAGTTTTCCTAATTCTTTTTTAATATCCATAAAATAAGAGTTTAAAGCGTAATACAAGAAATGTAAAACGATTATTATTTTTATTAAATTTTACTAATTATTATTTTCATCAAAATACCACTCATAAACTTCCTTGGTAACAGGAACAGCATTATAGGTTTCCTCTTCTTGACCCTCTACTAGCACTACTATAACTATTTCTGGATCATCAAAGGGGGCAAAGGAAGCGAACCAACCATAAGTTTTATCCTTAGTTCCATACTGAGCTGTACCGGTTTTTCCAGCCACTTCAACGGGCAAATCACTTAACTGCTTAGCAGTGCCTTCGGTTATGGTCTCTCTCATACCCTCCCTAATTATTTTTAAGATATTTTTATCTAAAAAATTTTCTCGAATAATTTCCGACTTATTATTGACAACGTTATCTCCCTTCTTGATATGAGAAACTATCTGTGGCTGATAAAGCGTTCCGTTATTAGCTATTGCCGAGACACTGTTGGCTATCTGCAAAGGAGTGGTTGTTATATATCCCTGACCAATAGAAGCATGGTAAGTGTTTCCGACATACCACCTTTCTCCTATTTTTTCCTTCTTCCATGCTGGCGTAGGAAGAAAACCATCTGCCTCTCCTGGCAAATCAATTCCTGTTGTTTCTCCTATCCCGAAAAGTTCTCCATATCTTTTTATACCACCTATCCCCAATCCTTCAATATTACCATACCCTCCTCCTATAGAATAGAAGTAGACATCGCTAGAAACTGCCAATGCTCTTCTCATGTCAGTAAATCCATGAGTTTTCCAATCGCCAAAAAACCAACTTCCAACATTTATTCCTCCCTTACTCTCTATTTCTGTATGCTCATCTATAAGGCCTTCCTTAAGCGCTCCAGCAGCCACTATCGGCTTAAAGGTTGATCCTGGTGGATACTCTCCTGAAATAGATCTATTAAACATAGGCTTATCTGGATTATTTAACAACCTTGAGTAATTCTTACTGGTTATGCCCTTAGCAAATAAATTGTTGTCAAAACTTGGAACATTAACTATAGCAAGGACTCCTCCGTTTTTGGGATCAAGAGCTACTGCCGCCCCAGCCTTGAGATTGTTTTTTTCCAGAACAGCAGAAAGGCTATCGAATATCTTCTTTTGCAATTCTGCATCTATATTTAAAATCAAATCACTTCCTGGATAAGGCGACACGATGCCTAATTCCCTAACAACCTCTCCCATAGAATTTACCTCAACTTTTATCTTTCCATGTTTCCCTCTTAAATATTTTTCATAATATTTTTCCAGACCTCTTTTGCCTATACTGTCAGTGAGGGCATAATCTGGATTGTTTTCTATATCCTCTTTTTGCACTATACTCTCATAACCCAAGATATGAGAAAAAATCAAACTATCGGCGTACTCTCTAATGGCTTTTTGCTGAACCCTAATTCCTGGCAAGTTATCTTGATTTTCCATTGCCAACAAAGCTTCTTTTTGAGATATATTATGACTAACTATGAAAGGGTCACTATTTTCAGAAACATTATTTATCTTCTCAAAAATTTCATCTTTTTCTTCAGGGAGTATTTCCCTTATATTATCCAAAAGGTTTTTCTTCTTATAATCATCTCCAGCAAAATCCGCAGGATAAGCTATCAAATCAGTACTTGGAACATTGTAAGCTAAAACTTCCCCATGACGATCATATACTTTTCCTCGAGGAGCACTAACTAATATATTCTTAATCCTATTTCCATTAGCTATTTCCTTGTAATATTCTCCTTTTACTACTCCCAAGAAAAACGTCCTACCTAAAAGTATTATTAAGGCAAATACAATAAAAAACCAAAAGAAATTCAATATTTTCTTATTAAAAGGAGTTTCTATTTTAGCACCGTCTGATTCTGTCATAATAGCTGAATCAGCTATTTCATCCATATCTCCCCTGTTGCAAACATTGTATTTTTTATTACTAATCATGTTTAAGAAATTATATTTACTTTATTTTTATATCTTTCAATATTTTTTTCTATCTTATTAATGAAAAAATAAACTACATAAAAAAACAATATGTTTAGAATATTTTGAATTAAAATTACTTTCCAAGAAGAATAAGCTTCTTTAAATCTAATATATGTATCAATAAAAGATAGATTTTCAGAAACAAACATCCTTCCTAAATCTAAGAATACGAAGGAGAAAGTTACAAATAAAACTACTACCAAGATTCCTTCTAGCTTTCTTTCTATCAAAAACCTTCTTGAAAAAAAACTTATCGCATAAGCTATGCTTATAAAGAATATAACATTGACCCCAACTTTATCAAATAGTATCAAATCACTAAGAACCCCCAAAGCAACAATCCATAGCCAGATCTCCTCAAAACTTGCTACTATAACCCAAGAAAGAACCACTAGTGAAAGTATGTCTATTCTAATCTCTCCGGAAAACAAAATATTTAAAAAATTAACCTGAAAAAGTACCGCCAAAACTATTAATACCAGTCTTATAAAAAAAGCTCTCATTATTTTTCATTTTTAATTACAAAAACCATTCGTAATTTCGAAAGATCAATTGGTGATATTACGGTTGCCCTCTGAAATAAATAACCTTCTGATGGATAAATCTCTTCAATTTTACCAATAAGCAATCCTCTTGGAATATGTTGACTTATTTCAGAAGTTACAATCTGATCTCCCACTTTCAAATAATCAGTCTGAAGTACCATATCCAAAAGAATACCTAATCCATATTTTCCATTAACAACACCAATAGCACCTGTTTCCACAGTAGTGGCGTTTACATTTATATTAGGACTAGTTATCGGTATAATCCTAGAATGAGCATAAAAAACCTCTTCAATTTTACCTACAAAAACTCCATCCGCAACAACCACTGCCATATCTTTTTTTATGCCGTCTTTTTCCCCTTTGTCGATAACTATCCAGTTATTGCCCCTATAAAGGTCTCTTGCTGTAACACTAGAAGCAACCATATCAAATTTTTCTTTTGGAAGTATTTCCAGTTGCTTTCTTAATTCTTCATTTTCTCGAGCTACGTCTTTAAGCTTAGCAATTTCTGATCTGAGACGAAGGTTTTCTTTCATCAAATACTCATTTTCTCTTTTGAAATCGCCTATAGACCCAATAGTTTCCACAAAGGCGTAAGTTTTATTGGCCATTGTGGAAAAGCTTTTTTGCACAGGATAAGTAAATGTAAAAATAACTGCTCTTGTTTTGTTGAAAATATTATAAGGATTTATTGCAATAATAAAAACAAATAAAAAAACAACTAAAGCTGTTTTAAATATTTTTCTACCTTTTATTTTCTTAAGCATAAAAAAATTATTTACCTCAAAGGACTGTCATCATATTGATTGGCAGACAGTATATCTTTTAGGCTTTCTAAATCTTCTAATACAATACCAGTACCCCTAACCACTGCAGTCAAGGGGTCTTCCATTGTCCGAACCGAGATACCAGTTTGATTAGCGATTAATTTATCCAACCCCTTAATCAAGCTACCTCCTCCAGCCAAGATTATGCCCTTTTGCATAATATCTGAAATAAGCTCTGGGGGAGTATCTTCAATTATTGTTTTTATATTGTTTATAATTATCCTAATTGATCTCGATATAGCTTCTCTTATTTGCTCATCATCAACTTTTACTTCCTTAGGAAGACCACTCACCAGATCTCTTCCGCGAACTTTTCTAACAAGTTTTTTTCCTTGAGGATAAGCACTTCCAATTGCTATTTTCAGTTCTTCAGCTGTTTTCTCACCAATCAATAAATTGCATTCATCGCGACAATACCTGATAATATCCTCATTCATTTCATCTCCAGCAACACGTAAACTTCTTGAAGAAACTACCCCGCCAAGAGATATAACTGCAATCTCTGATGTTCCGCCTCCAATATCCACAATCATATTTCCGGCGGCTGTGGTAACAGGAAGCCTAGCTCCAATAGCTGCTGCCATGGGTTCATCAATTATAAAAGCCTCTCTTGCTCCAGCACTTATAGCTGCGTCAATCACAGCTCGCTTCTCAACTTCTGTAACCTCAGAAGGAATCCCAATCAAAACCCTTGGCCTAGAAATTAATGAAAAAGATCCTTGCTGAACTTTGTCAATAAAATACTTAAGCATCTGTTCAGTAACCTCAAAATCACTCACTACACCATCAACAAGCGGACGAGTTGCAACAATGTGTCCTGGCGTTTTGCCAACCATCTCTTTGGCTTTTTTTCCAATAGCTAATATTTGACCAGTTTTCTTATTTACAGCCACAACAGAAGGCTCATTTATAAGAACACCCTTGCCTTTTACATAAACTAAAGTATTAGCTGTTCCCAAATCTATACCAATGTCCTTGGAAATATTTCCGAAAAAATCTCCTAGGATTTTTATTTGTTTTTCTTTGAATTTTTTAAACATATATATAAAGAAGTCCTCTGGTTTTTAAAAAGTTAGAGGCTTTGGGTTTGCTAGTTATATTTTTATTTTACCTCTATATAATACTCAAATTAACCTCAAGTGTCAAAGCTTATACTCTTGACTAAATTGCGATAAAGGTTTACTTTTATATATCAGTAACTTAAAAAAATAAAACTTTTTCGAGGAGATTGGTTATGCAGGAAAAAGATCTTTTAAAGAAAATCAAAAAATTGGAAAAAGCTCTCGAAAAATCTTTGGAAGAAAATTACATATTGACTGAAGAAAATGAGAACTTGCAAATTGAAAATGATGCAGCTAGACATGCAAACAATGCAATTAGGCGAGATAATAAAAAATTGCAAGAAAAAATCAAAGACCTTGAAAACAAGCTTCTCCCTAATTAAATATTCTCAGATAAATAACTTCATTCAAGAGGTTAATATGCCATCAGAAAAAGAATTAAGAGCATTAGTTAAAGAGCTTAAGAGAGAACTTGCTGATAACTATCAGGAGATAGAAAGCCTCCGAAAGGAATCAGCAGCGCTCAAGAGCGAACTCAATAAGTCTTACATAGACAACCAAGACCTCGAAACTGAGAATGAACTTCTCGAAGCTTCACTCAAAAAAGCACAGAGCGACATTAAAGCTCTTGAGGATGAAAATGAAATGCTTTCCGATATATCGGCCCAGTAGTTTACCTAGGCGAAATCACCTAAAAAAAGCGAGGAATGCACAACATTGCATCCTCGCTCTTTTATTTTTTATAGTAAAGTTCCACTGCCTTACAATTTCATAATAATTACAACATCAAAATCATCCTATCTTTGTTTTTATGTTTTAATGTTTTTATGCTTAAATGATTACTACTTCCTATCTTCAAATCCCATAGATCTTTCCGGGGATTGTGATTCTTCTATTTTTCCAAATTGATCTTCGTATTTCTTGAGATTTTCTTGCATAGCGCCAAGCATTCTCTTGAAATGCCCTGGGCTAGTAATAACCTTGCTAACAACTCTACCACTACCGCCCATAATACTAGCAAACATTATTTGAAATTCATCCTTATTGTGATTGGTCTGCATAAGATTTGCATACTCCGCTCCGGGGATATTGTCAGCTATTTTTATCTGAGTAGTCTCCGGGTTCACATTTTCTTTGTTATCTTTACTCATATATTTTTTTATTCTTAAAAAATTAATCCTATCTTTATTCTAACTAATTTAGAGAGAAATGAATAGAGGCTGGTTTTTGATAAAAAACCAGCCCCTCTAAAAAATTCAAGAAAATAAACTTTTACGCTCGCATTTTTGATTTATCCATCCTGGGATTATCCAGGAACTCTCTTGCGAAAGAATCTATATCTGCAACCACTTTCGGAGAATAGTGAGACGGCAAATCAATCTCTTCTCGAGGAATTTTTTCTATAACCCTGTCAATCTTGCCCATGCCAGTATGAGTGCGAAATCCTCTGAGCATCCAGGATGCTTGACGACAAAGATTAGAAAAATATTTTTGTTCATAAAGACCTTCATAAGACTTCGCCGTCTCGCCTGGCCAAAAATATACCGCACTATTCCTCCTGCCGATAATTAACTGGAGGCAAATGTTTCCCTCGTGAGGAATAGTTACCGGAAAAATTTTTTCTCCTGGAAGAATAATCTCTTTTTTATATTGAATATCATATTTTTTCAATATTTTATCAAAAACAAACCTCGGAATATCCCAAGCATAAAATTTATTTCTCATAGCACCCTCCTTGTTTTTTATTCGATTTTTCAAAAAGCTTCAAGATATAATAACACAAATAAGTTGCTTTGCAATACCCAAAAATCACGCAATCCTATCTCGCTTCCTCTCTTACTCTGTTAAGATTATAAAAACACAAAGAATTCTACTACATTTCTATAAACTCAACTCTATTTTTTATAGAATTCAAAAATTTTTCAAACATTTCTTTTTTGAGTTCTATTGAAGCAATACTTACATTGGGATGAAAATTTACCGTATCTGCTTCAGCAATTTCTTTGTCGATGTAAGCTGCTACTTCGCCCTCACTGTCATTCAAAAGTCCAAAGGGAGAAACACTTCCCGGCTCAAGCCCTAGCTTTTCCTTGAGCCTCTCTGGGCTGGCAAAGCTTAATTTTTTTGTTTCCATTTTTTCAGCCAATTTTTTCAGATCAATCCTCTTCTGGGCAGGAGTCACAAAAAGAAAAAATTTCTTTCCTTTCTGATCTCTTAAAAAAAGATTTTTTGCAGGCACTCCCGGGATATGAGAACAGTATTTCTCAGCTTCTTCGCAAGTATACACCGCTGGGTGCTCATGCCACACATATTTTATATCATGCTCTTCTAAAAATTTTTTAACATTATTCATAATATTTAAATTTATTTTAACCACTTCCAATATTAAAATATGAAAGTGATCAAAAACAAATATCTTAGATTTATATAATACTATTTTCTTTTAAATAATCTTTTATCCGCAAAAACATTTTCTTGTGTCCCTCTGAACTTGGATGAAGTCCATCCTTTAAATCCTCATTATTAAGGAGATCTAGCATTTCAATAAAATGAATATCATTTTTCTCGCAAACTTCTTTTATTTTATCGTTGTAGATTTTTATGTTTTCGTTTTTGCAATAAAAATCTGGCACCCAGGGTACTGGTAAGACCTTGGATTCATCTGATTTTGTAAGTCCTATGAAAAAAATCTCTTGAGTAAATTTTCTTGATTTTTCTATAAGCTCTTCTATATTTTTTTCAAATTCCTCCAAGGAAACATAGTTGCTATCTTTTGATTTCAAGTAACATGAATCATTAATCCCTATTCCAATAATTATAGTATCCGGCTCTCTACTTTCACCTTCAACGTCAAATCTTTCTAGCAATCCCTGAGAAGTTTCACCTGTTATTCCAAGATTGTAAACCTCAAAATATTTTTCTTCGTCTTTTTCCAGATGCCTTCTCAAATAATCCACCCAGCCATTGCCTCCGGTATATCCCCCGTAAACAATACTATCTCCAAAAATGTTTATTATTTTTTCCATAAAATTTAACTCATTTTAGCATGTTAATATATTAACATTTTAACAACTTTATTTTACCACAGATCATTTACGTAAAGTACTAAATAAAAATTTTGTTACTTAACATGTTACTTAACAATCTTGGCTTTTATTATTATATCATTTTTACGAACTTAAACATCCACAAACTAATCAAACACTTCATTTATAGATTTTACCATATTACGTAATATGGTAAAAAGTGGATACTGGGGTTTTTCAAAAACTTTTTGGCTTGTTATTTGTGTATGATTGGACCTGTCCGCCGTCAGGCTGGGTTTGGTGGGTTTTTATTTAGATCTTATCAATAACCCCTTCTATCTCTTCTCTTACTATACAACCTTTCTGTAAATCCGCCTTCATTCAATAATTCTTGTTCAAGCTTTCTGAGTTGCTGGTCAAGAAGATAATTAGTTTGATGAATTATGCATATTAGCATATTAGCTGCTTGCTCACTATTTTCCAAGTAAGTCTTATAAGACTCATATGACAGATTTCCATAGCACAAATTTCTCACTTTTTTTGCCTCAAGGTCATCCTTTGTCCAAGCTCGTAATCCATTTTGCCGAATAAAATCTTCGTAATCAAGAAGCAGCTCTTCAAGACTCGCTCTCGCCACATTGGTTAACTTCAATTCACTCTTCTTTGAAGTTCCTGCTGCTCTACTTCCTTCTGCAATATTCTGTCTTCCGCTTCTGGCAGCTTGCACCATCTGGTCATTTGTCCTACTGAATTTATCCACATAAGACTTACAAAACTCTACCGTTGCATCATAAACAATTGTAGACATTTGATAAGATTTTAGCTCGCGGTAACCACCATGC
>Ga0307980_1000121_pt1 | contig 37780 bp, 25 predicted proteins | sample OrgLakmetage1060_FD_201817 | JGI IMG/M metagenome (GOLD analysis project Ga0307980, IMG submission 201817) | Saline water microbial communities from Organic Lake, Antarctica - #1060 | ecosystem: Environmental > Aquatic > Non-marine Saline and Alkaline > Saline | place: Antarctica: Organic Lake... | reverse complement strand
AATAATTATTTATCGAACTTTAGGGTGTCCTAAAAAGGGGAAGCCTACAGAATGATGGCTACCATCAAATAAGAGTCATGAACAATTCTTCAATCGCATCAGGCTTTCCAAATGCTACTCGTGAGGCGATAATTCAATCTCTTTGCGCATCTTCTTCAATCAAAACCTAAATAAGGTAAGGTAACAGCCAAAAGTAAATTAATGATACCCTTTACAATTACACGTCCCATTTGTCAATTTTTTTAATAGCCACTATTACACAGGAAAATTCCAAAGAAATCACATCCTAATTTTATGGATTCGGTTCTATCGTCATTTTCATTATATTCTAGATTACAGCCGCTATCGAAGGCCGTTTCATAAGCAACAGATTTTACAGCTATGCTTGCATTTGGTCCATTACCATCTACTCCTATACTTGATGCTGTCTTTTTAGTACATCCAAATGCACTGCAGTAATTACAACTAAAATGACTGGCAAATTTCATAGTGATATTGTCTTCAACTTTTATTATTGAACCTGCTGCAATAAGATTAATTTGAATTTGGTTTAGTTCTTTAATAGCTTTAGAGTACCAAACTTGAACTTCATTGGTATAAACACTATTCAAATAATCACGATCCTCAAAAATTTCAGTGGTCAAAAATGATCTTAACTCTAAACCTATAACTTTTTGATTTTCATTTAGATTATTATAACCTATAAAATCACCGATTATTTTTTTCTAAATTTAATTTTGTCCTCAGTGCTAAATGCGTTGTAAAATTCCTTTTGTTCTTCCGAAGTAAGTTTTGATAAATATTCATAGGTAATTTTAGATTCGAGTTCTAAATTTTCTTTGGTGGCGCACGAAGTACAAATAAGTAAAAGAAATAAAATTCTGTAAAGTTTCATTTTGAATGTTTGATTGATTAGAATGCAAACATATCAGCAAACAACTTTTGAAGTGTTTTTTTTAAATAAATTAGGGTTAAATCGAAATGTACTCTTTGGTAGTAGCGGCACAGGCTTCTCGCCCAGCTGGAAGGGTCTAAAAATCACTATCTAATTTATAAGCACAAAAAAACCCCAACTTGCGTTGAGGTTGATACTGTGGGCCCACCTGGGCTCGAACCAGGGACTTTCTGATTATGAGTCAGATACTCTAACCAGCTGAGTTATAGGCCCAATAAGATAAATGCTGGTATTACCTTATCTAAAAAGTCTGCAAATTTAAACTATTCATTCATACTCGCAAACTATTCTTTAATTTCTTGACACAATTCTACAAGAACACCATTTGTTCCTTTAGGATGTACAAAGGCTACCCACTTATTATCGGCGCCTCGTTTGGGTTCTTTATTAAGGATTTGAAAACCTTCTTTTTCTAATCTCAGCAGTTCTGTTTTGATGTCTTCTACAGCAAACGCTATATGATGGATTCCTTCTCCTCTTTTGGATATGTATTTGGCAATCGCGCTGTCATCACTAGTGGCGCTAAGCAACTCTATTTTGTTATCGCCACTTTGAAAAAAACTGGTGTCCACAGACTCGCTTGCTACTGTTTCTGTCTTATAAGGTTTACGACCTAGAAGTTTGGTATATACGTCATTTGCCTCCTCCAGATTTTTAACTGCTATTCCTAAGTGTTCTATTTTGCCAAACATATTTTGTTGTTTTACCATACAAAGTTAGTACAGTTAGACGACAAGAATGTATTTCTATTGTCATATTAACCAATGGTCTATCAACTTTTCACGTGGAACCACTTACCTTTGCAGTATGGAAGAAAGTAATAGACAGAAAAAAATTGCCGGAGTCTTACAGGAAGATTTATCAACGGTTATTCAAGACGTAATGAGAAAGAACGCTGTGACTAACTTAATAGTCTCAGTTACTAAGGTTACGGTTACTCCAGATTTAGGTTATGCAAAAGTGTACCTATCTGTTTTTCCAGCAGATAAGGCCAGTACGGTTGTGAAGGAAATTGTTGACATGGGTGATGAGATACGTTATGAAGTGGCTTCAAGAGTACGCCACCAGTTCCGTCGCATGCCTGAGCTTCAGTTCTTTAATGACGACTCTTTAGAATACATGGATCAAATAGACCGTGAGCTTAAAGGCGAAAACAATCCTATAGAAAATCCAGATATCCTTCCACGACGTAAGAGGTCTTAGTGAATTTTTCCTTTTACATAGCAAGGCGTTACCTCGTTTCAAAAAATGGCAAAAACGCCATTAACATCATCAATATCCTTAGTTTTATTATTACTGTAGTAGGAACTGCAGCACTATTTATTGTGCTTTCTGGTTTCTCTGGACTTAAGGATTTTAGCACTGAATTTTCAAATTATTTTGATCCAGACCTCAAGATTTTACCTGTAAATGGTAAGACTGTTGGTATTTCGCTTTCGCGAAAGCGAGAACTAGAAAAAATACCTGGAGTAGCATTAGTATGTGCTGTGATAGAAGAAAAGGCCTTCTTAAATTATGAGGAAAAGAATGATATCGCTTTTATTAAAGGCGTTCCAGATGATTATGTAAAAATGATCAGTACAGATTCTATTCTTTATTACGGCAGCTGGCTTTCTCAAAGTGATGCACAAGTAGTTCCTGGTTATTCACTTGCTTCTAGACTTTCTCTAACGGTTAATAATTACGGTAGTTACATGCAAATTATGGTGCCTAAACCGGGGGCTAATGCTATCAATAAGTTAAACATGAACAGCTCGTTTTCTAGACTCGATGCTATTCCGGTAGGGACTTTTAGTGTTAATGAAACATTGGATAGTAAATATATCTTTACCAGACTGAGCGCTGCGCGTAAATTGTTGGATATGAATGACTCTACGGCAAGTGCAGTAGAAATTAAATTAAGTCCTACGGCAAATGAAAATGAAGTAAGAGCAGCCATCCAAGATATCTTTGAACAACCCGTAAAAATCAAGGATAAATTCCAGATGAATGATGCGCTTTATAAAATGCTCAATTCAGAAAACTTGGTGGTTTATCTGATCTTTACATTGGTATTGATCATCGCTTTGTTCAACGTAGTCGGTAGTATTATCATGATGATTCTCGATAAGAAAAAGAATATGAAGACGCTACTTGATCTTGGAGCGCCAGTGAGTTCTTTGCGTAAAATATTTTTTATTCAAGGAAGTCTTATGACCCTGTCTGGCGGTATTATAGGTCTTGTGATCGGGATCACTTTTGTAGTATTGCAAGTAAGGTACGACCTTATCTATATCGCACCAGGAATTCCTTATCCTTTTGCCATGGATGTATGGAACGTCATTGTTTCTCTTGCTACAATTACCGTATTGGGAATTATAGCTAGTTATATAGGCTCCCGCAGAATTAATGATAGGTTGCTGTCTCAGGCAAAGCTGTAGTCGGCAAATTTTTCTAAAATCTCTTCAAAAGCTTCAAATACTCCTTGCGAGTCATCACTAGTGACCATTTTCATGCGGTATTCTTTAAAGTCAGGAATGCCCTTAAAATAGTTGGTATAATGTCGGCGGGTTTCAAAAACACCTAGCTTTTCTCCTTTCCAGTCTATTGCCATTTGTAGGTGTCTACGTGCAACTTCTACTCGTTCTTCCATAGTTGGCTTTGCCATGTGTGTACCGTGTTCAAAGAAATGTTTTACTTCTCTAAAAAACCATGGATACCCTATACTTGCCCGACCTACCATACAACCGTCTAGCCCGTATTCATCGCGCATTTTCATGGCGAGCTCTGGCGTAGTTACATCTCCATTTCCAAAAACAGGAATGTGCATACGAGGATTGTTCTTTACCGCTGCGATAGGTTCCCAATTGGCATTTCCTTTATACATCTGCGCTCTTGTACGGCCGTGAATAGAAATGGCTTTAATACCTACGTCTTGTAAACGTTCGGCTACTTCTACAATTTTTATAGAATCGTCATCCCAGCCTAATCTGGTTTTAACCGTAATAGGTAAAGAGGTATGTTTTACCATAGCTTCTGTAAGCGAGACCATAAGGTCTATATCTTTAAGAATCCCAGCACCGGCACCTTTAGACACTACTTTTTTTACTGGACAACCGAAGTTGATATCGATAATATCAGGTTTGGTACGTTCTACAATTTCTACAGATTGTAGCATAGATTCTAGATTTGCCCCAAATATCTGTATTCCTACAGGGCGTTCTGTCTCGTAAATGTCCAGCTTCATGGTGCTTTTTGCTGCATCACGTATCAATCCTTCACTAGAAATGAATTCTGTAAAAACGATATCAGCGCCATTTTCCTTACACAACGCACGAAAAGGAGGATCACTTACATCTTCCATAGGAGCTAAGAGTAGTGGGAAATCGGGTAATTCTATGTTGCCTATTTTAACCATGTTGCAAAGGTAAGGGTGTTTTTGGTAAATGAATCGCGTATCTCGATTACGCTATAAATAAACTCCTATTCAGCTTTTGTGGAACGTCTTTTAAAATCCAACTTTTCAGAACGGCCTTTTTTAAATATATGATTGCTGTTATAGTGTCCAGCTCTTAAAGCTTTTTGCTCTTCAAAAGGCAGTTGTATAATATCGTTACATTCTTGACTACAGCAATTTTCAAACGCCTCTTTACAAGAGTCACATTGAATAAATAGCAAGTGGCAGCCATCATTAGAACAATTGGTATGGGCGTCACAAGATGCTCCACATTGATGACAGTTGGCGATGACTTCATCCCCTATTTTCTCAGCAAGACGTTGGTCAAAAACAAAGTTTTTACCTTTGAATTTGTTCTCTAGTTTTTGCTCGGTCACCTGTCTGTCGTATTCAATAATCCCACCTTCTAATTGATAAACATCTTTAAAGCCTTTGTGTTTGTAATAGGCACTGGCTTTTTCACAACGTATACCACCGGTACAATACATAACTAGTTTTTTACCTTCTTTATGATCTTTAAGTTGTTCTTCTATATAATCTAGACTGTCTCTAAAGGTATCTACATCTGGTGTCCAAGCGTTTTTAAAATGACCTATTTCAGATTCATAATGATTGCGCATATCAACTAAGACCGTATTTGGATCTTCAATGAGTTTATTAAATGCGCTAGCATCTACGTGCGTACCTATATCAGTCACATCAAATGAATCGTCTTCTAGACCGTCAGCAACGATTTTGTCGCGCACTTTTACTTTGAGTTTTAAGAAGCTTTCATTGTCTTGTTCTCGTGCAATATTGATGCGTACGTTTTTTAGAAAATCAATTCCGTCTAAGAAGGTTTTAAATTCTTCAAAGCGATCTCCAGGGATAGACAGTTGTGCATTGATTCCTTCTTGTGCAATATAAATTCTACCTAAGACATCCATAGGGTGCCAGTGAAGAAATAAATGATCTCTAAAAATTTGTTGATGATATATTTGATGGTACTGATAGAAAGAAATGGTGAGGCGTTCTTTTCCAGCCTGACGTATTAGAGCTCTTCTTTCTTCAGCACTTAGTTTGTTGTACAGTTGCATGCTATAAACAGTTTATGTGTGGAACATTTTTACAAAGGTAGTGAGATTACTTATACCACAAGTACCTCTTTTGATCTGTTTAAAGTGCTGTTTAATCTATTATTTGATTACAAAATGAGAATATCTTTAGAATATTCTTATATTTTTAGCCTGATATAAAATTAGTATTTAATCCAAAACCTTATTTATGAAACTAAAACTACTCTTAATCACTTTATTTACTTTTTCTATTGGTGTCTTTTCCAGTGGACAGTCTACTATTAACATTACTACAACCGGAGGTAGTTTTACATCAGAAAAATGGGTCAATATTACTGATATGGCTGACGGCGCTGGAACTCAAATTTGGGGTCAAGGCGACGGTACTTACGGTAATGCGCAAGGACTCATTAATCAAGACATCATGCTTGCACCCGGAACCTATTGGGTGAATTGCTATGACAGATATGCTGATGGTTGGGACGGCACTACTATAGATGTTACTGCTTATGGAGCATCCATAGGTAATAATGGAGGTGTTTCCCCTGATGACGGTACAGATAACGATGCTGGTTCTGGTTGGGAAACTCCAGCAGATGAATTAGAAGCCTCTTTTATGATAGTAGTTCCTAGCCCACCTGCATGTCAAGTTGCTACTGGAATAACATCAAGCAATATTTTAGATACTTCTGCAGATTTTTCTTGGACAGCTTCTGCATCTGAAACAGGTGGCTATAATTGGGAGGTTGTTCCACAAGGAGATGCTCAAGGAGTAAATGTTGTTACAAGCGGTACAACTATATCTGGCGCTTCTACGGTATCAATTACAGGATTATCCTCAGGTACCTCTTATGATTTTTATATACAAACAGATTGTGGTACATCAGGAATGAGCACTTGGGCTGGACCAATTGTATTTAATACGGCAGTAGTAGCTTGTGGAAGTACTGTGTATGATACAGGTGGAGCCGCTGGTGACTATTCAAATAATGAATCTTATACAATTACTTACTTACCGGATACTGCTGCAAACGTAGTAACCTTAGACTTTACATTAGTTGACTTAGAGAATTGTTGTGACACATTAACTATATACGACGGTCTTGATAACACTGCTCCAATTTTAGAAGCAGATTTAGAAAGCATAGGAAGTTTTACGGCGATCAACACAGATGGTGCCATCACGATAGAATTTACTTCAGATGGATCTGTGGTTGGTGCTGGATGGGAAGCAAACTATACGTGTATACCTAGACCATCTTGTGTAAATGTTTCTGGAATTACAATGGATTCTACAACAGCAGACTCGGTAACGGTAAGTTGGACAGAGAATAATATTCCAGCAGGAACAGACTGGGAAGTTGTTGCAGTTGCAGCAGGTGATCCTGTTCCAGCAGTAGGAACAAGTAATGCCACTGCTAGTCCATTTACAATTCCATCTCTAATGGCAAATACTTCTTACGATATATATGTAAGAGCAGATTGTAGCACCGCTTTTGTTGGACTTATGAGTGTTACAACAAACTGTGATGTGATTACTGCTTATCCATATACTACAGACTTTACTACAAATGTTCCTAACTCTTGTTGGGAGGAAGCGACAGACGGTACTATAGCAACTGGTCCCGCAGGTATTGGTGCATCAGTATGGAGGGACGGAAGGTCTTATGAAGATTTTTCAGGAACAGTGACTCCTAGTAATGCGATTAACTTATATAGAAGCTCAGATAGAGCATGGCTTATTTCGGAGACTTACGACATGTCTGGAACTAGTAACGATGTGCTTTCTATAGAAGTTGCGGTGACTAATTGGACCTCTTCAGGGGCTTCAGATGCAACAGATACTGATACTATGGGGTCTGATGATCAAGTAGATTTATTAATCACTACCGATGCAGGTGTAACATGGACTTCTTTAATCACATGGAATGCGGCAAATCAACCAGCAGTTGATGGTACTAGAGAAGATATAGACTTAAGCTCTTATACAGGTACGGTGCAGTTTGCATTCTTTGCGACTGACGGTACTGTAAATGATCTTGAAGATTATGACTTTCATGTAGGGATGTTTACTATCGATGGTACCGCTGGAAATGAAGATGTTTTTGAAAGTTCATTAAGCCTGTATCCCAATCCAGTAGATGGAGATGTGGTGACCATACGTATGGATGGTTCAAGTGCTTCTTCTATTGACGTTGCCGTATTCAATACTCTAGGGCAGCAAGTAATGACGAGGTCATATGATCAAGTTACGAATAGCCTCCAACTTGATAACCTATCAAGTTTATCAAAGGGCATGTACTTTGTTAAGATTTCAAGTGGCAGTCAACAAGCTACTTTAAAATTTATCAAGGAGTAAAGTACAAAGGCTTTTATTATTTTAGAAAAGGGAATCTCGTTAGGAGATTCCCTTTTTTTTATGTTCTGTAGTTAGATAATTGTTTCGCTTTCGCTAAAGCTAGATAAAAAGTCTTCACTTTAAAAAATTGACCTGCTAAGCGAAAAACAACAAATCCTAAATTTGATGTCTTTCCTAATGAGGTACGAGGGGGAATGTTTTCTTTTTATCAATAATTCTCGACTAAAATACGATTCTTTGATTTGATCCTTTTCATGTATTGTATTTGTGTGATTGGGTTCTATTTCTCCAATAGCAAAGAATTCATCAGAACAGGGCTTACTGAATATCAGGTGGTTTGGCGGTCAAATAATCCCATTTTTGAGTAGGGTTTTTCACGTAACTCAACATATTCATGCAGCTCTTCAGGTGTAGCCTGATCATGGAAACCATATTCGAGTATGTTCGTCTTCTTTTGGTTCTCTTCTGCACCACAAGCGCGAGTGGTTGGATAAAGAGTCCTTGCCAAATATCTATCTTGATGGTATTCTGGTTATCTCCAAGAAAATACCTTAAGCGGAATTCTGTTTGAGGCGCTTGAAAATCATCTCTATTTGCCATCTATTTTTGTTTGTGTTGCAAATCTTTTCTGGAGTGAGCAGGAAGTTGTTTGATACAAACTCTAAGACCTTCTTTTTATCTGCACCTCAATAATCCACGGACTCAAATTCGATGGTCTGTCTATTTTGATGGACTGCTAATACCGCATCTCTAGGTATACTGTTTTAGATATTGTTATGTATATCCAACTCTGTCAGCCTCCTATAGGAGTCATTATCCTACTGTCTGGTTACCGAATAGATTTGCTTTCTAGTGCATTTGAAGCACTGTTTATAATCAGTATAAAACTTATTAAAGACTATAAATGATTCCTTTTTCATTTTAAACCGCTTAAGGAAGATATGGTTGTGGGCAGCAGCACTACTAAATCGGACAAGACAGGGAACACCCTCCATCGCATAGGTCATCGTATGCGGCTTGATGCCGCCCTTCTTCCTACCGTCTATGCGTTTGTTGCCAACACCCTCAAGATGTTACTAAATAAACTAATTGTAGACGAATCAACAAACTCAAGATGCTTTATAGGAAAGCTCAGGGAGCTGCTGTTAGATCTTAAGCTGCGGTATTTATTTAGAAGAGAATAACAGATGAACCAACGATTGCGGAGGTTTTGTTGGGGTTAGTGTTGGAATGTGTACTGCATTTGTGAAGCTCTTTTGCTTAAGATGGCTGATTTTTTCCTCTCAGGCCAGCATCAAAGTAAATAGCTTACGCAGTTAACGAACACCACTCAGAGCAGCATAAAGCATCGAGGCAAGGTTCTATTGGATGTAGTAGCGCCCACTATTAAATCAATGAGCTGTCGGACTCATAATTTCTTTGGGAATCAGTTTTAACAAAGGATTAATTATTGGATGTCTGCTAAGGCGGGTACTTTTATTTTCGGGCCTTGTTTTGTTTTAAAACCAAAGTAGCGTAAAGCTAGAGAATCTTTACGTTAATAACGTTTTCCAACTTTTATCGGATATTAAGGGCAATAAACGATAACAAGATATTTTCTTATCCCAAAAACCTAACATTTTTTGCGACTGTATAGTTTTTGTATAGTTAAAAACAGACCTAAAATTCTTAAGAAAGTATATGTTTACTTTCTCATACTTAGATCTTTATAAATGAAAAAACTTACTCTACTATTAATTATTTTGGTGTCTACCTTTGGATTTAGTCAACCAACAACAAATCCCTCTGCTCCAACTAATGCAGCGGTTGATGTAGTTTCCATATATGGAGACACATTTTCAAATATTGCAATTAATTATGATCCAAACTGGGGACAATCAGGGCACACGCAGGTAAATGCAAACTATGATCCAGGAACAGGGATTTCTGTTTTGGCATATCCAAACTTTAACTATCAAGGTACTGAACTTACACAACAAAGTGCAGCAGGGATGGAGTTTTTACACATCGATATCTGGACTTCAGCAAGTCCTGCAGCTACTGATATTCAGGTGAGTCCAATTAACAATTTAACCGGAGTAGGAGAAACACTCGTATCTATAGCCTATAATTCAGGAACTTGGACAAGTGTTGATATTCCTAAATCGGCTTTCACAGGAATGACTTGGGATAGAATTTTTCAAATAAAATTTGCAGCAAATGGAGCAGGAAGTACTGTTCCTGTAGATATTTATTTGGATAATATTTATTTTTGGAAAAACCCTGTTGCCGCACCAATAGATGATGCTACACTTGGTGTTTTACAAGTAGATGGTGTTCCTGTTGCTGGTTTTGATCCAGCTACTACTGATTATACTGCGGTGGCTAGTTCTAGTTCTTCGATACCGCAAATTACGCTGGCCACACCTAATAGTGATCAAGCAACCTCTACCGTAATTACCCAAGCTACCGATTTGTTTGAAGATGCAACAGTTGTAGTTACCGCCGAAGATGGTAGTACTACACAAACTTATAGGGTTACTATCGGGATATTAGGAAGTACTGTAATTCAAGATTTTGAAAATTCAGGCACCACAATCGTAACTCCTCCTGGTATTATAGGTGACAATGGTACACTTGCCACTGTAGTTTCTAGTCCAGGTGGAGCTACTGGGAATAGTTTAAGTCTAGAGAGCACTTCTACTGGACTAGATTATCAAGCAGGAATATTTTCTCAAGTTTCTGATCTTGTTGTGCTAACACCGATTAACAATACGGTTAAAGTTGATGTATATTCCTCTTCTACTCAAGACTTTTATTTACGTTTGAAACTTGAAGACGGAGGAAGCCCTATTGAAAGAACACAAACATACGATGGTAGTTTTCCAAACACATGGCAAACGCTCACTTATGATTTTGGTTCAGTAAACGCAACTTATTCAAAAATTGTATTTTTTCTAAATAGTAACTCAACAAATAATGGTTTTGTTACCGCACGTGACTTCACTGCTATTATTGACAACATAAGCCTTTCATCTGTGCGAACAGAACGACTAGCCTATACGTATCAAGCCGGTTCTTGGACTCCACAAAATCCAGATGGTATTTCAACTGCTATTGATAATATGTTGGTAATGGATGGAATTGCTAGTGTTAACGGAGCAGTAGAAGTAAATGATTTAGAAATAGCCTCTGGTGCTGTATTAGAAGTAGATAATGGAGACGTATCCGTTGCTAGTAACTTAGTTAACAATGGAGCTATCACAGGTTCTGATCAAGTGATCTTAAACAGTGCCAATGCTGATGTTACAGGAACAGGAACCATGACAAACTTAACCGTTGGAGCAACTGGCTCTGTAACTATGATTGGATCACAATCTATTATAGAGCAATTAGATATTCTTTCTGGTGGTACATTAAACGCAAATGGAAACATTACATTAGTTTCTAATGCTATGGGAACGGCACGAGTAGATGAGATGGATGCAGGTGCCATTGTAGGTGATGTAAATGTAGAACGTTACATTCCCGCTGGAAATAGAGCTTATAGATTTATAGGGCCTACTGTTTCCGGACAGACGGTTTTTAATAGCTGGCAAGAAGCTGGTAACAATGCTGTTGGTCTTGGAGTTCAGGTGACAGGAACCGCAGGTACAGCAGGTGTGGTTAACGCAACTTCTGGTCATGATGAAACTGCTACAGGAGCGGCGAGCATGTTCAAATGGGATGCTGCTGGACAGGCATGGACAACTGTAGCTAATACCAACACTGAGGTGTTGAACGCAGGAGCATATTACCGTCTTTTTGTAAGAGGTGATAGAACTACAGATCTTTCTAATAATGCCGCAGCACAAACAGCTACGAAGTTGAGAGCATCAGGTAGTTTGATGCAAACCTCTATGGTGGTAACTCCAGGTATTGCAAACGGCGAGTTTTTTGTAGTTGCAAATCCTTATCAGTCTAAAGTCTCTATGGCAACGACTGCTTCGGGTACTGCTGCCGATATGTATTATTGGGATTCTAATCTAGGAATGAATGGTAGCTATGCAACAATTGGTATTTCTTCAGGTGTTGGTACTGCTGGTATGGCAACAAATGTTTTAGATGCAGGCCAAGCAGTTTTCTTTGTAGACGCTAGTGCAGCAGCCTCGGTAACAATTGCTCAAACAAATAAGGTTTCAGGAAATAACAATGCTGGAGTGTTTAGTACAAACACCTTACAACAAGCACTGAGATTGAAATTATATCAAACTTCTAGATATAATAACAACCAGTCAGAAAGTGATGGATTGTATATAGATTTTGATGCCGCTCACAATGTGAATGTTGATTCAAATGATGCTGTAAAACTAAATGGGTTGAATGTAAATATGGCTATATCAAAATCAACTGGTGAAATGCTAGCAGTTGAGAGAAGAAAATTACCTACTAGTGCAGAGATCATCAATTTGAATATCTCAAATTATTTGACTAGTAATTATACCATGGTAGCGGTGGTTGATGTGCTTCCTGGATTAACAGCTTATCTTAAGGATAACTTTAACGGTAACATGACAGAGCTCGTTCAAGGAACGTCTACACCAATTCACTTTACGGTAGATGAGAATGATGCATTAAGTATTGATGCCGCTAGATTTGAAATCGTTTTTCAATTAGTTACTCTAGGTAATGAAGATTTTGCCTTTGGTGATCAACTATCTGTATATCCTAATCCAGTAAATGGAGACGTTCTTAACATATCTGTAGGTAGACTTATAGAAGGAGAAATAGAGCTTACTTTGTTCAACACATTAGGTCAACAAGTTATTTCAAAAAGTGTTGATAGTGTTTCTAATGGGGTAATTACTTTGACTAACCTATCAAGACTAGAAAGTGGTCTTTATATTTTAAACGTTAGTAATGGATTGAATACAGTTACTAGAAAAGTAATTTTAGATTAATAAAGACAAAGAAGAGACATTATGAAAAACAATAAATATATAGTTTTAGTTATTTTACTAACGGCAAGCTCCGCAATTTATGCACAACCTGGATTTGATCCTGGAATAGAAGATACTGCGCCTATACCGGGGATATTCTTAGCTATCGCAGCGGCAATAGGAATAGGAGTAGCAAAGTATAAAGTTAAGAAGTAATTCAGCTTTCCAATTAGTAAAAAGGGAATCTTGACATGAGATTCCCTTTTTTTATGGTTAAGAATTAGATAATTGTTTCGCTTTCGCGAAAGCGAACTTAATAAAAAATAGAAGTTGATGCGGGACTCGGTCCAGTGCGAAAGAGAATAATAAGAAAACAGAAATGTATAGAGAGCTTGATCTCATGCGAAATCGGAAACATCCTATTTTATCACCCTATATGTGATACCCATTTAACAGTCCAGTTGTAATACGCCACCAACATGTATCTGGTTTAGAATAGAGAACAAACCCCAATGATCTTTAAGAGCAATACCTCTATGTTTTGATGTACAGATTTGTAAAGTTGCGCAACCTTGTTGCGATTTTATAGGAGCAACGTTATTTTAATGGCTGGGATAGAATAGTTTTTAAAAGAAAACGAAAGTTGCTTATTTGGAAGCTTCACCATCTGTAAAAAGAGGAAGGCAGCTATGTCTTTTGGTAAATTCAGGTACGTTAAGAACTTATATACCGATAATTAGCTCAAGGTTTTTAAAACCTTAAGTCATGTTGATAAAGGTTGATAAACGCGTGTTGACAAATTTTTAATTTTTAACACATGATAATTAAAAATATATATTATCTTTACTTTTAAATTCATCATAAATCAGACAAATACGAAAATTAAATTACTATTTACGTTTTAGGATTATTCCGCTCCGAAACAGATGCACAGACCTTAAATGAAGCTGCCACTTACCCTAACGCAGATTTGACTTCATCAGGTAACTTCACAGCAAATGGATGACTAGGAAATTCGTCCATAAACGCTACATTTGGCTTTGATGCTGCTGCTTTTGGTGACGCTACTATTCTTAACTACTTAAAAATATTATTATGAAATCAACTTTTACTTACATCCTTTTTCTTTCGGTCTATTGTCTTGGTTTTAGTCAAAATACGATTGATCTAAACGCTTCAGAAAATAAAAATTACCAAGATGGAGATTCATTAAATATTCAAAATCTTCCTGCCTATGTATCCATTTCGGAATTTATACTCCATAGCGCGATTAAAAATAATGAAATTATTATTGGTGATAAAATACTGTTTGACTTTGAAAATTTTCAGAATAAAGAAGGAGAGGTTACCTACAAAAACACCGATCTGAATAATGTGACTTCTTACATCTGTAAGTTTAAATATTTTCAATTTTCTCAAGCCTTCATATCTGTTAACAATAACGAATATTCCATTAGTATTGATATTCCTGAGCAAGGAAGAAAATTTAAAAATTTTGTTTCCAATGACAGAGTGAACAACTATTTAGTTGAATTAGATACAGCAAATTTAGACTACTTGCAATGCAATGATTCCCTATTAGAAACGCAACCAGATGTGAATCCCCTTGAAAAAAAAACACTTCCAAATCAAGACACACTTCCAAATAAAAATTTAAACGAGCCCAAAGGGAAATCATTAGGTTCAATACAATTAAAGAGCGGTATAGGTTGTGCTAGCTTAGGTGACGATGATCCTGCAGATATAAATGTATTAGTATTGTACACGCAAGCATCGCTCACGTACGCAGGATCCCAGCAAAACATGGATAATAAGATTGCACAAGCAATGACTAGAGCAAACAATGCATCTTCAAACTCTAATTTGGGCATGAATTTCACCTTAGCGCACTCAGAATTAACAACATATGCAGAATCTACTGCTGGTTCTAGCACTGATTTAAGTAATCTTGCAAATAAAACAGATGGCTTTATGGATAATGTTCATATGCTAAGAGATACACACGCTGCAGATTTCGTACACCTTATAACCTTTGTTACTGACACAGGTGGAATTGCCTATATATTGAATTCTCAAAGCGGTAGTGAATCAGGGGCCTTTGGGATTACTCGGGTACAGCAACTTGACTGGTCAGATACATTAATTCACGAATTGGGACACAATATGGGTTGTTCACACGCAAAAGGTCAAAATGTTCAGGCAGGGCCTACTAACTGGTATGATTGGCCAGGAAACACATGGAGTGCAGGGTGGAGGTTTCAAGGGAATGATACTAACTATTATACTTCTGTAATGGCTTATGGTAGTGCATCCTCTTGGCCTGATGGAATCGCTAGTACTGATATTTCATACTTTTCCACGCCATTAATCAATTTTCAAGGACAGCCCGTCGGTAATGCGGTAGATGGCGATAATGTAAGAAGCCTTAAAAGGGTCAAGCAGATTGTTAGTAAATATAGAGATGCAAACACATCACGATATTGCTTAGCATCAGGAAGTAATCCTTCTAACGTAAATCTCACTATCTCAGACATAAGCCTAAATGGTTTAACAAACCCCTCTTCCTGGAGTTCTTATAATGATTTTAGTTATAAACGTACTTGCCTTACCATAGGTCAAACATATCCTTTAACGGTTGATGTTGCCGGTACATTTGGTGGAGCAAAATTAATGGTTTGGGTAGACTGGAATAATGATTTTGATTTTGATGATGCAAACGAGCTTGTACTAAATTCGGCTATTGGAAGCAGCTTACAGTACAATATAGATGTAACCCCTCCATATTCTGCTGTTATCGGTGAGGTTCGCATGCGCATCCGATATGAAGCGGCTTCGTCATCATACAGCGGCACGGGAGCACCTTGTGGAACATCAAGTTTTGGCGAAGTTGAAGATTACACGATTAACCTTGAACAGGATGGTTATATCTATCATGATAGTGCCTGGTCTCCAAGAAGTCCTAGCGGCGTTTCAACCGCTGCTGATAATATTACTGTTATCAATGGCGACACCTTCTTAAACAACAACACTGTAGCCAACAATCTTGTCATAAAAACAGGGGCGTCGTTAAAATCTGCTTCAATAAAAGTTAATAATTTAACCATTGAGACGGGCGCTTCCCTTGAGGCAGCCAATGGAGATGTGAGCATTGCAGGCAATGTGGTTAACAATGGAGCAATTACAGGTTCTAATCAAGTCATCTTAAACAGTGCCACTGCTGCTGTATCAGGAACAGGAACCATGACTAATTTAACGGTGGGCGGCTCTGGTGTTGCCACTATTACTGGATCACAATCCATTACAGCGCAACTAGATGTTGTTTCTGGTGGTACATTAAACGCAGATGGAAACATTACTTTAGTTTCCAACGCATTGGGCACCGCTAGAGTAGATGAGATGGATGACGGCGCAATTATAGGAGATGTAAATGTGGAGCGATACATTCCCGCTGGAAATAGAGCTTTTAGATTTATAGGGCCTACTGTTTCAGGACCTACAGTTTTTAATAGCTGGCAAGAAGCAGGTAATAATGCTGGTGGTTTTGGGGTTCAGGTTACAGGAACTGCTGGTACAGTAGGTGTGGTTAACGCAACTTCTGGTCATGATGAAACTGCTACAGGAGCTGCGAGCATGTTCAAGTGGGACGTTGCTGGACAGGCATGGGTTATTGTAGCTAACACAAAAAATGAGGTATTGAATGCAGGAGCATATTACCGTCTTTTTGTAAGAGGTGATAGAACCACAGATCTCTCTAATAATGCTGCAGCACACACTGCTACTACGTTGAGAGCATCAGGAAGTTTGATGCAAACCTCTATGGTGGTAACTCCAGGGATTGCAAATGGAGAGTTTTTTGCAGTTGCAAATCCTTATCAGTCTAAAGTCTCCATGGCAATAACAGCTGCTAGTACTAATGCAGATATGTATTATTGGGATCCCAATCTAGGAGAGAACGGTGGCTATTCAGCAATTGATATCACTACAGGTATAGGTACTGCTGGTTTTGCAACAAATGTTTTAGATCCAGGTCAAGCAGTTTTCTTTGTAGACGCTAATGCAGCAGCCTCGGTAACCATTGCTCAAACGGATAAGATTGGAGGCAACGATAACGCAGTTGTATTTAGAACAAATACCTTACAACAAGCACTAAGATTGAAATTATATCAAACTTCTAGATACAATAACAACCAGTCAGAAAGTGATGGTTTATATCTAGATTTTGATGCGGCTCACAGTTTGAATGTTGATTTAAATGATGCTACAAAACTGAATGGGTTGAATGTAAACATGGCTATTGAGAAACCAACTGGTGAAAGGCTAGCGGTGGAGAGAAGAACCTTGCCTACCAGTGCAGAGACGATCAATTTGAACATCTCTAATTATCTAACGACTCATTATACGTTAGTAGCCACTGTAGATGCACTACCAGGATTAATAGCTTTTATGAAAGATAACCTTAACGGCAATAGGACAGAGCTTGTTGAAGGAACGTCTACACCAGTTCACTTTACTGTAGATAGCACAAATGCACAAAGTATGGAAGCTTCAAGATTTGAAATCGTTTTTGAGTTGGTAACTTTAGGTAATGAGGCGATCGCTTTTGGCGATCAATTGACTATTTATCCCAATCCAGTAGATGGAGATTTAATGAACATACGTATGGATGGTTCAAGTGCTTCTTCTATTGATGTTGCGGTATTCAATACTCTAGGGCAGCAAGTAATGACGAGGTCTTATGATCAAGTGACTGATAACATACAAATTGATAACCTATCAAGTTTATCAAAGGGCCTGTACTTTGTTAAGATTTCAAATGACAGTCAACAGGCTACTTTGAAGTTTATCAAGGAGTAAGGTACAAAGGCTTTTATTATTTTAGAAAAGGGAATCTCGTTAGGAGATTCCCTTTTTTTTATGTTCTGTAGTTAGATAATTGTTTCGCTTTCGCTAAAGCTAGATAAAAAGTCTTCACTTTAAAAAATTGACCTGCTAAGCGAAAAACAACAAATCCTAAATTTGATGTCTTTCCTAATGAGGTACGAGGGGGAATGTTTTCTTTTTATCAATAATTCTCGACTAAAATACGATTCTTTGATTTGATCCTTTTCATGTATTGTATTTGTGTGATTGGGTTCTATTTCTCCAATAGCAAAGAATTCATCAGAACAGGGCTTACTGAATATCAGGTGGTTTGGCGGTCAAATAATCCCATTTTTGAGTAGGGTTTTTCACGTAACTCAACATATTCATGCAGCTCTTCAGGTGTAGCCTGATCATGGAAACCATATTCGAGTATGTTCGTCTTCTTTTGGTTCTCTTCTGCACCACAAGCGCGAGTGGTTGGATAAAGAGTCCTTGCCAAATATCTATCTTGATGGTATTCTGGTTATCTCCAAGAAAATACCTTAAGCGGAATTCTGTTTGAGGCGCTTGAAAATCATCTCTATTTGCCATCTATTTTTGTTTGTGTTGCAAATCTTTTCTGGAGTGAGCAGGAAGTTGTTTGATACAAACTCTAAGACCTTCTTTTTATCTGCACCTCAATAATCCACGGACTCAAATTCGATGGTCTGTCTATTTTGATGGACTGCTAATACCGCATCTCTAGGTATACTGTTTTAGATATTGTTATGTATATCCAACTCTGTCAGCCTCCTATAGGAGTCATTATCCTACTGTCTGGTTACCGAATAGATTTGCTTTCTAGTGCATTTGAAGCACTGTTTATAATCAGTATAAAACTTATTAAAGACTATAAATGATTCCTTTTTCATTTTAAACCGCTTAAGGAAGATATGGTTGTGGGCAGCAGCACTACTAAATCGGACAAGACAGGGAACACCCTCCATCGCATAGGTCATCGTATGCGGCTTGATGCCGCCCTTCTTCCTACCGTCTATGCGTTTGTTGCCAACACCCTCAAGATGTTACTAAATAAACTAATTGTAGACGAATCAACAAACTCAAGATGCTTTATAGGAAAGCTCAGGGAGCTGCTGTTAGATCTTAAGCTGCGGTATTTATTTAGAAGAGAATAACAGATGAACCAACGATTGCGGAGGTTTTGTTGGGGTTAGTGTTGGAATGTGTACTGCATTTGTGAAGCTCTTTTGCTTAAGATGGCTGATTTTTTCCTCTCAGGCCAGCATCAAAGTAAATAGCTTACGCAGTTAACGAACACCACTCAGAGCAGCATAAAGCATCGAGGCAAGGTTCTATTGGATGTAGTAGCGCCCACTATTAAATCAATGAGCTGTCGGACTCATAATTTCTTTGGGAATCAGTTTTAACAAAGGATTAATTATTGGATGTCTGCTAAGGCGGGTACTTTTATTTTCGGGCCTTGTTTTGTTTTAAAACCAAAGTAGCGTAAAGCTAGAGAATCTTTACGTTAATAACGTTTTCCAACTTTTATCGGATATTAAGGGCAATAAACGATAACAAGATATTTTCTTATCCCAAAAACCTAACATTTTTTGCGACTGTATAGTTTTTGTATAGTTAAAAACAGACCTAAAATTCTTAAGAAAGTATATGTTTACTTTCTCATACTTAGATCTTTATAAATGAAAAAACTTACTCTACTATTAATTATTTTGGTGTCTACCTTTGGATTTAGTCAACCAACAACAAATCCCTCTGCTCCAACTAATGCAGCGGTTGATGTAGTTTCCATATATGGAGACACATTTTCAAATATTGCAATTAATTATGATCCAAACTGGGGACAATCAGGGCACACGCAGGTAAATGCAAACTATGATCCAGGAACAGGGATTTCTGTTTTGGCATATCCAAACTTTAACTATCAAGGTACTGAACTTACACAACAAAGTGCAGCAGGGATGGAGTTTTTACACATCGATATCTGGACTTCAGCAAGTCCTGCAGCTACTGATATTCAGGTGAGTCCAATTAACAATTTAACCGGAGTAGGAGAAACACTCGTATCTATAGCCTATAATTCAGGAACTTGGACAAGTGTTGATATTCCTAAATCGGCTTTCACAGGAATGACTTGGGATAGAATTTTTCAAATAAAATTTGCAGCAAATGGAGCAGGAAGTACTGTTCCTGTAGATATTTATTTGGATAATATTTATTTTTGGAAAAACCCTGTTGCCGCACCAATAGATGATGCTACACTTGGTGTTTTACAAGTAGATGGTGTTCCTGTTGCTGGTTTTGATCCAGCTACTACTGATTATACTGCGGTGGCTAGTTCTAGTTCTTCGATACCGCAAATTACGCTGGCCACACCTAATAGTGATCAAGCAACCTCTACCGTAATTACCCAAGCTACCGATTTGTTTGAAGATGCAACAGTTGTAGTTACCGCCGAAGATGGTAGTACTACACAAACTTATAGGGTTACTATCGGGATATTAGGAAGTACTGTAATTCAAGATTTTGAAAATTCAGGCACCACAATCGTAACTCCTCCTGGTATTATAGGTGACAATGGTACACTTGCCACTGTAGTTTCTAGTCCAGGTGGAGCTACTGGGAATAGTTTAAGTCTAGAGAGCACTTCTACTGGACTAGATTATCAAGCAGGAATATTTTCTCAAGTTTCTGATCTTGTTGTGCTAACACCGATTAACAATACGGTTAAAGTTGATGTATATTCCTCTTCTACTCAAGACTTTTATTTACGTTTGAAACTTGAAGACGGAGGAAGCCCTATTGAAAGAACACAAACATACGATGGTAGTTTTCCAAACACATGGCAAACGCTCACTTATGATTTTGGTTCAGTAAACGCAACTTATTCAAAAATTGTATTTTTTCTAAATAGTAACTCAACAAATAATGGTTTTGTTACCGCACGTGACTTCACTGCTATTATTGACAACATAAGCCTTTCATCTGTGCGAACAGAACGACTAGCCTATACGTATCAAGCCGGTTCTTGGACTCCACAAAATCCAGATGGTATTTCAACTGCTATTGATAATATGTTGGTAATGGATGGAATTGCTAGTGTTAACGGAGCAGTAGAAGTAAATGATTTAGAAATAGCCTCTGGTGCTGTATTAGAAGTAGATAATGGAGACGTATCCGTTGCTAGTAACTTAGTTAACAATGGAGCTATCACAGGTTCTGATCAAGTGATCTTAAACAGTGCCAATGCTGATGTTACAGGAACAGGAACCATGACAAACTTAACCGTTGGAGCAACTGGCTCTGTAACTATGATTGGATCACAATCTATTATAGAGCAATTAGATATTCTTTCTGGTGGTACATTAAACGCAAATGGAAACATTACATTAGTTTCTAATGCTATGGGAACGGCACGAGTAGATGAGATGGATGCAGGTGCCATTGTAGGTGATGTAAATGTAGAACGTTACATTCCCGCTGGAAATAGAGCTTATAGATTTATAGGGCCTACTGTTTCCGGACAGACGGTTTTTAATAGCTGGCAAGAAGCTGGTAACAATGCTGTTGGTCTTGGAGTTCAGGTGACAGGAACCGCAGGTACAGCAGGTGTGGTTAACGCAACTTCTGGTCATGATGAAACTGCTACAGGAGCGGCGAGCATGTTCAAATGGGATGCTGCTGGACAGGCATGGACAACTGTAGCTAATACCAACACTGAGGTGTTGAACGCAGGAGCATATTACCGTCTTTTTGTAAGAGGTGATAGAACTACAGATCTTTCTAATAATGCCGCAGCACAAACAGCTACGAAGTTGAGAGCATCAGGTAGTTTGATGCAAACCTCTATGGTGGTAACTCCAGGTATTGCAAACGGCGAGTTTTTTGTAGTTGCAAATCCTTATCAGTCTAAAGTCTCTATGGCAACGACTGCTTCGGGTACTGCTGCCGATATGTATTATTGGGATTCTAATCTAGGAATGAATGGTAGCTATGCAACAATTGGTATTTCTTCAGGTGTTGGTACTGCTGGTATGGCAACAAATGTTTTAGATGCAGGCCAAGCAGTTTTCTTTGTAGACGCTAGTGCAGCAGCCTCGGTAACAATTGCTCAAACAAATAAGGTTTCAGGAAATAACAATGCTGGAGTGTTTAGTACAAACACCTTACAACAAGCACTGAGATTGAAATTATATCAAACTTCTAGATATAATAACAACCAGTCAGAAAGTGATGGATTGTATATAGATTTTGATGCCGCTCACAATGTGAATGTTGATTCAAATGATGCTGTAAAACTAAATGGGTTGAATGTAAATATGGCTATATCAAAATCAACTGGTGAAATGCTAGCAGTTGAGAGAAGAAAATTACCTACTAGTGCAGAGATCATCAATTTGAATATCTCAAATTATTTGACTAGTAATTATACCATGGTAGCGGTGGTTGATGTGCTTCCTGGATTAACAGCTTATCTTAAGGATAACTTTAACGGTAACATGACAGAGCTCGTTCAAGGAACGTCTACACCAATTCACTTTACGGTAGATGAGAATGATGCATTAAGTATTGATGCCGCTAGATTTGAAATCGTTTTTCAATTAGTTACTCTAGGTAATGAAGATTTTGCCTTTGGTGATCAACTATCTGTATATCCTAATCCAGTAAATGGAGACGTTCTTAACATATCTGTAGGTAGACTTATAGAAGGAGAAATAGAGCTTACTTTGTTCAACACATTAGGTCAACAAGTTATTTCAAAAAGTGTTGATAGTGTTTCTAATGGGGTAATTACTTTGACTAACCTATCAAGACTAGAAAGTGGTCTTTATATTTTAAACGTTAGTAATGGATTGAATACAGTTACTAGAAAAGTAATTTTAGATTAATAAAGACAAAGAAGAGACATTATGAAAAACAATAAATATATAGTTTTAGTTATTTTACTAACGGCAAGCTCCGCAATTTATGCACAACCTGGATTTGATCCTGGAATAGAAGATACTGCGCCTATACCGGGGATATTCTTAGCTATCGCAGCGGCAATAGGAATAGGAGTAGCAAAGTATAAAGTTAAGAAGTAATTCAGCTTTCCAATTAGTAAAAAGGGAATCTTGACATGAGATTCCCTTTTTTTATGGTTAAGAATTAGATAATTGTTTCGCTTTCGCGAAAGCGGAATAAAAAAGAAGTTTATGCAGAACTTGATTTTATACGAAAGCGAGATAAAAAGAATATCAAATAAAAAGCAACATCGTTAATAACCTAATCTTAATCCTGTTGTTTCTATTTTTTCTAGACCGTATTTTTACGTAAAATAATTACAATGGCAGACGATAAAGAGAAAGAAGCAAAATTAAAAGCCCTTAAACTTACCCTTGACAAGCTAGACAAGGCATATGGTAAAGGAACAGTAATGAAATTGGGCGATAAGCAAGTGGTTGAGGTAGAGTCTATTTCTACTGGTTCACTCGCATTAAATGCGGCTCTAGGTGTAGGTGGGTATCCTCGTGGAAGAGTTGTTGAAATATACGGTCCTGAATCTTCTGGTAAAACCACATTAACTTTACACGCCATTGCTGAAGCACAAAAAACGGGTGGGATTGCTGCATTTATTGATGCAGAGCATGCATTTGATCGTTTTTATGCTGAAAAACTAGGTGTCGATTTAGAAAACTTAATTATTTCTCAACCAGATAACGGAGAACAAGCATTAGAAATAGCAGATAATTTGATACGCTCTGGCGCAATAGATATCATTGTAATTGACTCGGTTGCAGCATTAACTCCTAAAAGCGAAATTGAAGGAGAAATGGGAGATAGTAAAATGGGGCTACATGCTCGTTTAATGTCTCAAGCATGTAGAAAATTAACCAGTTCTATTTCTAAAACAAATTGTACGGTTATTTTTATCAACCAATTGCGTGAAAAGATAGGAGTGATGTTCGGTAATCCAGAGACAACTACTGGTGGTAATGCCTTAAAATTCTATGCATCGGTTAGGCTTGATATTAGAAGATCTACACAAATTAAAGATAGCGCAGGTGCCGTTTTAGGTAACAAAACTCGTGTTAAAGTTGTTAAGAATAAAGTAGCACCCCCTTTTAGAATGGCTGAGTTTGATATCATGTACGGTGAAGGGGTTTCTAAACTAGGAGAGATAATTGATTTAGGGGTGAACTATGAAATAATAAACAAAGCCGGTTCTTGGTTCTCTTATGAAGATACTAAATTAGGTCAAGGGCGAGATTCTGTTAAAACAATTCTTAAAGATAATCCAGACCTCGTAGAGGAGTTGGAAGCTAAAATCATGGCAGCCATAAAAGCAGTAAACGCTTAAATTTTACTGACTACTAACTTTTAAAACCGCTACCGTCTAACGCTAGCGGTTTTATTTTTTAATACATACGCAACCTTTTGCAAAAAGCTGCATCTTAAAGATATAATACTAAAAAAGAATATGAAATTTAAAATATTAATGATTTTTACTATTGTAGCGGTTATGCTAAACGGCTGTAGTATCGATGATGGAGATGCGCCAGTTGTTAACTACGAAGTAATTCCGGTGGTTAGCGTAGAATTACCACAAGCATTCACTTTTGGACAGATACATACGATTCCTGTACTGTTTGATTTTACAAATGACTGTCAACAGTTTGCAGGTTTTGAGGTGAGCTCTAATCTGAATGAGAGGGTTATTACTGTAGTAGCTTCTGCTACCAACCGTGATTGTGAAGAAGGATTAGTAAGAACACAAAGAGATCTAAGGTTTCTAGCAGCGAGTAATGGCACCTATGTATTTAAGTTTTTCAACGGTTTAGATGTAAATAATGAAGCAACTTATTTAGAATACACCATACCTGTTGAAGAATGATTGAACTTTAAATTGTGGTGTATAAAAGGATAATTACATTATGTCAAAAAAATGATCGTAAGGCTCAAAAGGAACTGTATCAAACAATTTCACCTAAGCTTTATGGTTCCTGTTTGCGCTATGCTCCTAATGAAGCAGAAGCTCAAGACATATTGCAAGACACTTTTATCATCATATTTAAAAAGATAGATCAGTTTAAATTTAAAGGTTCTTTTGAAGGATGGTGCAAGAGAATAGCTGTAAATACTGCATTGCAGCGGTATAGAGGTGTAAAAGTATACGATCTGGTAAATGAAGACCAATTAGAAGATTTAGAAGCGGTGGAGGTAGAAGAATCTGATGACGTGCCGCTTAAAAAATTATTATCCATGGTGCAAGAGTTACCAGAAAGGTATAGACTCGTATTTACTATGTATGTTATTGATGGATACAGTCACAATGAAATAGCAGAGATGATGAAAATTACGACAGGCACATCAAAATCTAATCTTGCACGAGCAAGAAAGCACCTGCAATTAATGGTTAAAACATGGCGAGAATCTCACAATTCCAATGCCAGCTAATTATGAGTAAAAAGAAAAACATAGACAGACTTTTTCAAGAAGAATTCAAAGACTTTGAGGTGCAACCGCCAGATATGGTTTGGGATGCTATTGAAAAAGATCTTGATAAAAACAAGGCAGGTAGAATTATTCCATTATGGTGGACAATAGGAGGGATTGCTGCGGGACTCGCGATCTTATTGACATCTTTGTACTTAGGTATAGATAATGAGATAACTAACACACAACAACCCTTTGTTAATTCTGAAAAGTCTAGAGTCACAAAGACAAATTCACAAAATTCTTTAAAAAACAATGAAGAGCATTCTAATGAAGGCGCAGGACCATATTTGAATGGAAGAACTAATGATACACAGTTAGCAGCTGAAGATTCCAAAATTCACTCCGAATCCTTGAATAATTTAAATGCGAATTCTAGTGCGAACACTGGAGCAAATCCTCTTTTAAAGGAGAGCGATTTGGCAACTTCTGCTGATGGATCTTCAGATGCTCCATATAATGCTAAGGAAAAACCAAAGCAGCTTTATACAAATTCACAGGGAACAAATAAAAAGCCTTTAGGAGTTAGTGCTTCAAAAGATGATTTTATTACAGCACCGATCAAAGAACAACAAGCTGGCATAGCCAACTCAAAGGATAGAACAAAGCCTTCTATAAAAGACCTTATGCCGGTGACTCATGACCCTAGAAAAGAGACTGTCTTAAATAATACATCTATGGATCTTGGTCCAGATAATGGTGTTGAGGATCATGTGATCGATAATGCCATTACAGCTGTAGATTCCACTAAAAAGAATTTACCAACTTTAGAAGATATTGCTGCTCAACAGAAAAAAGAAGACAGCATCAAGGAGAATGTTTTTAAAGGGAGATGGGCTGCCACTACCCAGGCAGGGCCAGTTTACTCTAACAGTTTAAGCGGTAGTTCGGTCAATAATGAGGTTAGTGATAATAGCAAAAACGCGGGTGTTCATCTAAGTTATGGGATTGGTTTAAGTTATGAAATATCACCTCGTTTAAGCCTTAGAACCGGAGTCAACCAGATCAATATGACTTATAATACACAAGACATCAATTATCAGGTTAATGTAAGTATAGCCTCTCGTGGTGAGCAGTTAGATCAAGTTTATAACGCTAGCTCTGTAAGTGACGCTTCACCTGGTAATAGCCCTGTGTTCAACGATACCTTTGGGACCGGTTTTGCCGCACAAGAATTGGTAAGCAATCAGTTTCAAGGAATCAAAGGAGAGATTTCTCAGCAACTAGGTTATATAGAAGTACCATTAGAATTACAGTACAATCTTATGAATAGAAAATTTAAAATAAGTGTTTTAGGTGGGGTCAGTGCTCTTTTCTTGACAGATAATGTGGTAGCCGTTCAAAATTCCAGTCAGCGATTAGAGTTAGGTGAGGATCGCAATTTTAATGACTTTAATCAGAGTGCTAATTTCGGATTTGGATTTGGATATGATTTTACAAGTCAATTAGGAGCTTTTATAGAGCCTACATTTAAATACCAGTTAAGTACATTAAGAACTAACGTTGCAGGCTTTAGACCCTATGCCATGGGTATTCAAAGCGGTGTTACGTACAGATTTTAAATTGCTGACTATTCATTGTACGTCAGTTAAGACTTCTCGTGAAAAAGGAAAAGTAGAATATTGAGGTTGGTTATTTTAAACTCAATTATTTGCAATGATGATGAAAAGCCGTTCCTGTGCCATGGAGCGGTTTTTCTGTTTTAAAGCTATAAGGGCCCTTTTTCTAAGGAGTGAAGAATGATGTTTCTAACGCTTTCGCGAAAGCGTGTCTTATCTCCAGCAACACTCATCCCTTTAGTTTCTATAGCCTTATGCGTCTGTGCTCTCATGATTCCGGGACTTCCTTTAAAAAAATGAAAAGGAAAACGCTTTTTATTATCAAACAAGGTGACTGGAAGAACTGGGATTTGATGCTCTATAGCGAGTCTAAAGGCACCATCCTTAAAGCTATCCAAAACTATATCGAGATCGTCAGAAACGCCACCTTCTGGAAAGATGCATATACTTACACCATCCTGCATACGCTTTCTGGCGCGCTCAAAAACCTCTTTACGACTTTTAGGATTGCTTCTATCGACAAGGATACAGGTGCGTTTATAGAAAAAACCAAAAACCGGAATTTTAGTCAGCTCTTTTTTTCCTACAAAAACAAAAGGATTCTTTGAGATCAACAACATCATCATAATATCACTCATGCTAGTATGGTTTGCTACTAGCATATAACTTTGATCCTTTTTCATAGGTTCGGCACGTTTAATAGAAGGCCAAAATCCCATTCCATATAGAATGATAGCAGCCCAAAACCGAGCAACTTTAAAAAATAGGAGATAGGTTTTTTCTGAAATGGTTAGAACCAAAAGTAGCGGAAACAAAATAACAATAGGAATACCCATCAGTATGTAAAACCATACACGGTATAAAGACATTAATATGTTGCGCATCCATTTCAAGTTGTCAAAAATAGATGAATTTATCACTTAATAGACCGCTTATTTTAACGATCTCACTAAAAACGAAAGACTTCCAGACTTTTAAACGGGATTAATAGTCATTCCTTTGTTGAGAAGACAGATTACTAATTATCTTTGATCCTCAATTAAAAATAATGGCAAGAATACTTACTGGCGTTCAATCTACAGGTACACCTCACTTAGGAAATCTTCTAGGGGCTATTTTACCAGCGATAGAAATGTCCTCAGATGAAAAGAACGATTCCTTTCTTTTTATCGCAGACATGCATTCTCTAACACAAATTAAAGATGGAGAATTATTAAGAGAAAACACTTATTCTACGGCAGCCGCTTGGCTGGCATGTGGTCTAGATATCAGTAAAACAGTATTTTACAGACAGAGCGATATTCCGCAAGTAACAGAATTGAACTGGTACCTAGCTTGTTTTTATCCTTATCAAAGACTTACTCTTGCCCATAGTTTTAAAGATAAAGCAGACCGACTTGAAGATGTAAATGCAGGTCTATTCACCTATCCTATGTTGATGGCTGCAGATATTTTACTTTATGACGCAGAGATCGTTCCAGTGGGTAAGGATCAATTGCAACACGTAGAAATAACACGTGATGTTGCTGGGAGATTCAATAATAAAATGGGTACTACTTTTATAGAGCCTGAGGCCAAAATTCAAAAAGACGGACTTCTTGTTCCTGGAACCGATGGCGGCAAAATGAGCAAGTCTAGAGGAAACATCATTGATATTTTTCAATCAGATAAAAAGTTGCGCAAGCAGTGCATGTCTATAGAAACGGATAGTACACCTCTTGAAGAGCCTAAAAATACAGAAACCTGTAATGTCTTTGCACTCTACAAATTAATCGCACCAGAGCAAAAAATTCAGGAAATGCGCAATAACTACGCGGCTGGAAATTATGGTTACGGTCATGCAAAGCAGGCTCTATTTGAAGCGCTTTGTGAACGCTTTAGAGAGGCTAGAGAACGTTATGACTACTTAATGGACAACAGGCACGAATTAGATATGGCACTTGAAGAAGGAGCTTTTAAAGCGCGTCATATTGCAAAAGATGTGTTGAAACGGGTACGCTCCAAAGTTGGGTATTAAAAAGACATTTTAAATCACTGAATGGAGGAAACCCAGTAGCATCGCATCAAACCCTTTAGGTCAGCATCAATTTACTAGCTTGTTTTCCCTTCTTGTATTTGACGATATCGGCTATACGGAGAGAGAAGTACTATTTAATAGGTATACGAGTTAAATAAGGGTTTGCGGGTTTAAAAATTTGCACGATTTTATAAATAACAAAGCCTGTTCTAATCGTTTAGAACAGGCTTTGTTATGATGTAATTTTCAAAAGAGTTGATAAATCAAAAATCGTAATCTTTCAGGTATAGTGATTTCTTGCCTGTTATAAAATAAGAATGATTTCCCCAATGGAGAAATGTCTTACTTGTACTGAGGCTCTCGAAGTAAGCACAGTGGGGTTAAGCAAAAAGCCCTGTCATCTCTGCATCTATCTTATTGATAATCTCTCCTAAATCTTCAGGATTATTTACAAAATCAATATCGTCTACATCAATGATCAATAGGTTTCCCTTACTATAGCCATGAACCCAGCCTTCATAACGCTCGTTCAAACGGCTTAGGTAATCTATAGAAATGCTGTTTTCATAATCGCGACCTCGTTTGTGAATCTGGTTCACTAGGTTAGGAATAGAACTGCGCAAGTAGATCAACAAATCTGGAGCAGCAACTACTTTTTCCATAAGGTCAAAGAGCGAGCTGTAATTATCAAAATCACGCTGGGATAACAATCCCATCGCATGAAGGTTAGGAGCAAAAATGCTTGCGTCTTCATATATAGTTCGGTCTTGAATGATTTTTTTACCGCTTTCACGTATTTCTAAAATCTGACGGAAACGGCTGTTTAAGAAATAAACCTGTAGATTAAACGACCAGCGTTCCATATCTTGATAGAAATCTTCTAAATAAGGGTTCTCTAGAACATCCTCAAATTGAGGTGTCCATTTGTAATGTTTGGCAAGTAATTTAGTAAGCGTGGTTTTACCTGCGCCTATATTTCCAGCAACGGCTATATGCATGTTTAATTCTTAATGAGGTTGATGGTATAGACGTCTACACGTTTACCGGTCCAAATATAAAGTTTTCCATTCTTTAGATAAAGAGAATTCACTTCCTTTTCTGATATGCTTATGGTGGTAATCTCGCTTTCGCGAAAGCGGTACTCCTTATCCATCCTCATCACATTAACTTGATGATCCTTTAGAAGGACAAGCTTTTCAAAATCATAATCAAGCAATGAGCCATTTATAAAAGGTATAGTGGATGTCTTACTACCATAAGAATTATAGGTCTCTATGTGATTTTTACTCACCACATGGCAAAAATTGTAATCACTCAACAATTGAGAAACGTTATCTTTTAAAACAGCTGTACTAATAAGTGTCCTGTTATTGATGTAATCATAAAGTTCCAGCCTATTTTGATCCAGATCGTGAAGCCAAAGCCTTCGTTCGCCAGCAAGTCTGGCATGTTCAAAAATCCGAGAAGGAGTGAGTTCGTTTAATGAAATACGCTGTTTTTCATTCAGTCGATTGTCCAGTAATACAACCGTTTGAGTATCCTTATAAAATAACAATATGCTCAAAGGGTTGATTAAATCCACTTCGGTAAGATCCCCTAGCTGTACATCATAAAACTGTTGCGTTTCTTTTCCTTTCTTCTTAATAAAAGCATCGTTTGTACCGTAATAAATCGCTTCAAAGTCGTCAACTCCATAAAAAGAGTCTGCAGTGAGGTCAAAGTCTTGATCGGTTTTTTGACCTTGTGCCATCAAGCAAATAAAAAATAAGAAAAACGTCCACTTCATAAATAGCAAATTACAACTATGTGATGGATATTTCTAGCAATTCATTTAAATGCATAGAACCGAGAATCAAGCAGTAGGTGTTAAAGGAAGTTTTTACTCGGATTACCATGGGTCATGAAAAAACAGCAATCATTTACTCCTTAGGGGATAGCTTATCTAAAAATACAGGCCGTCCTTGTGATAGCGTATAGATTTTGTATCAAGAACTGAAAACTGCATATGGTTTAAGGCGTTATTAATTTATAGCCGTAACCGCGTACATTAACTATTTCTAGTTGATCATCTAGTGCGAGTTTCTTCCGCAATTTTGTGATAAATACATCCATACTGCGGCCAGAGAAAAAGTCGTCATTACCCCATAATTTTTTAAGAATAAAGGTGCGGTCCAGCACTTTGTTTTTCTTTAAAACTAAATGGTAGAGTAAATGTGCCTCTCTATGAGTGAGTTTTGTCACCTCTTCTTTATATATAAGATGCTGCTTGGGGAAATTAAAGGAATAATCGCCCAACTCATAAATAGCAGCTGTTTTTTGAACTGTTTGCCTGCTGAGTAAACTCTCGATGCGCACAATGAGCTCTTCCATGGAAAAAGGCTTTTTAAGGTAGTCGTTACCACCTACGTGAAAACCTTCTAACACGTCTTCTGTTTGTGATTTTGCGGTTAGAAAAATGATGGGAATTTCCTCGTTTTCTACGCGTATTTTTTTAGCCAATTCAAAACCATCTAATTTTGGCATCATCACATCTAGGATAAGAATATCGGGTTGTTTTTCATGAAAAGCATCGAGTGCAAGAGCGCCATTTACTTCATGTCGTACTTTAAAACCTCTGGTCTCTAGACTTTCTTTTACGATCATACCTAACGCAGGTTCATCTTCGGCAAGTATGATGTTTATGGTATCTTTATTCATAAGGCAAAGTGATTTTAAAAGAGGTTTGTGGTTGGACAGTTGCAGTAACGGTACCCTTGTGTTTTTCAATGATGGATTTTGTATAGAATAAACCTATACCAAATCCTTTTACATCATGACGGTTCCCTTTTCCTACTCGGTAGAATTTGTCAAAAATAAGCCGTACATCTTTAGAACTCAAGCTTCCCCCATCATCAGTAACTGTTATACTTAAGGAGCCTGATTGATCATGTAGCTTGACTTCGATCTGATCACCGCCGTATTTTATAGCGTTATCAATAAGATTGTTAATGGCATTTTCTAGATGAAAAGCATCGGCATTGATCAGCACTCCTTTGCTTTCTTCTGTAAAAGAGATTTTTTTAGAAGTTTGATTTTGGTGTTTCTGAATAATTATTTCAATCAATTCATTGATCTCTACACCGCTTTTTTGCAGCATTAATTCGTCACTGTCTAAAGTAGCTGCTTCAAGAATGCGTTCTACCATACCATTGAGTTTTACGAGTTGGTCGCGGCCCATACTTAAATAACGGTCTGTTTTATCGAGATCCCCACTAGCTGTGAAGTTTTGAACCCCTTCCAGAGCAGCACTAGCTGTTGCTATAGGTGTCTTGAACTCATGCGTAATGTTAGAAATAAGATCGTTTTTCATCTCTCCCAAGGCCTTTTGTTTTCTTATAATTTCTAATAAATAAAATAAGGAAAGTATCACAGTAGCAATTAATAAGGCACTGAGAATAATACCAGTTAAGTTGATTCTGTAAATAGTAGGAGAAAGATTAGAATAGGTAAGTAACAGCGCATCACCTTTTTGAATCAACTCAGAATTTGCTCTAAGAACATTGTTGTTTACTTCATCAACGAGAATATTATTCCGGTCAGCTGCTACAATGTCAAGTTCATATTTTAAATCAAGACCTTGTTTTTTAAGATTAGCAGAGACAAGACTATCCATGCGATTTAAATCCATTTTCTTCTCTCGGATACTTCTTACTACTTTAGCGGTAAGTGTTAACAAGGTTCGTTGTAAGTTCATTTGATCAGCAAAAAAACTTTCTACTTCAATAAAGTTGCCATCAGGTTTTTGAATTTCATAATTTGGGAAACTCCACAAATTTTTCATAGGCTCTAAAGCATTCAACGTTTCCATAGTAGCTCCTTGTGCAATTAATATTTCACTCATTTCACTAGGAACAATATTATCTAAATTAAATCCACGCTGGCCAGCGGCACGCCTCATACTATCAGTAGTTCTGAAAATTTTATCAAATTCTTGTGCGCGATTTGTTGTTTTTTTAATAATAATACCAACATTATTATCCTTGACTAGTAAGTCAAAGTAAATATCCACACTTTGATCCAGATTCATTTGTAAATCAGAAACCAGTTCTCTTTTGGACTCTTGGAAATTGTTGTAATTCCAATACAGCTGTATGGCTAAAGTAGCGGCGATGACCACACTTATCAGGACTAGAATAAAGTGATATTTTCTATCATTCATAATTCAAAGGTGCGCTATTCCCTCTTCAGTAGGAAGTCGGTTAACAAATATTAACGCAGCTTAATTTGTATAACTATAAAAATAGTTCATATTTGAGCGTTCTTAAAAACTATTTGACATGAAAAACTTTAATCTTAGTATGCTTCTTTTTGTTGTTCTCGCTTTTGCGAAAACGTATACCCTACAAGCGCAACAAGACTTCACTGGAATCGCTCATTATCAAAGTAAAATGACACTAGAAAAGCCAAAAGACAGTTCGAGCATGTCCAAAATGGATCCAGCTATGCGGGAAATGTTAAATGAAGCGATGAAAAAAGCTGGGGAGGCAGAATTCACTTTAAAGTTTTCTCGCACAGAGTCGCTTTATGAAAAAGTCCAAGAATTAGCAGCCCCTAAAAAACCTGCAAATGGCATGAGTATAGAAGTTTCATTCTCTGGAAACGGAGATACTTATGGAACCACATATAAAGATCTTAACGCACAAACCTTTTTAAGAGAAGATCAAATTCAAGGAAAGGAATTTCTTGTTACAGATAAAATTGAACCCTTAGCATGGAAAGTGACAGGTGAAACGAAAATGATAGGAAAGTACAATGTTATGAAAGCAACTTATACCTATCCTAAAAAAGAAAAAACCGAAAAGGAGAAGAAAGAAGAGGAAGAAAAAGAAACGGGTTTACTCGATATGGTTAAGGATAAAGATAAAGTAGTTACGGCCTGGTTTACGATGGATATTCCAATAAGTAATGGACCTGGAATCTATCAAGGTTTACCTGGTTTGATTCTGGAATTAAATGAAGGGAAAATCACTATTCTCTGTAATAAGATTGAGATGAATCCAGAGGAATTTGAAATTGAGAAGCCTAAAAAGGGTAAGGAAATTTCTTCAAAGGATTTTGATGACTTGCAAGAGAAAAAAAGTAAGGAGATGCAAGAGCGTTTTAAAAATAGCAGTAGTGGTGGCATTTTTTATCAAGGCAATTAGCCGTTTTGTTAAAATTATCACAACTTGAAACTATTCCAGTTTTACTCAGTCTTATCCAAGGGCTTGCTAATTGGAGTCTTCTTTAAAATCAAATCAAAGATGAAAAAATTAATTTTATTAACGCTTGCTATAGTTTTTACCGGCATTTTAAATGCTCAAGAATTTTATGGTGAGGCGACTTATATGTCTAAGACTAAAACAGATATGAGCTGGATGCCAGAAGGCCGTGAGATGTCTCCACAACAAAAAAAGCAGATTGAGGAGCGTATGAAGAAAATGGGTGAGAAGACTTATGTGTTGAAGTTCAACCGCAATGAATCTACTTATAAAGAAGAAAAACAACTTTCTGCACCTGGGCAAGGTGGTGGTTGGGGAAACTTTATGGGAACTTCTATGGGTGGAGAGAAATATAAAAACCTTAAAGAAGGCCAGTGGATCGAGCAACGCGATATGATGGGGAAAATGTTTTTAATAAAAGACAGCATTCCAAAATTAGAATGGAAAATCACAGGGGAAACTAGAATGATAGGTCAGTATCAAGCGATTAAGGCGGTAGCAAATAAAAAGAACAATGAACTGGACTGGTCTTCATTTAGAAGACGTAGAGGTGAAAGTGCAGAAGAGAAGAAAAAGGACAGCCTAGCACTTGCAAATGGTAATATAGAAGAGGTTTATGAACAAGATCCACAAGTAGAGATTATCGCTTGGTTCACACCTCAAATTCCCGTGCAACACGGCCCTGCAGAGTATTCAGGTCTTCCAGGATTAATTCTTGAAGTAAGTGCTGGAAATACCACATTGCTTTGTAGTAAGATCGTGGTCAACCCTGAAGATAAGGAGGAAATCAAACCTGCTACTAAAGGAAAAGAAACTACCGAAGAAGAATACAATACCCTATTCAAAGAGAAAATGAGAGAAATGTCAGAGCGATGGAGCCGCGGAAGAGGCGGTCGTGGAGAGTAATAGATTCTATTAAATAATAATGATATGCGAGAGTATGCTAACCACTGTTCTCGCATTTTTTAATCAAAAAAACTAAAATGAAAAAAATCGTACTTTTAACACTACTGGCTTGTTTTGCATTTTCCCTAGCTGGCGCCCAATCTGTTAAAATATCAGGTATTGTCGTAGATAGTACAGGGACACCTCTTCAAATGGCTAATGTGATTGCTTATCAAAAGGATAAGAATCTGGGGGCTTTTGGTATTACTAATGATGCTGGAAAATACCAATTACTCAATCTTAAAAAAGACAGTACTTACGTTCTTAAAGTATCTTTTCTAGGACTTAAAACCATAGTAGACACGGTGAAAAATATTCAAAATGACTTAATGAAAAATTATGTCATGTTAGAAGATGAAAACATGCTAGATGCAGTCAATATTGTCTACGATATGCCCGTATCTATTAAAGGTGATACTATTGTTTATAATGCAGATAGTTTTACAAACGGTACAGAAAGAAAGTTGGGAGATGTCCTGAGTAAACTTCCAGGAGTTGAGGTAAATGAAGATGGAGACATTCAGGTAGAAGGAAAAACAGTGGAAAGAGTCATGGTGGACGGAAAAGAATTCTTTGAAGGAGACTCCAGACTGGCCACAAAAAATATTCCTGCAGATGCTGTAGGTAAAATCGAGGTTTTAAAGAACTATAATAATGTAGGTCAGTTAAAAGGTCTTGGTAATGATGAAGATCGGATTGCGATTAACATTAGGTTAAAAGAAGGAAAGAAGAACTTCTGGTTTGGAGAAGTGACAGGTGCGATAGGTCAAGGAGATGATGCGGTAAGGTATCAGGCAAAACCTAAAGCCTTCTTTTATAGTCCAGATGTATCGATCAATATCCTGACCGATTTTAATAACCTAGGAATACAATCTTTTACATTTGCAGATTACCGCCGTTTTGTAGGTTTTAACAGAGGTAATACTCGTAGTAGCGGTTCTTCTATAGATATAGGAACAGGAGCTGGTGGGTTATTAAATTTACAAGCAAATCGCGCTAAGGAATTAGAAAGCAAATTTGGAGCATTTAATGGAGCTTGGACGGTTAGTAAGAAGTTAAGTCTTGACGGTTTTGCGATTTTCTCCAGTGTTGATACTGATCAAGAAACAATAGCTAGTAGAACATTTATAGAAACTGGTGTTTTAGAAAATACGGTAGACCGTTCCTTCCAGCGCAACCAGATAGGGATTTTTAAATTAGGTGCAGATTTCAAACCTAATGCAAATTTTTCTTTAGAATACAACGGACAGGTGAATTTAAGTGATGTGAGTCAAGTGAATGACTTTACGTCTTCACGAAGTGGATTTGTGGAAGACATCGATCAAAATGAATCTCAAAAACCAATTACCATAGACCAGTCGGTTAACGCGTATTATACACAAAGCGAGAAAAATATCTTTGCCTTTGAAGGCAGGTATGTAGATGCAGAAGAAGACCCTTTTTACAACGCCATTAGGGATAGAAGAGGTGTCACAGATCCAGAACCCTTTGATGGTGATTTAGGACTAACTACGGCAGACCCATATAACATCAACCAGCAAAAACTAGTCGAAAGCACAAAACTAGATGCCAAAGCGGACTACTGGCGCGTACTTAATAAAAAAAGCAACATCAACTTTACAGTAGGAACCTCTAAAGTAAATCAAGATTACAACACTAACATCTTCCAGATTCTTAATGATGGCTCTCGCAACGACCTTACAGATCCAGCTCTAGGAAATGATGTAAATTATAAGTTTAGAGATCTTTATGGCGCGGTGCATTATAAGTTTATTACAGGTAAGTTTACGATAACTCCAGGGGTTACCGCTCATTCTTATAAAGTGGAAGACCAGCAATTAGGAGCTACCAATGAGTTGAATTTTGAAGAAATTCTTCCAGATTTAAATGTGCGTTTTGCATTGAGATCTAGTGAAAACATTAATTTTGATTACCGTAGAACCGTTAGTTTTACAGATGTAGAAAACTATGCATTAGGAACTGTTTTTAACAATTACAACTCCTTGTTTGATGGTAATAACCAGCTGTCTGGCTCTACAAATGACCAGTACAGTTTGAACTATTTCAACTTCAATATGTTCAATTATACCAACATCAATGCAGGTCTTGTTTATACGAGACAGACAGATGCTATTCAAAGTAATATAAATATCGAAGACATCAACCAGCAAAGCAACTTGATCAACTCACCATTTGCAAACGAATCGGCCACAGGTTTTGGACGTTTTTCTAGAGAATTTGGTAAAATTAGAGCTAGTGTAAATGCAAATCTGAGTTGGAGTACTTTTAACAACATAATTAACGGTAATGCCAGAGAATCACAAAACATCAATCATGGTTATGGTGTAAGTGCAAGAAGTAATTATAAAGACGGAGTCAACTTTGATGTAGGTTATAATGTGGATTTTAATAATTCAGATAACGGTGGACTAATTAACGATGCAACCACGCAAACTATTACTTTAAATTCCGACTGGCAAATCAATAAAGCCTGGTTCTTAGATATAAATTATGATTTGAATCTATTTAGAGCCTCAGGAGATGTCAGCAATAATTACGATTTCTTAGAAACGGCACTGTTTTATAATAAACCAGATTCTAAATGGGAATATAAAGTGGCGGCGACGAACCTTTTAAACACAGAAGCCTTGAACAGAAACAGCTTTGGCCAGATTGCAACCACCACTAGTTTTTATACCGTGCAACCTAGATATGTATATTTGCAAGTGAGGTATGATCTGTAAGGTATAAATTCCATTATCAAAAAAGCAGCTCTTGATTCAAGAGCTGCTTTTTTGTTGGAGCAAGCTGGGTCATAAAGCTTCTCTGTATGCTGGTAGACAAGGCATAAAAATAAAATACCCATACCCGTATTACAACTGGCGATAAGCTATAAACCCTATACGTAGTTCAGTTAATCCACTCTTAATAATAGAGTTAATTAATTTAAATTAAT
>Ga0307980_1000110_pt1 | contig 39733 bp, 38 predicted proteins | sample OrgLakmetage1060_FD_201817 | JGI IMG/M metagenome (GOLD analysis project Ga0307980, IMG submission 201817) | Saline water microbial communities from Organic Lake, Antarctica - #1060 | ecosystem: Environmental > Aquatic > Non-marine Saline and Alkaline > Saline | place: Antarctica: Organic Lake... | reverse complement strand
ATACTGACGGCCTTTCTGCTTCCAGTACATCGCTACTTTCGTATCGTTGTACCCTACTCGAATAGCACCCTTGATGTCCGAGTCGGTGAATGCTCGGTGGTAGCGGCGGGAAAACATATCGTAGGCATCCATTTGAGTGATACCAGCATCTGCGAAACCCGACGCTGTATCTGATAGATACGTCAGCCTCCGCTGATATGCCTGTGCGAGCTTACCTGCTAATGCCTTCTTACCCGACGCTGCCTTCATCAGGAATTCAGGAGAAATCCTCTCATTGCCCCAAGGGAAATAGACATCAACAAAGCCGATACCTTCGTGGACCTCTCCTACAATTCCGACGTAGGGGACCTTGTTCATTTTCAAAGGGGACACGTAGTGTACTGTGTCCCCTACAGTAAAATGAGACGCCATCTCTTGCGCATCAATGAAGGCTTGTTTTGGCATCACGGTCTCCATTCTATCCCGCTTCCACTGGCGAATCTCATCTGGCTTGTAGAACTTGCTCGGGTACAGCATCTGTATGAACATGTCCGAAGCTGTTAAGTCCGCATCACGGCTGTTGTAAGCCATAAAGCTAAAACTCTGAGAGGCCGATGACCCGGTTGTCGCAACAGACACGGGTTTACGGGCATCAATTTGCAGATTATGCTGCACCGTCACGCCACTCTGGGAATCAGAAATCTTGATCCGCATTGTGAAGACGGGAAATACCCATTCCTGCGGGTCAATCGCAGTGAACCGAGGCTTACTTACCTTGACTGTGAGGCCGAAAGGGGAAAGCTCCGGTGCGCCCGCTTCAAAAAAACGTTTGAACTGGACCGCTGCCGCTTTGACATGCTCTTTAATCTGCTCATTCAAATCAACGAACTGGTCCTTTGTGCTGTCCATCTCGGGAGTCCCAACGGCATCTTGCCACCGGGGATCACGAGGGTCAGTCACCCAATCGACCTCAATACGTTCCCCAATCAACCGGTCAATGCGCTTGGCACTTTGTGCCGCAACATTGCCGAACACCCTACCTGCCGAAACACGGCGCTGGGTGTTGTTGTCGATTTGAGAAGTCATGTTGAACCCGTTTGATAAGGTGATTCAGTACCAGAAGGTGATTCAGTACCAGCTATCGTTGTCTTCTTCGTACCAGTTAGACGCCGAAGCTGTCTTCTCTTGCTCGTACCAGTTAGAAGCTGTCTTCTCTTGCTCGTACCAGTTAGACGCCGTATGCATAGGAGTCAGATCGGAGTGGTCTGCGAGTTGCGAGTCGTTGTCATCTTCAAAATGACGCATGTACGGCTCGTCGGCCTCCATCTCGTGAGGAGCCATAGGGTTGTCAAACGTATCCATGTATGGCTCGTCTGGCTCCCTATCTAGGGTCTTTGCGGTACGCTCTACGAGGTCCGAAGTCTGGTCCAGATACATACAAAAGTCGTATGCAGCCTGCTTTGTGAGGCCCATAGCCTCGTAACGCTTCTGGACCTGATTTGCAATAGTGTCCAAGCGGTCAGTCAACATCTTTGCGTTCTTTCGAGTAAGCATTTTTTGCTCTCCCTGTGAAATCGAGGGGGTTGTTAGACTACACACCCTCATAGGTTATAAAAGGATTAGCGAGGGGTTACCCTGCGCCTTCGATTCGGAAAAGGATTCCAAGCAGGCGGTCATATTCAGGTGCGCCCACTGCACCGTTGTACTGATAGTTTGAAGCCGTGTATATCGAATAGTCCAAGGCGAGGCGGCACGCCATGTCGAAATCTTCGGTCACAACCTCATGGGCCAGTACCGAATCTTTCAACCACTCACGGGCCTGTGCCACGATTGCAATGTAGTCATCGATGTCTAGATCTGCCGTTGACACGGGCAGTCTCCAGTCGGGGGAAGGTGGCTTGTAGATGTCAGTATCATCCAGAGGACCGGGAAGTCCCCTGTACTGCGCCCGCTTCCTACTCGAATTTTTGTTGAACTCTGTCTCAGCCATATCGTTCATCCAGTCTAGGAAGGTTCCCCAGAAGCCCTGTTGTTGTTTTAGGACGTCCTTACCCTCTTCTTTGATTGCTTTGTCTTTGATCTTGTCTCTAAACGCGAGCAAGTCGCCCTTCTCGAAAACTTGATTATCGGCGTCGTTATGGAACCGCACCTGCTCATAGAAGCCTCTAGTGAGCAAATCTTCTTCAAGTGCATTGAAGAAAGACTGCTTATCCTTATCGCTTATAGATACATTCTCGTCCTGTGCCCCAAAAGGGAAGTGCATCCGATACTGAGGTTCATTGCGGATGATCTCCACCAATGTGTCGTCAGACACCGACCTAAGAGCATCAACAAGTTTTGTAGCTGAATCAGGGTCGGTGAGGTCGAAATTGGCGGGGTCTATATCTTTCAGGCCCTCAGTCTCGGACTCCTCTTGTATCTTCTGTAGGAGGCGACCCGACGCCGTGTTTGAATCGAACATCTTCCTTTCGATTACCTCATCGGCCAGCGTCTCCATCTCATTCAGGTAGGCCTCTTCTCGGGTGCCCTCAGTGACGGACTTCTTGCGATCTTCTATGCTTTCTTTCGCCTTCGCCACATCATTCATGGGGGCGAACATCATTGAGGACCACCATTGCGGCTTCTTCTTTTTTATCACACGGTTGGAGTACTCGTCTGCGGCTTGATCAAGCCCCTCTTGATCCCCATACATATCAGACACATCGTCTAAGTCCCCTAGTGTCTGGCCCCTTAATGAGCCTCGTGAGTCCTCGTAGACATCCATGATTTGCTTGAAGTACTCTTTGTCCCGTTCGTTCCCGGAGAGAGCCGCTTCCGCAAAGTCCTCACTAATCTGCTTGAGGTTGGAGGAATAGTCTATGACGCTCCAATTCTTGACCTGCTCTTTGAGTTGATTCGTCTGTTCAAGACTGAGTTCCCCTTTAAAGTCTTGAGGCTCTGGGAGGCTGCTAGGGATAGGCTTCTTACGCTCTTGGATTGCCTCCAATGCCTGTGCACTTTGTCCACTAGTACCGAACTCGGCAACGTCATAGAGGTCGGCGGTATCGACCTCAGAAATGGGCGTGTCGTCAGACAAGGAGGGGAGTTTTTCTCGCTTCTCCATCTCCTGTTCCTTCTTTTCCTCTTTACGACGAGCCGTTTCCTCTTCCCAGCTAGCGTCGTCCCAAGGGTCTTCCTTCCGCTTTTTCTCTTCCTTTATCTCGGCAGAGTCCTGTTCCCAATTGGCATCACCCCACGGGTCATCGTCTTTCTTGTCTTTCTTCGGACCGGTCTCACCCTCTTCTGAGTCCTCATCAAACTTTTTCCTGAGTTCAAGGTACTTATCGTGGCCCTTAGAGCCTTCTGGCTTGCTTTTAAGGGTCTTTACCTTGACATTCTCCCCCGTCTCAGGGCTTTGGACTTCTGTCTCTAAGAATTGCTCTTTCTCTGTCTTGGCGTACATGTACCGGTACGCCACCATTGCAGCGAGCACAACGGAACCCCCGATGTCCTTGTAGTTCATCGACAGGTCTTTGTCCTCAGTATCCGTGTCAGGATCTTCAACCTCCACACGGCTGCGCTCTTTGTCCTTACGGGGCGGCTTCTTCTTCGGAGACTTGCGGACCAGCCGCTCTGCCTCTTCTTGTTCCTTCTCCGCATCGGATTTAGTAGCTTTTTTGAGATTATGAGCCATAGCTTAGAACCTTGATCCTTCGTCTGCGGGTTCGATGTACTCCAAATTCAAATACTCCACGATACGCTTAGTCAGGTCGGATTCCTCTGGAATCTTCCGGCCAACCTCAGAGTAGGCACTACGCACAATCTCGTTGAACATTGCGTCGTTGACCGTCATCAGGTCTTGCCTTAGCCGCTCTGCAACAGCCTGCGGATCGAGATTGAAAAGCTCCAGAATGTAGCCCACAGAGAGTGAGCCTTTCTGGTAGAGGTTGAACATTGCGTCGAAAGTGTCTCGGTTGTCCCGAAGCGCCAAACGAGTGAAGCTAAGGCTCGGATAGAGGTAGACCTTATTGCCCCACTCATCTATCTCAAAGAAGCCTTTCTTCTCTGCTACCGGCTTGAACAGGAACTCTTCCACGTAATTCTGGAGGCGGTCCCGGTAAAGCATGTACCGGGTGTTGATAAGCTCAATATTGATACGCTCACCAGAGTAGCTAGACTCTCCTGTGAGCATAGATTCTGTAACCCCAAGGCCCGCAAATAGCTGGCGGTCCGTAATGTCGAACTCGCCGTTAAGGTCCAGTAGACGATCTCTGGCGCTAATTTCTTCCCAATTCACTTGGAAGTTCGTGATGATGCTGTAGTCAGGGTCCAGAAGAGCCATATCAACCTGCTCCCGCAAGTCCTCCACATCATACTCATCCATATCCTCGGCACTGATTAGGCGCTTAGGGGTCATCGCACGAGAGGCAATAGAGGTCTGTGACTGGCGAAGCTTGTCCCGATAGACAAGTGTTCTGAGACATCTCTGTAGAAGGGACACGCCGTGATCTTCTCCCGGAGGCTTCTTACGGGCAAAGTGGAACACGAACGATCCTTCCATCGGGTCGGTCCCCAAGGGAAGGTTATCTTCATTTTGGATATAGTCGATGATCTCCTCAGGGACATCCTCTAATGCCTCGGCAGCTTGGGCATCCCCGTAAAGAGCCATCTTGACAAGATTCTTTACCTTATCGTCGGGGATGAGTTCAATGTGGGCCGTCTCTGAATATTGAAAAGTCTCGACGTTCACTTGGTCTGGGGGGAGAAGCATAATACGGTCCCACCCCTTGTAGTTACTCTTCTTGTATTTCTCGATACGCTCTTCTGCGTCTTCTCTACGCTCGATAGTAGAAGACACCTCACCCGTCTCAGGGTTAAACTGGTTGACCTTCTCAAGGAAAACGTAATCGGGCACTTCAACGTCCGACTCTTCTGCAAAGATGAACGCCTCTCCGATAACGTAATACTCTCGTGTCGCATCAATAAGGACGCTGAGTAGGTCTGTTCGAGACACCATGTCTTCGTAGAACGTGAGGATTTCACGGTTCCTGTCCGGCTGATTCCCCTTTGGAAGTGTGAGGCGTAGCTTCGACAGGGGTAGCTCTGTGTGGAGATCAATCGCCTGACCGACATAAGGATCATTGTTGTAGAAAAAACGGTAATACGACCGCTGCTCCACAAGGTTCTGGGGGAGTTCAAGAAAGTCGGTACTGAGGTGGGGGGAATAGACGTTAGTCGCCGTACCCATAGCTACACCAGCATTACCAAAACCACCCTGACCCGAACCCCCATAAAAACCACCTCCAAACGAGGACGAAGCTATCTTGGTTTTTCGGGGCGAAATCTTAGCAGACTTGGCACGCTTACGTGTACTGAGTAGATTTTGTACCTGCGAAACGCTGGATACCACTACCGCCTCCTCTTGTTGCTCTCTTAATTTACTTCCTCTAGCCATAACTCATATCACCGTAGGAATTGGCGCAGGACGTCTTCAAGGGAGTTCCGCACTTCTGCCGCCTGCCTTTTAACGTCTTCGTTCTCATCTTCATCTCGTTTTTCATCCCGGCGTATCTTAGCCTCTACACTGGTAAGGCGTCTTCTCATCTGTCGCACAAGTGGAAAATTGTCCAACATCCTGCGAAGGCCCGAAAAGTAGCCCCTCTCACGATTAATAACGCGCAGAAGGTCGGGTTCATCCTGACACACCGCTACGATGTTCTCTAAGATTGCGCCGAGGTTTCGAGACTCCGCTTGCATCTTCTGCATACACTCTTCCAACTCGGACAAGTGTTTATTGAGCTTTGGGATTTCGTTACTCTTCATCGTCAGATTCCTTCTTCGCATGGTGCTTTAAGTATACGACACATGCCTTTTGGAGCATACCCCATGATGCAGGGTCACCCTTTGCCAGAGCTTCCCAACGGCCACCTGCGGCTTCATACAAGTCACAGATGCCATGCATTTCATCATCCGTTGGCTCGAACGTTTTTGAATGCTTCTGGAGCACCGTTTCGATACATGTACGCCAGAAGTGAGAAGATCTTTGTGTCATTTTCGTCGCCACGGCTGTAAGGCACCACCACGTTTGCCCCGGTAATTCCTGCTGCGGCTTTTTCTTCTCTGGTATTCCGTTGAAGACAAAGCCCGCTGTCGTGTTGCACCCATCTGCTCCGCCACGTCACGAGTACCACCTGTACCCGCAATGTATTTGGGGTTGCCTACCCGGTGTAGTGTAAGCCACACAGAACGGACGAGGGCGTCAGAAAAGTCATCGAACTTGTGAGGACCATTAGGTGCCTCCACCAGAGTGATCTTCTTAGACTTACGCTCGGCTCGTAGCTCCAAAAGCTCTTTGATATAGGGGGCATGTTTGATATGACCCGTACCCTCGTCTAGGGCGGAGTGTAAGGTATCCTCTTCTTCCTCGATCACGTCACGCACAGTGTAGTCATACAGTAGCAGACGCCCGTGATACATCAAGGTCTTAAACGCATCGAACTGTCGGGATGTCTCATCCCTCGTAAGCTGTTTACCCTCAATCTGCTTGAGGCCCATCTTCTCAAGGTCTTGCTGGAAGGATATAGCGTGCCATTGGTCAAAAAGGCCATCCACGATATAGAAGCGACGGGATAGGGCTAATACCCAATCCGCCAACTCATCAAAGTCCAGTGTGTCAACCGAGTGGAGTTCTTTTGCGTAAGGGTGGAAAGGTTGCTCAAGGTGAGGGTTGAGGTCGTACCAACTCACACCCGCCTGCCATTGCTCGTGATAAACTAGCTTGATTTGGTCGCCCTCAGGTCGGGTAAGTGCCACCACCGACCTGTCGTTTTTAACAGCAAGGTCTAGGCCCAAGCTGTGGGGTACCCGAGTTTTACCTTTTAGCTCAGGTTTGAGTTCCGTATCAAGGCAGACCAGCAGGTCTTTCTCACGCTCAATCCACGCCATCACCCTGTCAGTGAATTCAGCACCGAACTCGGTGGCGAAGGCAACAGGGTCTTTGCCGTGGGCGTTCTCCAAGAATCCTACAGGCACCTGCGGGTTCACTTCCCATGTAGGGGCCTGTACCATCAGAATGTCTCGGGAGCCGGTACCCCCCATCTTGCTCTGTTCGTATTTATGGTAGAACAGACCATCCTTATTGAAAGGGGAGGATATGAGGATTATCCGACCCTCAGAATCCCTGTGGAGCGTCCCCTGTGCTTGGTTAGGGTCGGAAGGGGCGAAGGTCGCTACCGAAGGCGAAGCGGCCTGATACACGGCATCAGCAGACGAGTTGCCCCTTTCCTTGAAGAAGGCAACCTCGTCAAGGATAATGACAAGGTTGGCCAGACCACGAATACCCGCCGAAACAGACGAGAAAAACTTGATCTGAACAGAGGCTCGTCCGCCTTGGTCCGCTTTACCCGTCTGGTCTAGGTCTACCGGAGTCTGGAATCGGACGTAGCTCTGGGTATCGTGGGACAGGTAAGGGGAGAAGAACTGGCAGTTCTGGAAGTGGTTCCTAACCGCATTGTAGAGTATCTGCGACTGGTCTTTTGTCGTTGCAATCGTCGAGATGCTAATCTCAGCACCATCTTGAATCCCATAATACCTCTGAGGGTTACCTTTCCGAAGAAGGCGGTAGACCTCATAGGCCGCAATCATGGACGATATGGTAGACTTACCTGAGCGACGACCAATAGGCAAAACCAGTTCGTGGCGCTCGTGATCTGGTTCTTTGATGTTACAACGGCCCTCATTGAAGAGGTACCGCATGTATTCTTTCTCTGTGAATTTCCAGAAGTGCTCAGGCTTGGCACTGCCGGTATGCCGCCACGTCTTGGGGATCTTGATGTTGCGGTCGGTGCTGTTTAGTTCAAGATTGTAGTAGGCTTTGAGGATGAACTTCTGGACCGGGAACAGCGACATCCCACAGATTTCCTGTGAGAAGCCAAGCCCGAAAGGGGATTCAATGAACTCCACAATGTTGAGGACTTTGCTGTTGCTGTACTCCCCCGAAGATTCTTTTCGACCAACTTGTCGGAAAAGATCTGACATAGCCATAAGGCGTCCTCAATTGCAGGGTAACAAAGCTTCATGCTTTCTCTTTGATGTACCGCAGTGCTTCGTTTTCCCAATCTTCGAATTCTTCGCCTGCTATCTCGAAGATGTGCTGTATTTGCTCCTCAGCCATTCCAGTACGCTCACAGACCTTACGGAACTTCAAAATCCAATACTGAAAAAGCTTCTGGAATTGCTTGCTCTTGAAGTCGAATGTCTGGCTGATGACCGCATCCCGCTTGCGAAGGTACGTATCGATGATCGTTTTCGTAGCCGTAATCTTCTTAGCGGAGATGGTCGTGGTATCATGACCCTTTCTCTCAGCCTCGCCTCTCTCGAAGTCCAAACTAGCCGCTTCTTTGGCCAGAGAGATCATCGCCACGTCCAACACGTCTAGACTGTCGGGGTCTGTGTGAAGCTGCTCTAGGAGGTCATCTTGGTCTTGATGCTTCTCCTTGTTCTTCATCAATTGAGCGACTTCGGGGCTAGACGGAAGGATAGGAATTTTCCGAGGCCGTCCTCTCCCTCGCTTCTTTTCCTTCTTTTCAAGCTCTACGACCTGTACTTGTAGATCGCTCATCAGTTCTCCATTACTCTAGGGTAAGGCCATCTCCGAATTGAACATCAAGGATACCCTGACGGTCCCCCGAAAGTTCAATGTCGGACAAGTCACCATCGCGGGCGACAGGTCCAAGTTCAAACTCTTGCATGTCAGTATGGCCTGAGGCGGCGGTTTCCGAAGACACTACCGGCACATTGATAGGTGTCGAGAATGCCTTCTTCGCCAATGAGACGACTTTCTTCTCTGCCGACTCTGCCATTACTCGGACCATCTGACGCATCGACCGGATTCTCTCTTCGCCCTCCAGCCCCTTGTGGCTGGCGATTCGGTCAGCAATACGGGCGTGTACCTCAGGCTTCATAAAGAAACCATCCCGGTTGTTAGGAGTGAGTAGAGGTAGCTCAGAGATAGTAGGGTTCCGTTTAGCTGCGGATTGGATGTCTCGCCTAGAAGCGAGACGGGTGTCCACGTACAGGTTGCCTAGAAGGTGGAGGTGCCCTTTAAGTTGGCCTGCCTCATTTTCGATAAGTGAGGCCGTTCTGTTTCCGTGATCTCCGCACAACATGCGAGCGATGACCTCAGAACGGGCAGGAGAGTCCGCCTTAATCTGCTTAGTCTCTACCTGTGCAAGTTGATGATCGGCTTCTCTAGCAGAGATGCCTCTAGTGGGGTCAAATATGTCAGTGCCTTCATAGACACGTCGCTCTGCTGGGAGAAGAGACGAGAACGCCTCTACCGCCAACTGGCGAGTCTTCGCAGCGCCAGCCTGTAGCATCTTCGCACAGAGAGTGCGGTACATACCAGCTTGCCTTTTTGTGAAGGAACCCGTGCGGACTTGAATGAGTCTCTTGGCCACTTGTGCCACGACTCTCTTGTCCGAGAAATCTACATCACGACTATGAGCTACCCGAGCATCAAAGGTTTCCTCCTTTGGCGCGCCGAAGGTCAGAGGCGGACGGTTGTCGGTATTGCGGAAGAACTCAGCCGCTTGCCTTTTCGTATCGAAGAAATCAAGGCGGCTGTAGAGCTTGCCGAGTAGATGCAACTCATCCCGAAGGCTCTCTAAGGCTGGGTCCGACGCAAGCAGATCACGGATAGTGTTGTTGTGATTGCCCCGCATCATCTCATAGGCGATGCGGCGGACCTTCTTATCGTTAACCGTATTGGCAACGATCTCTTGCCTAATGTCTGCTGACCGGAGAGCTTCCATAGCCTCTCCGTAATCCACGCCCTTGGTAGGGTCTGCAACGACCGGCTTACCGTCTAGCGCCTGAAACCCGCTGGCAGGACTAGCTAAGATTGCGCGCTGTATGCGTGTCTTGTAGGAGAGGTTTTGAGACGCCGAAAGGTCTTTTCTCTCGTGCTTGTGGTCTTCCTTATACTCTTCCCAGAGGTCTTTCGTGTAGTCAACCTCCATCACAATTTCTTTCTTGAAGACACCACAACGTCCGTTCTGGTTGTGGATACAGTCGCCACACTTCGACTTTGCGATGACAAACTTCGCTGTCTTGTTATTTGGAGTAAGACCCTCTGGACTCCCTTTGTAGCAGTCCGAGAACAACTCAGCGTCGATGTACACAGACCCCAACAGGCCCCTCTCCGCCAAGACTTCCCGTATCCGCTCCGTAGAGGTTTTCAAGACGCTTTGGTCAAAGGACCGCTTCAGGATTTCAATGAGGTCAGGGGCGGTAACGCCCGCCTGTACATGCTTCCGAGCGAACTTCTCTACAATATCCCGTGCATCACTTTCGGAAAGTGCGCCGGGAGCAGGTCGCTCGCTCCAGAAAGGTGAAGTACCAAACTCACGGTTTTCAGGTGAAAGGCGATACTGGTCAGCCTCGGTAAGGTCTTTCCACTGCGCCTCTAGTTCGGGGATAGCATCCAAGTTTTGCTTCGGCAATCTTTCAGTTGCCCGATACTCGTCCTTATCGACGTCAAGCCAATCAAGGTTTGCGAGTGGCTTCTCGTCAAGGATGCCTCCGATGTCTCCAAGGTCTGACATGTGCTCTCTCCATTAGGGAGTTCTGGGAACCGGATAGGTGCCCCTGATGACTTACTTAGTCGATGTCATCATTTACTTTCTCGTCATACTCCTCATCTACGAAGGACTCAGGGTCCTCCGTAATCTCTTCGGAGTCGGAAATCATTTCCTCAACCTCAGCCTCTTCCTCAGGTGTCGTACCTACAGAGCTAGAGTCCCAATGGGGTGCTCTTAGCTCATCATTTATCGTGTCTTGTATTGCAGATAGGGTCTCAATCGACGTGTTAAGATTGGACCGCATCTCCTTAATGTCTTGAATGTAGCCCTTACCGCCTAGCTTCCCGTCAGGGGAAATGGATACCGCTTTGATCTTCGTGAAGGTGGAGTAGGCCGATACGAGGTGCCCTAATGCTACTGAGGTAGACCACAGCACCTTTGCTAAGGGCTTCTTGGACTTACCGTTGTAGTTGTACTCTTTCGGAAGAGACCGACCCTCAGGGCCGGTGTCTTTGATGAAGCGTACCTCACCCGCAGTCTTCACTTTCCCCGTCTTAATCAGGTAATCAGTGGCAACTCTTCGGGCAATATCTCTGTCAGTTGGTTCATTGGACATACTTACACCTTCAGGGGATTACCATCTTCATCGAACAATCTCTCAATGACCCATTCGCCATTGTCGGTCTGGTTTAGGGACCAGAGATCACGCTCAGACTTCCGAATCAAGGTGTCGCTGGCTACTCGGGTGAACCCGGTAAGTTGCCCTACAGATGCTACCCTCATGCGGGTGGGTGGGTTCTTAGAGGCTATGATATCACGGACATCCAATGCCTCAGCGTCGCCGCCCAGAAAAGAGTCCATGCCGGACGAGCTAATCAGCACATCCCCGAGATCGAAGTCTTTGTAATCCATTTTCAAGTTCCCTCTTTCAGTCGGAGAAGTCCAAGCCCTTCCTCTGGACTCGGTTCCGCAGTGAGTCTATCGCCACTCCGTCCATCGACATGAACGTGAGGTAATCGAAACCTCTCGAACATGAAACCTTGGAGCCGAAGTCTTCTTGAGCTTGACGCATGAAACCTTTCAGACCACTCTCGTCTTGAAAATAGACCGTGAGGGTAGAGGCCGTCTTCGACACCTTGTCGAGATAGGCCGTGGCTACCTTCTTGGACATTACAACTTTTCGGAGACTGCTTTTCATAGTGTGTGTATGCAAGGGGCGTACAAAGCTCTACCCTTTGAGGTATATAAACAGATTAGTGGGGAAAGCTCTCGGCCCGCCTTATCAGGTGAGCATCTTCTTGCTCCGGTTCGACCACTTCGGCAGCTTGATCTCACGTAGGATATTGAAGTTGTACCGGATTTTGACGAACGTCTTGTAGTACCTAGCAAAGAGGATGAGTTCTTCGTCCCTGAGTTCGTCAGGCAAGTCACGCAATTGATCTACGATAGCATTAAGGTCTTCTTCAAAGTCTTTAGCTTCCAACTCAGGCTCCGCCCTCTGGCGCTCACTCAGTGCGTCTAGGGAAGTCTGGATAGTGCGGACCTCTACCAGTTCGGTGTCATTGGTTTTAGCCCATGCACGAATGCGATCAACAAGTACCTGACCCATCCTAGCTAGATTTGCGATAAAGCGATGACGGACTCGGCCCTGACTGATATTGAGGATGTCAGCCACCTCACTCTGGCACGTAGACTCAAACATCTCCGAGAAGATTTGAGCATCTAACTTCGTAGGCATGTGAGGCAGTAGGTCGTCGTAAAGCTCTTGCTTTGATACCTCAGGGATCTCGATAAGGAACTTTATCCTGTCGAGTGCTCTCTTTAGGCGGTAGGACACCGCCGCCTGAGTGATATTGAAAATCTCAGCGATGTCAGTCTGCCTCTTATTCAGAAAATAGTAGAGGCGGATAAGGTCCGCCTCTCTGTCTGGAAGGCGGTCTAGGACAGCTTTTATCTTGTCTAGGTGGCGCTCTTTCCACTCCTCATCTGCACGTGGCAAAGGGGCAAAGGTGTCTTCGGTTGAAAAGCGACCCGCTAACTCTTGCGGATCAACTGGTTGAATGTAGTAAACCGACATAGGATTCTCCTGTCTTAACGAATCCAGTCGATGCCTTCAATGCCAACAAATCAGGTCGTATGGATTCAATCTCTAGTTCGTTGCACACACGGGTGATAACTTCTTCATCGTAGTCGCCTTCTCGTTCTTCGTAATCCTCGATGGTCCTAAGCGCCATAACGTCTCTGTTGATGGCCGCTTGAGATTCAAAATCCGTGAGCGTCTTACGCTGGAACTCGGTGAGGTCCACCTTACACTCAGTATAAATAGATTCCAGATCGCCATCATGCTCGGTCACGATGCGGGCAATCTTCTTACGAGGGAAGCGGAACATGCCGGGCATGTTGTCGCTCTTATCCCCATCAAAGGTCCGGTAAGAGAGTAGTAAACGCGGAGGTACCCCATACTCTTCCTCTACCGTGAACTTGTCAAAGAACTTCTCAGCCTGTGGAGTCATCTGGACGGTACCTTCCCCGACGAGTTGGAGTAAGTCCCTATCGCTGCTTACGATGATGTTCTTGTCTTCTGTCAGCCTCTCACGGACAAGTGTAGCGATCATGTCGTCAGCCTCGAAGCCGTCAGCCTCGACCTGATGTACTCCCACAGCCTGTAAGAGCATTTGGAGAACGTCTATCTGGCTGTACAGTATTTCTCGGCTGTTGCTTACCTCACCGATTGAATCTCCGGCAGCGTTAGAGACTTCCCCAGACGATTCTTTCTTCCGGTTAGTCTTGTACTCCGCATAGATGTCTCGACGCATCTTGTGGCTGTTGCGGCCCTCCCATGCTACCCAAAAGGTTGCATTTGGGAACCTATCCCGCAGTTTGACCATATGCCGGGCGAAGCCGAAAACAGTGCCTGTAGGCAGACCCGCTGAGTTCGTCAAGCCCTGCTTGCGGTCGTAAATGAAAGTACAGCGGAAGGCGATGTTCATCCCATCAACAATAACGTTCGTTTTCATAGTGCGTAATCCTCGTCGTCTTGGGGTGCGTGCTCGAAAAATTGAAAGGGGAGTTCCACAATGACCTCCATGCTCTTGAGATCTACGATGTGGATAAGGGCTTTGTCGTCTTCTGAGAAGACTTGTAAAATCTTGCCCCGCAAGCCCGAATAGGCACCCTCTACAACGACCACATAGTCGTCTACCAGAATGTCTCGGGTAGCACGGTCTTGGAGTTGGCTACGGAGGTCTTCAATGACCTCCGGCTCCACGTAGTTGATGTAGCGCCCGTTCGGTTCATCGTTGGTGAGTACCCTCTTGATATAAGGTAACTCTTCCAGTGTGTAGAAGGATGCGGGAGGCAGCACTGCTGCAATGAATAAGTAACCTTCCATCAAGCAGATGGTGACAGCACTCTCCCTGCGAGAGAAGGTGACGCTGGGTATGAATACCTCAACCTCACCTATTTCATTAGACAGGAGTTGATAGAGTTCGTCCGGCGTTCGCTTCTCGCCTTGGTGACTAAGCTCTAGAATCACCCACTTGGATTTCAGATCGCTCATTCAGTATCATATAACTGTTTTTGGTCTGAGTAATCAGCGGTGTGGGGTGGTTTTGGTATAATAAGGCGCGCTGGTGCGGAGACTGGCCTTCTCCCCTCTTTGTAAGTATCAAGAGGGTCTTCCTTAGCCGCTGCGCCAGTTGGGGTACCTCTAGAAGATTGAGCACCGCTAGGCATAGCTGCTGCCGCCCACTTCCGGTTCTCTTCTTCTGCCTCTTGTAAGCTCTTTTGCTTCGTAGATTTTGCAGGAGTCAGAGACTCTGTAGCATCATCATCTTGAGCAGAGGCGGGTACCATGACCATCTGAGGCTGTAGGCCACCAGTCATCAATGTGCCGTTTTTGAGTTGGTTCTGGAGAACCAGAATCTCACAAATCAAGCCATTTTTGTCTATCCGCTTATCCGTGTTAAGGATGCGGTGCGCTATCGTAAGTAATGAGTCATTGTCGTAACGCTGAGATATCTGTTCTGCCAGACCCTTCTCAACGTAGTTCAAACCAATAGTGATGCCTTTTGCCAAACGGTAAGATGCCATAGCTGCGTTGGCAATACCCTCGTAAACCGATTCCGGTTCCGTCTGAGTTAAGGCTTCCATCATCGCAGCGATGCTTTTGTCAATGTCCTCTTCAAGGTGGAGAAGGATTTCATACTCTTTCGAGACGACATCCAGACCCAACTGTTGTCGGACACTTTCAGCGGTGACGTCTCCAACGCGACTTACACGTTCCAGAGCATTCACCATGTCTCGGATATGGCCTTGGCCGTATCCGAAAATCAAATCCAGTGCTTCATCTTCGGTGGCGAAGCCCTCTTCCTCCACAATGTAGCGCAGGCGGTCCACCACTTCATCTTTTGAAGGCTCTTTGATACCGAAGACCATACAACGGCCCTTAATGGTACCTCGTAGCTTCTGAGGCTCGGTCGTACAGAACAGGCAGACGAGCCTTTTGTCTTTTGAGCCGGGAAGGGTATCTTCCATCGGCTTCAAAAGAGCATCCATTGCTTGTGTAGACAGACGGTGACACTCATCAATGAGGTATATCTTGCGGTCACCCCCATCCAATGTGTAGTAGTCAAGCCCATCAACAATCTTTCGGATGTTGTCTGCGCCCGTGTTATTGGCCGCATCCATCTCAGTGAACGAGGGGCTTTTGCCCCTCTCTAGGATTTCCAAGCAGGACGAGCACTGATTGCACGGCTCTGCTTTCTCGGAATCAAAGTCCTCACAGAGCATCGCTCGCGCTAGGATACGAGCGGTCGTCGTCTTCCCGGTCCCAGAAGGCCCCGAGAAGACGTACGACTTCTGAAAGATACCGCCCCGGCGCAACAACTCTTGTAAGACGTTTACGGTACTGTCCTGTCCGATAACGTCCTCAAAGAGGTGGGGTCTGTATTTGGTATCAAACGACATAGGTAGCGCCGGAGCGTTTTTTTATCAGTTGTTGACCGAAACGTCTTGGTCTTGCGAGGTACGGACCTCAGGCTCAGTCACCGTGGACTGGCTCTTTTTCTTCATGTTGATGACCGAAAGCTTGTTCACGCCTTGGTCCCAATTCGTCCCGTGACGGCTCAGGATGACAGGGAATGCCTGTACCTCAGGTTTCCTAATCTTCCACTTCATCTCGCCATTGGTGGTGGATTCCTCCCCATAGCACTGCTCAAGCAGGTAATCAACCCACGCTTCTTTGTTGTCACCGCTCATCTCGCCCCAAGCATCAGCGCCGATGACGATCATGAAATCATACCCGCGCTCGCCGTCGTCGGCAACTTCCATGAGTGGCTGGTACTTGGCTGGTACCTTAAAAGGTTTGCCGATGATAGGACGACCATCTGACATGGTTGCCTTCTCCTTGAAGACGTAGGCAATCCGCGCCCCAATCAGATCAGGGTGAAATCGCATATACTGCTCTGCAATGTCTTCTGCTTCGTCAGCTTTCCAATACATCATTGTTGCTTCCTGTGTTGGTATTCGTAGGTAGTGGCGTCTGCCGAATTGCAGACCCAATAGGGTTGTACCATAATGAGGGTGTGGGAGCAAGCAGGGTTAGAGCAATATCTGCCGTGTCAGGCGCTCCTCTAAAACTTCCTGCCCCAAAGCCGCCCACATATCCGACACGTCTTTCCCCCCTCGAAGTTCGAGGCGAGTGAGCGATCTGAATTTGGAACTATGGTCCCTCTGGAATTTAGTCCAGAACTCGTTACCACCCCAATCCATGTCGAACACGACTGTAATGTCCTGCACCATCCTCTCCAAAAACTGGATCTGACGGTTGCTCACATTAGCCGTGCCGGTACACACCGTGTTTGAGAATATACGCTGGAGGGGGAAGTAGTCAAACAAACCTTCACACAAAAAGATGCGCTTCGTCTCCCAGACAGACTCCATTGCCAGTTCTGCCCCGAAAAAAACGGCGTCAACCTTCGACCGCTTGAGGTAGAACTTCGAGTAGTCTTTCTTATCGCGGTCAGGGCTTCGTATCTGGATGCCACGAAGAACACCCAATGGATTCCGCATCGGGAATACAAGCTTGCCCCGCATCCGAAAACCCTTTGAAGACCATTCGAGGTAGCTCTGGATGTCTTCGGTATCCCCCGTGACGTAAGGGGGCCATTCATTTTCTGGTACATACCCTATCCCGATGGCGTCAATCTGCTCATCGGATACCCCCCGCGCATAGAGGTATTCAAGCGCCTTCGGGTGGTCCCGTAGGTTCTTCTGCGTCGTCTTTAATATCGTGTTTAGAAAGCTCATCGGTCAGGCTCACTTGAAGAATAACAACACCACGTTCGGCGTTGTGGACAACGACACTAACGAACTCACCGGCCCGTGTCATGATACCCACATCCTTGGCCTTGGCCGTGAAAACAATGTGGTTGGTCATCTCTGGGTTGTAGTACACCGGCGTACCATCCGCCAGCTTACCTACATGAAGGTGCTCGTCCATCCAACTAACCAGCGTAGCATCATCTATGGCGCTCAGGTCTTCCACCTCGACTGGTAGTTTCAAGAGGTCCGCTATCACTAGTGAGGCGAAGCCTATAAGACCGACGAAGCCATGCTGGTTGTTTAGGCCGTAGCTCTCAAAGTAGGATGCCACAGCCTCTGCCATATCCTGAGGCGGAACCCCTATCGTAGAGATACCCCCCCAAGAGCGGAGTTGACCTTGTGTGAAGAGGTAGTCTACGAGCTTTGCGTGGTAAGTATCTTCGGCGTCCAGATCAAGCTCAAAGAAACCTGTCCGGGTAGGGCGGTTTTCCTTGATGGCTACAAAGTGGAAGTCGCCCGATAGCAAGGTGATGCACGCCTCTTCAAACTCTACCGGAATAGGGTAGTGCAGCATCATAGGTGTCTTCTTGCCCCCCTTTGGACTAACCCCCCTCCGCTCCCGCTCCACATAGAACATTTTAGTCAGTGACGACATCAGTCTCCCATAACCCAGAGCTTGAACTTCTGCCACCACGCAAGATCAGGGGCGACAGTATCTTCGAGCGCCCATTCCAACATAGCGATATCCCGGTAGTCCTCATAAAGGACATCAGGATCTTCCAGTAGTGCCTTGAACTCAGCTTTCAGGTCTTCTTTGTTGAAGTCTGTCTGGAAGAATGGGCATGTCTTGGCGTTTTCGACCGTATCACAAATGTTGCCCGGCCAGTTCTCGGGGTCGTCAGCACCTAGCATACATAGCTGTAACGTCTCCCCACCCTTATAGGTGTGAAGCTCGTTGTGTATGCAGTTGCCCGGTCGGACCTCTAAGTGGTCTTCTAGGTAACGGGACAAGTACCGAAAGCGCGTGTCTCTCAGTCGTTTTCGTATTGCCGATTCATCTCGCATAGTGTCATCACAGTTTTTTGAGTTGGAGGCGGTCGTTAGAGTCGGCGGTACCCCGGTAAGCGTTATCGCTCATATCCAAGAAGTCTGAATTGTGTGTGACCAGAAGGATATTGACATCCAGTTCATCACAGAGCTTACGGAGAAAATCACCGCATGTCTCCACGTATTCCGTAGAGAGCGATGCCAGCGACTCGTCGAGTAGCAAGTAGCGACTCAAATCCGACTTCAGCACCACTAGGATGCGCAGTAGTAGTGACACCACCGCACTCACCCCTCCCCCAAAGGAATCCAGTGGATTCCCCCTACGCCCGTTCTGTTCAATAATGAAGTTGGCGTACACCTTACCACGTTTCTGCTCAACTTCAATATCAAAACTCACATTTTGGTCATGATAGATGGATTGCAACCCTTCGGAGACAATCTCGCTGAAAGACTCGGCGAACTCGTAGACGTACTTATTTAGGAGGTGCTTGAAAAGCTCTTGGACCTTCTCCAAGAGGAGGTCTTCCCCGTTTAGGCGGGTGACCTCTTCCTGAAGAAAGACCTCTTGGTCCTTAAGGGATGAATAAGTAGAACGGACCTTTTGGGACCGTACCATCATTGCCTCATACCGCTGCTCAAAAGGCAGCGTGGTGTTCTCATGCTCTTTGATAGTCTCAGTCTCCATCACAGGTCCATACGAAGCGTGACCAGACATGTACGGGTGTCACCGTCTTCGGTTTGCCCGAAGAATTTGACGTACTTGACCTTAGCCTCAGGGCCAGCACTTACCGCCAGCGTTACTGACTCACCGTCAAACAGTGAGACAGGATTAGTAAGGTACACCCGGTTAACCCGAAAGGCAACCTTCTCGCCAGTGGTCTTAGTTCGTGTGAAGGGGATCTCTACGACGCTCTCGTGGCGTTCAAGGGCATCTTTCATACTAAGCGTAAGGATACCTTCGCCCCCTTCGGGGCCTTCAGCACGGACCGTCAAAACCACATCATCGGGGTCGGCGGTGGCAGACAGGGCATTGACCGCGTTCTGGAGCCGGTCCTTATTTACCTGCCAGATCTCTGGCTCGGAAAGGTCTTGGGGGATTCCGCCGATCTTCGGCAGGGTGAGGTTAGTCTGTGGGTACCCAAACAATGAACCATCATCAGACTCGACGACGTAAAGGCCCGACTTGGAGACACGAGCCGAAAGTGCACAGGTCTGCTCAATGAACTTAACCAGTTTGCCTAGTTCATCTTTCGTGATCTTAAAGCCACCCTCGCCTTCTGCGTAGAAATCCAGAGGGTTATCCTCACCTTCCGGGGCACCTACCTTGAAAGTTGCCAGCGAACGGGAATCGGTGGCTATCATATCATAGCCACGAAGCTCAGTGACTTGAAAGTTGTTTGCCGTTGCGTTGTTCGTCGTGGCATCCCCAATGAAAGGAGACACAAACTTCAACGCCTCCGTCAACTTTTTGGGATGCATCTCAAACAACACCTCAGGGCCTTCCAAGCGGTCGGAGAAGTCTGGGAACTGAGCGGAGTCTAGAGATGCGAAATGGCCCGTCGCCTTACCACACTCCATTGTCACTGTTGCCCCTTCCACTTCAACGTCAACCGTGTCTTCAAACACAGACTTGACCCACTGTGATAATCGGCCAGCTTCCACGGTAAAGGAACCAGAGCCATGTGTAGTACCTTCAACAGGGCTGGCAGGTACTTTCACCATGATGCGCCTATCGGTGGCCCACAGGACTAGTGACCCGTCCGTATCCATCTCGAATAGAATAGAAGATGTGATCACCCCGCTATCTTTCGTAACGGCGAGGCTTGCTACCTTCAAGGCGGACTGGAGGTTGGTCTTCTCGATACTGAATCTCATAAGGACTCCTATTGGTCATACTTGGTTAGTTTCTCTTCCACTTCGGACAGGGCCGCTTCCGCCAAGGCTAGCTTGGCGTTGAGTTCCTTCTTTTTGTCCGGCAGAAGGCTTGGGATTTCTTTGAGCTTATAGCCTTTCTCGGCTGCCTCCTCTTTAAGAGAGCGGAGTTCTTCCTGTGCACTCTTAAGGCGGGCAACCTTCTCGGCTTTCTGAGCCATCAGGCTTTCCCGTTTCGTTTTGATGTTTTTGATTTGCTCGTCAATGGTCATGATGCTTATCCTCTGTTGTGTTTGTGGTCCTGTAGGGCGTTGCGATAATGGTCGGCCATGTACCCAAATTCTACGAGAGTCGAAATAACCTCCCACCGGTCGACACTGGTAGGTATCTGTGCTCCCGTATCCATCAACAGCGTAGCAGTACCATCATCTTCGGTACGCAGGCCGATGATAGATTCGGCGCACACATCGATTCTTCCAATAGTCAAGTTGAGTAGACGCTTCATTTGGTATCCTCTAGCTTCCCGCCGAAACCTATCATAACAGACCCTTCGCTACTTTTCGAGAGGGGAGGGAGCGTTTCCTCTCCCCGTTCGGCTCTGTTCCATCTTTTCTTTTCTCTTGCTGCCATGATCTGTTGCTGTCTTTCTGTGCAAACAGTTTCGTAAGGGCACCACTTGCATGTAGAGGGCGACGGGGTTGCGCCAAAGCGTTTCTTCTGGATGTTCGTGAAGGCGGCGACAAGATTCTGTCGTATCTTCTCTTCTGACTCGGCATCGGGTACATGCCAATCGAATGCCTGTTCCTCGTCATCTGCAAACCGGTAGTAGAAATAGCCGACCTTATCTGGGCGGCGGTTGTGTACTAACCGGAACGCCAGAGAATAGAAGTCCACCTGCTCCTCGTCAACATACTTCTCACGGTGCTTGGAGGCTTTCCCGTCAATGAGCAACACTTCGTTGGTTGACTGTCGGATAAGAAAATCGACGATACCGTAGAGGTAGTAGCTAGACTGGAGTTGCGCACGGAGAATAATCTCACTGCGAGCGTACGGGCCAAGCAGCTTCTCACGTTTGATACCTGTGAGAACCTTCGGGATGATTTCCTCAATCTGAGCCAGCATTTCCATTGGCTCTAGCTTGCACGTAATGTCATTGAAATCTACGTGATTCTCATCGAGGTACTGGTAGAAGTATTTAGGGGCAAGTTCGAGAAGTGCGTCAGATACCTTACCTCTCAGCCGCCATAGCTCTTGATTGTAGAAGTCCTCGTAAACACGCTGGACGGTCCAGCCTATAACAGCGAAGTGCTTGGACTCCGGCGTAGGAGGGTCTTTACGTTCAACTCTCGAAAGCCTGTACCTCTTAGGGCAATCCCTATAGGTTTTGTAGCCAGAGTACGATAACCAATATTCCTTTCCCATATATGCTACCCTACGGCTTCTTCGAGGTATTTCAGCGCGCGGCTTCGTACGTCGTGGTCGAAATCTTCCAAGCCTTGAATGGCTTTTGTCATGTCATCTTCTTCATTGACGGTAGCAGACCGCTGTAGCGTTTCGATGAAGTGGTCAATATCTTTCCGCTCCGCCTTAATCCGCTCGTGATTTTCTAGGTCGAAAACTTCGGATGCAGGCTTGACCTTGATAGGGATAGGCTCTGTAGTGATAACAGCCTTCCCATCAATCTTCTCCACCTTGATGTATCCGATACGAGGTATGCGCTCCAGATTGTCGTGAGTCAGCGCCCCTCGGGTAAGAGATCCAAGGTTCATAAAGGGCTTCCCTAAGACCTCTTGGATGCCTTGGTCAATGTGCCAGTGGCCGAAGATGAAGAGGTCGGGGGTACACTCCGCAAGGTCCGTATAGGCTAGCGCGCGTTCCCTTCCAAAGAAGTCTCCCCCTTTAGGAGAGGCAAAGGTGTGGGCCGCTACAATAAGCACGTCCTCATCACCTCTCTCGATGTCAAAATCAAACTCGTCGAACTCTGTTTTGTACGGCAGACCTACGACCCGCACAACAAGTCCCTCGTCATCTTCAAAGCGAATATCGTCCATACGCTTGAAAACGCCTGTAGAGAACAACACGCCTAGAGGCTGCTTTTCAACGTAATCCACGTTGGCGTAAGGAAAGTCGTGGTTGCCGGGGTTCTCGTAAGTAGGGCAAGGGTAGGCAGCATGAACCTCCGCCACCCTACGCACGAGTAGGTGGCTGTTACGAGACGCAGCCTTGTTATGGAAGAAGTCGCCGTTGTCTAGGACGGCGTTGACCTTCCTTTCACGGGCGAGATCCCCTATCTGTTCCAGCTTCTCAAGTACGGACTCCATATAGTCGTCACGCCTTGATTCAGGTGGTTTGTCATTGATGTGTACATCCGTCCGTACGAGAAACGAAATCATACAACCTCCTGTTCGCAGGTAGGACACTGACCGGCGTCGTGTAGGATGTCGTGCACCTCTGTCTGGGAAGCCTCTATCTGAGCATCTAACTCTAGGATAGCCTTCTTCAATGCGGGAATCTGACCTACTGCCGCTTCCAGCTTGGAAGCCATTGCTTCCAGCATTGCTAGCTCGGTCGCCAGTGCGTCCAAGTCTATCACCGGTACTTCCAAGTCTTCCAGACCATCGCCAGCGTCTAAAACAGCCTTCAGTCGCTTAGAGCGGGTCTCAAATGAGTCTAGCTCGTGTATCTGAGAAAGAAGCCCCTCATCATCCCATACCGGGATGGTAATGTCGTCAATACCCTCATACTGCGTCAAGGTCTTCTCAGTCCTCAGCCTTCTTGCCTCCAACTGAGACAAGGTATCAATTTCTTTCTGAATGGAGTCGCCCTCCCATTCCGGGATAGACACGGAGTCCACGCCAGTAAGAGTATCAATCCGACCTACAAAAGTCGCACGCTTTCCCTCTAACCACTCAAGATCACTTATCATTGCCCTGATTTGGCCGACCTCAGCGTAGTAGGCTTTCACTTCATCTACCTGTTTCATATCGTCTTTGTAGTCATCATAGTGCGTAAGCTCATCTTGGGTAGCCGCCAAGTCTGTCTTGCGGACCTTACGGGTGCTACGAACCTCACGACGATCTTTGTCGCAGTTCCTTAACGCCGTCTGTAAGTCGGTAAGACGACCGACGTCGGAGATTGCCTCTGCCGCCACAGAGCCGGAGGCATTGAGAAGAAAGAGGGGGTGGAATTGGTCAGCTATCTGAACGCTGATAGACTCTCTCCCTGCCTCAATCTCCCCAAAGCCCGACTCGGCTATGTGCGGGGGTGCTCCCCGACCTACCTTCTCCAAGGCTTCACCATTGATAGTGTAGTCATTGAAGTCGCCACCCTTCTTCCATAGAAGGTCTAGCTTATCGGTCTGGAGGTGTACCTCGGTGTGGTCTTTGCCCTCAGTTACGAAATCTTCGCCCTCACGGTTCGTGAGGGCACCTTGGATTGCTCGGATTACGGCTGACTTACCGATATTGGACTTACCTACCAACACCGTCAACCCATCAATCTTCACCTCGCAATCTTCAATCGATTGGAAATTTTTGATGGATACTTTCACGCGTCCAACTCCCCTTCAAGGCTCTCTTCAAGGAAGAGTGCTGTGGCGGGGTTATCACTGAGGTGTTCAATCGCCGCCTCTTTGCCTCGCACACTGTGCTCTTCACCCTCCTCATCAGTGAACTTATACCACGGACCTGCTTGGTCGATAAGCCCCTCTTCTACGGCCCTTTCCACCAAAGATACGATGGCGGGGTCTTCGAACGACTCGGAGCCTACACCCTCAGTGCTTGGCGCTGCTCCCGGCCCTCCAATACTGGAGAATGACGACACCTGTTGCACAAGATGGGCGAACTGTGACTGGTTCTCAAAGAGAAAGTCCCGCACGGCTTCTTTGCCCTGCAAGCTCTGCTCAACACCCGTCGAGTCAACGAACTTATACCACGCCCCGCTCCGATTGAGGATCTTCCGGTTCTCTGCAATGTCCATGATGCTACGCACATTGTCGATACCCTCACCGTACCGGAGGACGAAATCGGTGGAGTGACCTTGGTGCATGGAGCACTTATTCTTCACGTTCTGTGCTCGAACGATGTTGCAGATTGGCTGCTTCTCGCTATTCCCTGTCAGGTTGTTTTCGACCTTGGTATACTCCGTCCGTGTACGCTTTAGCTTTAGCCGGAGAGATGCGTAATACTTCAAAGCGCGACCCCCACTGGTGCCCTCATCAGGGCCGGTGTCATACTTGCTGGTCTTGATGCGTGACCGCATCTGATTGAGGTATATCAGAGCCGTACCAGACTTACGCAGGTCGTGTACAAGGTTGGGCAAAAACATTGACTGTAACCTCGCAAGAAGACCAATCTGGCCTTGCTCGCTGGGGTCTTTTTCAAAGGTTGCCTGAGGTACCATCGCAGACACTGAGTCCACGATAATCAAATCGACCCCGGCGTTCACCATGATCTTGATGATTTCGGCACCCTCTTCCCATGTAGTAGGAGAGTAGAGATCCCACTTATCCTCGTTAAAATCCACCCCAAGGGACTGTGCGTAAGCTGGAGCGATTGCGTTCTCAAAGTCCAAAAAGACTACAGAGCCACCATCTTGCTGGCACTTAATGGCCGTCTCAAGGGCTAGGGTGGTTTTACCACTACCCTCAGGACCGTAGATCTCAGTCATCCGGCCTCGGGGGATGCCGGGACACTGGCGTTGGCCGTTAGATAGCTTATTACCCCCAATTAGGTAGTCAATGACAAGTGAACCTGTCGAGATAGCAGGGATAGCCTGCATGTTCTCGGGGTCCAGTTCCACTCTGTTCTTGAAATCCACTTTGGAGTTTTTCTTCAAGGCAGCGCGTGCCTTTGCTAGATTAGACATAGGTCATCCTTGTCTTCGTAATCGTTTAGAGAGAATTTACTCGTACAGGTAGTCGAATTTTGGGTCACGTAAGAGGAAGAATTTATCGTCCTCCTGATACATATGGCCCACCTTGTCGATTTTACCTGTTTTGCGGCGTTTGATTGTACGGGCCCACGAAGAATGTTCCTTTTCAGTAAGGTCGGATTCTTTCAAGTCGCCGTCCAGAAGCTTTTTGAAGCGACCAGCTTGGTAAGCAAGTAAGTAAGCGTCTGCGACGTTGTTATTGAGTCGCCCCTTCCACTCCCCGTCCAGTAGTTGCTTCATAGCATCCTTCATATCGCTTTTGAACATTTTGCCTGAGTCCTCCAAAATGGAGCGGACATAGGCTTTGAGTTGCGAAGGAAGGAAATACACAAAAGGCAGGCGGTGATTCATCAACACCTCTGTCGTGTACATGTATAGGGCATACAGCCCTAGTGAATAACTGGCATTGAAGGGAGGGTGTTCAATACCAACAAAGTCAATATCGTGCTCGCAGGTCTTCACCATCTCGTCTAGGGAGTCCGCCAAAAACCGGTACCTCGCAGGCATGAAGGTTTTGGCAGTCGTTTTCCACACACCATAATCAAGCACGTTGTCAATACCATCACGTTCGGTATCAATTAACGCCCAGCCATAGCCCGTCAGAGAAGGGTCCAATCCAAGCACAATCATAGGAATCCTGTTAAGAGAGAAGAGGGGGCCTCGAAAGGCCCCCTCTTCGTGACCTACTCACGACTTACTCGATGTCATCCATCAAGTCGTCATAGTCAATGTCCGAAGACACATCGCTAACCACTGCCTCGTCTTCACCGTAATGCTGCTTGATTTCCTCAATAGAGAGGTCACGGCAAATGGAGAGAGAAGCTTCCTGATCACGCACACGGTCCAAGACCATTTGCTTGATTTCATCTTTTCGCTGCCAGAGGGCCACACCATTGCACGCCGTGAAGGAGAGCTTCTGATACTGGTCATCAGTGCAAGTTACTTTGATGTCATGCTGAGTGAGGGGAAACTCCTCGTGGATGGTCGCCAGCAAGCGGTACTTATCTTCCCCGAACTGCCATTCCAGAATCTCGAAATCGAGTTGGGGCTTGCCGTTTGCGTCCTTCAAAAGCGAACCATTGCGGTCGGTCTTGTATTTCAAGACGAAGGTACCAATCCGACGCTTTGGGGCACCGAATTTAGCCGTGGTATACTCACCTTTGGAGGCGATGTAACCAAGGCCCTGTGCATAGTGGTAGTTAGCCATCTTGAACTTCGGCGTAGCGCCTGCGCCCATCTGGTACTCACCATCACTGTTGCGGAAGAACCACACGATAGCAATACGGTCGGTGTGATTCTTCTTGCCTTTGTACCGCTCAACGCGGCCTCCGGTCATGACCTTCTTATCTTCTTTTCCAAAACCAATCAGTTCTTCTACGTCAGACATATCTATGTCCTTTTAGTCAGGGACGATCCTAGTGCAGGGACTACTTTGGCATCCAATAGGTGCATGGTCGAGCACTTTGGCATCGTCAGTTGTGTTTGGCCTCTCCCGAAAAACTCAGAAGAGTACCGCGTAGATGTACAAACCCTTATGGGGAGTACGTAATCAGACCGTGTGATCTGATCGTTTATAGCCTCACTCGGAGGCTAACTGTGCAGAAACCTCACGAGGTGTTTCGCCACCATTCTCGGGGCCTTTACCTGTTGCGAGGACTTCTTTGCGAACTTCATTCAGAGCTTTACGAGCCTCCAGAAGAGTCTTTCGTGCTCGGGTTGCTGCGGCTCGGTTCCCGCCGTAACCCTTGACTACATCCTCTTCCGCCGAACGGACGAGGGTGATGAATTCTTCGTAAGTGTTAGCCATGTGTTTGCTCCATGTGTCTTACCCCTTACATAGGGGAAATATCAGTAAATCACCGGGTTAGCCCATTTTATCAAGGGCATCTGAGAAGTCAAGATCACCGTCCTCGTACACATCATCGTAGATGGTAGTCGGCTCGTTAATCTCCGGTCTCGCAGGGTCTCTCTCAGAGTTATTGTCGGAGACGATGGTAACATCCTTTTCTCCGGTGTCAACCTCATTATCATCTGAGATGACGAAAAGATCTTCGTAATCAGGCTCCGAAGCCTCCGGCACCTCCTCCTCGGGAGGGGCCTCAAAGACATCTTCAAAGTCCATATCATCGGTAGTAAGGTGCTTCGAGTCGTGAGCGCCCATGTCGTTGCCCCACATAGCCCCTGTCTCAATCTCAGACTGAATCAGTTGCTTCTGTAAGCGAATGTCACGGTTAACATCTCGAAGCTCACGCAACTTGCTGTCTATGACAGTCTCCACATGGCCAGCATCTGTAAGAGCCAGTTGTAGCGTGTTGATACGCTCAACCTCTTCTTGCAGCTTCGTACGAGCGAGAGCTTCACGGTCAGCACGGGACAAGCCCCTCATAGAGATAATCTCTGGGTCGTTGGACAAGAGATCATTGTACTGTATCTCAAAATCAGCCTCAAGGGTGCGTAATTCACGTTCAATGGTTCGCAGGTACATCTGACACTCACGGGCGAACCGCTGAACTTCGTTCGTGAAATTACGGCATTTGGCTACCATGTTATTCAAGAACTTGGGGCCACGCTCAATGGGGTCGTAGTCTAGTTCGAGGTCCATTTCCGCAATCCGCTCAAAGACCTCATCAACTCTCTGGTCATCCATTGTCTTCTCCTGTAGCCGTATCTGCTCTAGTCTTCTGGAGGTGTTCGTACATCGGCTTGACCTTATTGAGAACCATCGTTCGGTGCTCTTTGGTAATCTGTTGTCTCACAAAGGCGTCCGTGTACAAGTCCTCGACCACCTGTTGGGCGAGACTGGACTCAACGAACCGAGCCTCGTCCATCGTCCACCCGTCTTGGGTAGAACATTTTGCGGTGTATGACAGGAAAGAAGATGTCTTGATCCCCTTTGGGCTTCTACCTTCGAGGGAGAATGAGGAAGTAACCTTGTCGATGCGTATCGACTCTAGGATGTCCTCTTTTGTCCGGTCAGTCATAGTAGGTCCGTCATAGTCGTAGCTGCTAGAAGATTAGGGTAGTACAAATGGTACGTCAATACAAGGGGCGAATAACCCCACACGGACGTACTAAAGGGGCAACCAGCCAGCCGTGATACCAGTGCCAGTAAAACAACACCGTAACACTCTCCCCTGCCCGACAATCCCATATGCAGATGTGTATTTCAAAATTCTGCCCTTGAGAGGCCGTCTTGCGAGTAGGGGACACACAGTAGGGGACGCCTCGGTGGATACCGTATTTTGGAGGTGGCTCCAACGGGGGAGCCAGCGTTGCTAAAAAGAACATCAACCCGAGGCAGATTCCATCCATGAGGCCAACCGCTGTGCAAGTATCGTATTGCGGCGGGTGACCATATCGTTACGGACTGCCTGTTGGATGGCTTTCCAGTCTCCGAAGATGAACACCTTCCGCTTCGCTCTTGTTACTGCGGTATACAAAAGGTTTCTCTGTAGCTGGATCGAAAATCGCGACACAAAAGGCATGATGACGTAATCGTATTCCATTCCCTGAGATTTGTGAATGGTAATGCAAAAAGCCAGCGTGAGAAGGTCTTTGGCTTCCTTGTAAGGAATGGGGACCAGTTTAGTCTGGCCGAATTCACGGATGCGTATCTCAATCTCCGAGTTGCTGGAGTTGATATTGACCAGTGTACCTATCTCACCGTTGTACACGCCCTTGTTGTAGTCATTCTTTGTGACCATGAGCCTGTCCCCTAGCCGGAGCTTCAAGCCCTTTAGGTTGACCTCACGTTGTCCTGTCTGGGGGTTAAGCACCTCTTTGATGCAATCGTTTAGATTATTCACACCCAACTCGGACTTCCACCGGGGGGATAGTGTCTGGAACGTAGTGCCCCGGCCCGCCTTAGACTGAATCCCCTTCACGACCTTAAGGATGTTCTCCAATATCTCATCTTCCGATTCACACTCAATGAACCGAAAGTCGGTCGTAGGAGCCGTCGCCGGTCGTAGATTCGGATCCATCCCAGCATTTATTCGGTGCGCATTCACGATAATATCGCTAGCCTCTTCCTGTCTGAAAATCTGGGTAAGGTTGACGCGGGTTATCTGGTTGGAGACGATAAGCTCTTGCAAGACATTGCCTGCCCCTACCGAAGGAAGCTGTGCATGGTCACCAACAAATATCAGTATCGTATCCTCTTGGAGGGCGCTGAGAAGGCGATAGAAGACATTCTGGTCTACCATCGAAAACTCATCCACGATGACCGCGCCTATGACAACCTTGTTGTCTTCATTATGCTTCCAGCTACCGTCAATAGAAGCTCCCAGATACCGATGAATAGTAGACGCCGGGGTGCCTGTAACGTTTGACAGGCGCTTGGCCGCGATGCCCGTAGGGGACAACAACTTCACATTCACGTTGTTTGTTCGGAACAGATTCACCAATGCCCGTGTCACGGTCGTCTTGCCCGTACCGGGCAGTCCCGTAAGCAGTAAGACCTTATGCGTGTACACAGCCCGGATAGCCTCTTGCTGTTCGGGTGAGAACTGAATCTCGTGACCCTCCTCATACATCGAGATAAACTCTTCTAACGTATCAAGGTCAAAGTTGTTGGTCTGGCCGCAGAAGGTACTGAGAAGGCGGGCGCTCTCGCACTCTGTGTGGTGGTGTTCGGAAAGGTAAATCTTGCCGCTGTCCGCCACAATACGGCCCCGCTCTTTGAGATCTGCGAAAGCTGCCTTAGCATCCTCAGTCGTTAGCTTACGGCCAAAGCCTGCAATCTTATTCTGGCGAATGAGCTTCTGGACTGAGGCGATGAGGGGGGACGGCTCCATATACAGATGGCCCGGCCCTTCTGAGGCTGTTTTCAAGGCGTATTCGATACATGCCCCAATCCGGTAAGCGGAATCAGGTGGTACCCCTTGGTCTAGAGCAACCCGGTCAGCAACAGCAAAACCAATCCCCGGAATGGACATCAGATGGTAAGGATTGTCTGTGACTTTCTCAACCGCTTCGGTACCCCACATTGCATATACCTTCTTGACCTGTGACTCTGTGAGAGCCATGTCCAAAAGGTGGATAGCAACCGACCGAAATCTATTGAAATTGGCCCACTCTGAGGCGAGGTTATCCCGCTGTACCTTGTTGAGTTGAGGTACCTCCGCCAACCGCTCCGGCTCATTACTGAGGACCGTCAGGGTGTCTGTGCCGAAGTGGTCGGTCAGACGCTTTGCCGTAATCTTCCCGATGCTTTCAACGTACGATTCGAGATACTTGCGGATACCCTCGGTAGTATCCAAATCTCCCGGCTCCATACTGGAAGCCTCAAACGTCGGGCCGTACTTGGTCTGCTCCCACTGCCCCGTAAGAACCACGTCTTGGCCGGGGTAGGGTTTATCGACCACAAAGCTGCCCTTCGCCTTCTTAAGGCTCAGACTATCGTCCTTGTCTTCCAAAGAGAAGATGTAGAAGCCGGAGTCCTCATCAGAGTAGATGATTCGCTTAACTGTACCTCTTAGCTTGTGTCCCACAGTCTTCCTTGTGTTTCGTAATTTTTTCGTGAGCTTCGTACTAAATCTACCTGTTCAAGTAAGACAGGAAACGTTGCGGGCTTTCCTTACCCTCTAAGAACGCTTCATGAATATCATCATTATAGCCGCTGTTCAAGGTCATGGAAGTCGTGACGCTCCGTTTCAAAAATTCCCACATTTTATGAGGAATATCTCTGGCTAAAAAAGACAAGATTCCCATAAGGCCGAGCGTGATGGACCCCGATATCATCTGATTCCCATCTGTGGCTTGATTTAGGAAGATTGACCACTGATTAATGATTTCGTTTAGCATGTATATTACAGCAACCAAGGCTTTGACACCTCTTGCATATCTTCCCGCCCCACGCAGGCACGTGTTATCAAGCTAAAGCCAGACACCACTTAGAGGGTGCTTGAGCATCTGGTATAGTGCCGCTTCGTCAAGGATAGGGATGTTGTGTCTCTTGGCTTTTTTAATCTTGAGGCTACTGCTATTGATGTCGGCGGCGACAAGGTAGTCGGTGCCTTTTACGGACATAGGCCCTACCTCGCCTCCCGCATTCTCAATATCCTGTTCGATGTCTGCTCGAACCTTGAACATAGCTCCCGTCAATGCGAAGCGCAGTCCTGCTACATTACCGCTTGGCTGGTCTGAGATTATCGTAACGTAACCCTCACTGATGAGGCTGTCAATAGCTTTACCTCTCTTGTAAAGGCCGGTCATGAAATTCTCTGCGGTCGTGGGTCCAATCCCGTTAATAGCCACTAGCTCACTGAACGTACAATCTCTCAGGCGAGTAAGACTCGTGTACCCTGCGCCGATGATTTTCTGGGCAGTGGACCTACGGATACCCTCCATACCAATACCCCCTAGAAGGGTAGCAAGAGTCATCTTTGCATTAGCTTGAAGCTCTACAATCAGGCGTTGGGCTTCTACCTCTCCTACTCGAACACCACCCCTCTTAATATCTGCCAGATGGTACGGAGGGATCCAGTAGAGGTCTGGTATGTCTCTTACGGACCCTTCTTCTACCAGAGATTCCAAGATAGACGGACCCCACCCCATAATGCCGACCTCATCTAACCACTGAGCTAGTCTTCCCACACACGTAGCCGGACAGTTGACCGACCGACATATGAGGTGTTTATCCTCTTTAAGAAGAACTGCATCACAAGAAGGGCATGTAGAAGGGGCGGAGGCAGTGGCCTGAGAAATACCCCCTACAGGGGGTACTCCCTTCGCCACCACCTTTTCAACCTGTGGGATAACATCGTTTGCCCGTACCACCCGGATTGTATCTCCCACACTCAGGTTCAAGTCTTGAATGTTGGAGGTATTGTGAAGGCTGGCCCGAGACACTACCATACCGTCGAGGTTGACGCTATCAAACTCCGCTACTGGAGTCACTCGACCCGTATTTCCAGTGTTCCACACGATAGAACGCAACGTAGTGAGCGACCCTCTCGCGTCAAATCTCAAAGCGACAGCGCCATTAGGGTTGCCTCCCTTTACGCCCGCCAACACATAGTGACCTGCATCTTGAAGACGTACCACAAGGCCGTCAATATCGTAATGGAGGTCTTCCCGTAAAGAGGCGTCATACTCGGAGTAGATGACGTCTAGCCCCTCACTGGAGTTGTTGAAGCCGTGGTTTGGAACCTTGAACCCTAACTCATTTTTGAGAAAGAAGAACTTCTCCTCTTCATTGGCTATATCCACCATATCACTGTGGAAGTCGAATGCCATGACCGTGAGATACTGACAATCCTGAGCCTCTTCCCTGCTCTCTCTCTTAGCAATCCCTGCGGCTGCATTTCGAGGATTCGAGAATTCAGGGAACTTGGTCTTCCACAAGTCATGGGTAAGGATAATCTCTCCCCGAACCCAGCCGGTGATAGGATGGTTAAGCGTGCGCAGGACCCCACGCATCAAGACCACGTTAGCGATGATGTCCTCACCGACCGACCCATCACCTCTGGTAACAGCACTCACGAGTTCCCCCTTCTCATACAAGAGGACAACAGAGATGCCGTCCAGTTTCTCCGACCAACTCAAGGGGATAGTGTGACAGTTTCGGATACAGTCATCACGGATAGCACGTAGCCAAGTGCCTAATTCACTGATGGAATTAACCTTATTCAGGGATGCCATCGGTGCTCTATGAGACACCTTCTGCCACTTTATGGATGTTGGGGGTGCGCCTACGGAAGTAAGCACAGGGTGGGAGGGGTCGATACCTTGAAGCTCATCCTCAACGACATCATCCCTCTGAATCTCTTTCTCCACCGTCGTCGTCATCTTCTTGGCCTTCTCGTATGAGTACGTCTTGGTAGTATTCGGCCTCTTTCAAGTCCACTAAGGACAGCCGTATCTCTTTGTTTTTGTAGGCCGACAGCACCTCTAAGACAGGCTTAATCGTACCATCATAAAGCTCGATATGCCACTCGCCGTCAGAGCACCGCAGCACACCCTCTTCTAAATACCCTAGAATGCCCGACTCGTCAAAAGAAATTTGTGGCATGGACTATACTCCCTCGTTGGACTCTTCAATTAATTCGACCCACTGCCTCACCATCTTGACGAGCACGCCACTTGTTCTTTGCCTTTGGGTCATCCACCTTCTCTACCTCCGCCGTAATAACAAGGAGAGGTAGAAGGTGGGACGTAACTTAGGGCTTGAATAGGCTAACCGTATCGCACCGTCTCGAAGGCTCATTGACTCATCTTAAATCCTGCCACTGCATTAATGATCTTGTCTGCAATGACCTTGGTCGAAGTACCAGCCATCATCGTCTCATTCATGACCGACTTAGAGGGCCGGTGAATGCTCACACCAATTTTGATTTTCTCCGGCGAAAGCGGCCACAGAGTGACGATAAACGAAATCGAAGGGTCTTCGTAAAGACCGGGATACTGATCCTCAAACCCGTCCTCGACCTTGAAATCCCCTTCAACAATAAGGTCCCAACCGTAGACCTCCGCGTTTTTGATTTTCTTGAAAGAGCCGGAGGACTTAAGGTGCTTGGAAATCTGACCCAAAAACTCCTCAGCAGCTTTTGTGGTAATAGAATACCACGAGTCCGCAGCGGCAGTCCTGTTACCTATCTGGCCGAGAAGTGGTCGGATATGCTGACGAAGCTCAGGGTTCGTTGACCCCAAGCGAATGAGTTGTTTCTTCAAAGACATTTCTTTTCCTTCTTCAAGAGTGACATACACACAAAAAACCCCGTAGGTACGCTGACACCTACGGGGCTTACAAATAGATAACCGACTTAACAGCCTGAATTACCACAGTCCAAGCACTTGTCGCAGCCGCCCTCATAGATGAGGTTTTCCGAACCGCAATTGGCGCACGAGGCGATAGTGGCTTCTGTACCATCAGGGATGTGCTGCGTGAGGAACTTGCGAACAGCCGTCAAGGTCGTTGCAATGTAGTCGCCCTCAATATCCCTTAAGGAACCTACAATGTCAGGAAGGCTAATGTTGTGCCGCATACACATCGAGATAACCTTCCCCAGCTTCACGTGATAAGCGTCGTCGTGTATCTTATCCACCTGATCCAGTACCAAGTCCGAATCAACTCCCTTGTCCAATAGAAGCTTCGTGATAGCCCTGAAAGCACGGTTCATCGTAACGAACTCACCTTCTTTGTAGTCGTTACTGTGAATCCAAAGTGCGACCGGATTTGAAGGATCGTTAGGCAGGTAAGACAGGTGCATGTAATACTTGTTGTCCTCACGACGGATAGTATGCGTCGGCCCGTTAGAAAACTCGTCCGGGAGGCGGACATCTGCAACCACCACACCACCGTCTGTGATTTGGGCGTCCACAGGCGTACAGCCAAACTCCATAAGGGACTCTAAGAGGTCGCCTACTTTCTTCTCAGGTGAGCCACCACTAGACAGCACGTTTTCCATGATGCCTTCTCGGTAGGTGGTAAACCCTACCAGCCCTTTCTTCCAAGCATCCATGTAGAGTCCTTTGAAGCCCTCAAAAGGGTACTCTTTCGGCAAATTAGCCGTTTTTGAGACTGACTGGTCGCAAGATTCCTGCACCTTCGCCTGCATCTTAACGTGATCGGACACAGGGAGGTCCATTGCAGTGACCATATAGAAATGGTCTGCTTCTTTGTCGGCCATCTGAGACTCGACATCACCGGGCGCATTTTCCTTGAGCCACGAGTAACCGTAATCCTCGCACTGGTCAATGAAGCACAGTCCTCGGTTATGCGGCTCGTAGTACCACACACGGCCAGCATACTCGCCTCTCCAGCAGGTGGCGTCACCTACCTGTATCTCAGTCAGGATGCTCTCGACGTTATCTCGATTCAACCCCTCAGGCCAGACGTCAGTCATAATGGTCCGCTCATAACCAAATGAGAATACCGGCTCGATGCCGTTCGATACCAGATCACAGATCACAGACGAGTTACCAAGCGGCGGGTTCGTCAGACGCTTGGCGTTACGGACACCGTACTTGCGGACCAACTCTTTGACTCCCTCTGATGCCGTACAGACATCTTTAAAGTACGGGGTTTCCAGATACGCCTCGGTGTACATCGGGAAGGCTCCCTTCTCCTTAGCGAGCAGAGCAGACGCTTTAAGGGTTACCTCATCCTTGATCTCATGAAGCTTCTGGATGAAATCAGCCGCTTCGTCGGAACCATAACGCAAGCCAAGCATGTACATGGCGGAGCCGAGTCCATTCACGCCCATGCCAAACTGACGAATGTTCTTCACGGCCCACGCGTAAGCAGGGAGCGGTACTACGCCCATGTCGTTAACGTTATCGAGCATCCTCGTAAAGACCTCAATCGTCTTAACGTATTTGTCGTAGTTGAAGCTACGGTCATCTTTGATGAAGCGTGTGAGATTAAGCGACCCTAGAAGGCACACTGTCGTAGAGCCAATGAAATGCTCGTCCCAGCCTTCCATGTAGGGCTGTAGATAGGGAGCAGGCTGGTAAGACTGGTCCAAGAAAGACAGGCCCGGAATTTCGCCGCAATTTGAGACCCGGATGCCATTAGCATCGAACTCATGAATCTCAGATATGGTTACGTCATAAACGTCTTCCACCCCATCCAACACAATTGAGTCGATGGTATCTACAAAAGTCTCAGCGTAAGGCCCTTTTTTGTAGTCGGAAAGTCCTTCCGCCAATGATGCAGTTTTACTTGGCTCCTCAAATCCAATCTCTTGGAAGTACTTAGTGATATTGTCGCGACCAATGATTAGCTCATGGTTCGCTTTACACTCATACAAGCTAGTGTTTCCTTTCCCGTCTGGAAGTTCTCGCGGGCCAGCCTCCCGGCGAGTTGCAATCCCAAAACGCATAAGCATTCTCTGTACTTCACGCAGGAGGGGTTCATCAGACTGCGACAGCTTGATGTTAATACCGCCTCCGTTACCCTGTTGAATGCCGCCATCAGCATCAAACAGGCCCGCAAGGAATCCCTTGTGGAAGGCAGACGAAGAACGATGTATTAAACCGGTGACTTGAACCTTAGCACCCTTTTCGATACCAAACCTTGCGGCTAGCTCGGCCACAGCCTTTGAAGTTAATCGAACCATAACCTCTGAAGTCGACCGGGAATCTACAGAATAGCCAAGTTTCGCCAACTTACGCTCGGCTTCTGCGACCATATACAGGCGGTCCGGCCCCCAATAGTCAAGGCAACCTTGAATGAGACCTGATTCTCTTTCTTTGAAGGTGCCGTCTCCTATAAGGGAACCGATCAGCCAACCCTCATCATAGGTACCCGCTCCCGACCAGTTTACAAATTCTCTCTGGTTGGCAATTCGGATAGTGTCTCCGGTCTTTAGTTCCCCCACTTCAGTCCATTCCTCCTCGTAAGGTACCCCATCGACCACCCTCCGAAGGGGGTGGTCTTCTGTCAGGCGAATCTGGTAACCCCGAGAAGTTGTAAGGGTATACACATCTTTCTGACCTGTGTGCCAAAAACCACTTAGGTTTGAGGGGTAGGTCTTACCCTCTACAATTGCCTTGAAAGGCTTCCCAATCAGTTCATTAACTTGCCGAGGACCTTCCTCCGTCAGAATCCAAGTGTCCGAAGTCACGCAGGGATTTGCTGCCGTCGTTGGCCCAAGGTAAATCAGCGGGTTGTTCCGGTTCATGTTGTCGAAAAAAAGCACGCCCGGTTCGGCACGGTTGTACGTTGACTCCATGATAAGGTCATACAGGGCAGTGGCGCGCACTTCTTTGTAGACCTTGCCGTTGAATCGAAGCTCATAAAGTTCGTTGGCTCCCACTGCGTGCATGAAGGCGTCATCTACCAGCACTGAGATATTAAACTTCGTGAGACGACCCGCTTCAAGCTTCGCCCGTACGAACTCTTCAATGTCGGGATGCCATACCGGAAGCACGGCCATCATCGCACCCTTACGAGGCATGACCTTCTCCACACGGTCTGAGGTTTCAGACTTGATGTGGTTTTCTAGCTTATCCTCGTAACCATCGTTGTCGCCCTTGACAATCATTGCCGACATCTTGTCCCACAGTTCCATGTAGGAAACGACGCCGGGGTGACGGATACCTACGCCCTTAATCAGGGAACCTCGCGGCCTGATAAACCCAAAGTTAAGGCCGTAGCCGCCTTCGCTCTTCAAGGTCTCTGCCGCTTCCAGAAGAGACAAGAAGATGTTCGTCAGGTTGTCCGGTGTCTCATCCGTCTCAATCAAGCAGTCGATAGTCTCGCCCATGTTCGGGACGTTCTTCTTGTACGTGATCTGAGCGTTGGAAACCGGGGAGTTTATAAAGCAATTCCAAGGTGTTGCCTTAGCGTAGTCGGTACCACTATTCGCAGTAATCCGACCTCCGGTCGTTGCCTTTAGGCCTACGGCTTGGAGGGTATCACCGTCTATATCGACGTAGATGTCCTCCCCCTTTGCACCTAACGGGGCCGGTTCAAAATCAACGATGGTTTTCAAAAACGCATCGTACCACTTCGCGACATCATCGTCGGTCGCACCATAGTCATATTCCACTTCGGCCAAAGCTCTAGCCACACGCTGAAACGTTTGTAGTTCGGTTTCACCGTCATACTGATACTTTGAGGCCCAATTCTCTCGGGCCATCCGGGTGTTAAAAATCATGTATTACTCCTCGAAGTCTTGGCTGAGTAGCCAATAGATTAGAAGTGGGCCGTTGCCGCCTCGCTTGATGCGGGCCTCGACCTCACAGGTATGGCGATATGCCTTCCGTAACTCGGTGCGTCGCCACTGTACAGAGTAACGATGCAGTTCCTTGTAGATGTAGTGCGATATTTCCATCGCCTCACACATCTCTTTCTTCGTGTAATCCGCCTTCGTGTACGAGTCGAAAAGAATGAGCTTTTCGATCTGGCCCAACAAGATGGATACCATAGGTAGGCTGGCGTAGGGGTCTTGGGCTTGCTTGAAGTAGATGGAAGCCATCCTTAGAGCACCCGCAAAATCCTTCATCGACCAAGCCTTCAGTGCATTGAACGGACTGATTGCCTGATGCTGTACGAGGACCGATGTTATGTCCTTTGGCCCGATGGTCTTGCGCTCACCCATGAGCAAAAAGACCTTTTCCATCTCATTTGACAAAGCATACAGGTCGTCCCCCACATTTGCGTGGATAGATTCCGCATATCCCTCATCCAAGTTGAACCCCTGACTGTGACAGTAAGCCACCAGCCAGTCTTTGTACTCCCAAGGTTTCGGTGACGTGCATTCTACACGCACATCGGTCTTGAGGTCTTTGAACCACTTAGCCTTCCTACCATCTGACGCTATCAATACTACCACGTTGTCGCGGTTAGGATTCTCACAGTAGGATTTCAAGAGGTCTTTGTCGGCCTTATTTGCGTCACGCACAACAATGAGTTTCTGTGTAGGGATCAATGACCCCTCGTACAGGTGATTCCTCAGCACTGAATCAGAGTCGATACCAGACCACACCAAGGTGTAGTCGTGATCTGATAGGGTCGTACGAGCCGAGGACACGATAGCATCTTTGAAGAATCCCTCAGAACCCCCCAAAACTGCCGTGTCTGGGCCTTGTGACCAATCTATCGCTGGGGTTTTCATGTCCGTAGTACGTCCTTTAGTGCTAGTAGTAACATCTTAACGTGGTGGTCCAGAGCAACAGAACTGCCGACCCTTGACCGCACGTCTTGTACTAGTGAAACCGTATCAAAGCATTTTCGACGGAACACCTGCTCAATCTTAGAAATCTGATCGAGAACGTCTCGATTCCTTACGTTTCCCACACTGCCACTGTGTACCAAACACACGTCGGTGAGAATTACGTAAAGTGCATCGAGAAGTTCGTCCATCCTGTCTTCGTACTGGTTGATTTTTGAAATGATCAGGTGGTCCTGTGTGGACGGCCAGCCGCCTAGAATGTCCAACATATCACGGCGCACCTCGAAGCCCGCCCCTTGAAGGAAGTACAAGGCGCGCTCTACCGACCCCTCTGAAAGTCGGATGGTCGATTCGGAGGCAGGTACCTGTAGGTCGGATAGGACGTTACGGACATCTTCGTCAGTGAGAAGACCCATGTAGAATTCCAAGCACCGTGATGTAAGTGTTGAAACTACAGCCTCTTTTGAGTTGCTTATCAGGATGAACAGCGTGTTCTCCCGCCCCTCTTCCAGAGTCTTGAGAAGGGCGTCTGCCGACTTAGCATTGAAGAGGTGCACGTCTTCTAGAATGAAGACTCTCCAATCACCTTCCATCCTGTACCTATCCGCTTCCTCGATAATACTACGGACTTGATCTATCTTGAACGTGTTACCGTCCGGCTGAAAAACCAGAACGTCCATATGGTTGGACTGGTCTATCTTCTTACACGACGGACACACGCAGAACGCTTGTCGCTCTCTACGACAATTCATGCGCTTGGCGAGTTCGAGTGCAAGAGTCCGTTTGCCTACCCCGCTTGGCCCGTGGAAAAAGAGGGCAGAAGGGAAGTTCCCGGTATTTACTAGGGACGTGAGGTAGGTCGTTACCTCAGTGTGGCCGTGGATATTCGTGAACATAATCGTAAGTGGTGCAGCCCAAAATAGGGTGATGCGTATGGTAGCACATCACCCTAGAGATTCAAGGCCGAATTTGAGTCAGTAACGGAAGGTTGGAATTGCGCGGCCTCAACAACGCGCTTTACGCGATCAGCGACGACAACACCGGGCTGGGCGTGCAGCCCGTGCGCGCGCAACTACCTTGCGGCCGCAGAACCGTGGGGTCCGAAAAACCCCGCCATCTACTACACGGGCGCGTGCCTGTGGCAGGAACTGGGCGAGCCCGACAAGGTGCTCGATCGACGCGACTGTCCGGTACTCGCCTTGCTGGTCCAGCACATATACCCGGGCGTAGACCCCATTCACCTTACGTCGCCGACGCTTGCGCGAACCGGTAAACTTCCAGGTTTTAGCGGCAACTCGAAATTCTGCAGGCGATCTCACAGCCAAAGTCTCGCCAATCCGTGACCGAGGCTTTGAGTTGTCTGGAAGTAAGAGGGCACCGGTCGAGCCAGAGGGATCG
>Ga0307980_1000108_pt1 | contig 39999 bp, 38 predicted proteins | sample OrgLakmetage1060_FD_201817 | JGI IMG/M metagenome (GOLD analysis project Ga0307980, IMG submission 201817) | Saline water microbial communities from Organic Lake, Antarctica - #1060 | ecosystem: Environmental > Aquatic > Non-marine Saline and Alkaline > Saline | place: Antarctica: Organic Lake... | reverse complement strand
AGGTGAAACGTCCGAGTCTACGGCAACGTCATCCGGCATCCGAACAACCTTGAATCCGTTGACCACAACGTCATCGACGCTTTTAAGGGCCGACTTGATCTTGTCCGAAGACGGTTCAATGAGATAGTACATCTAAGCTCCTTTATTCGCTACCGGGAACAGCAAATTGCTTCAGCCAGTGACCGCCTGAAATCCGTCTCCACACCTTCGCCTCTCTTCCCGTATTGAGAGCAAAGACATTGGTGCCGTCTGTGGCATACAATCGCCACCCATCCGTGCACAAGCCTGCTATAGTGCCTAAGTCGTCTCTATGAGCCACGGCGAGTCTACTAGCCTTGTCATAGACGCCTACAGTGGACGTGGCGTCATTGTCAGCAAAGTAAATATGGCGCTCGTCAGTGCACCCGAATAGGTATTCCGCAAAAGGGGTGGTCGTGGCCGCACTAGAAAAACTAACATCGCCCTTGACGAACGAGGTCACTCCAGCGGTGCCTTCCAACGCATATACCAACTTCCCGTCTAGGACGCCAGATTCGGTGCCCAACGGAATACTGTTCAACTCTTCCTCTTCGCCTGTGCTACGGTTGAGGCGGACAAGCTGCGGGGCGGTGTCCCCTTCTACCACATAAACAGCACTGTTGTCTGAGAGAAGGCTATTAACTAGCGCATTTACCGTAGCACCGGCATACGTCCAGACGTTTGCACCGGAGGTTGAGCCTAGACCTTCCATCGCAAAACCGCCACCGGCTCCCGAAGCAACACTGGCAGCAATGTACGCTTGGTCATCGTCGATAGATACATGGGCACTTGTAGGCTGGCCTGCATTGGGATCTAGAGAGTCTGTCCACAATGCAGCACCGCCTGTAACAGCATAGGCTTCAAAGGAAGCTCCTGCGGCAGCACTGCCTTCCCCCACCACTATTTGAGTTCCGTTGGTGTCGATGTCGTCGATGCTGGTGAGGCCAGTTGATATGGTGCGCACGAAGGTAAGTCCCTCGTTTTCGTACACATCAATTGAACTGCCATCTGCTACATAGACATTAAGGCCATCGGTACACATGACCCCAAAAGAGGTCGTCGCTGCCGGGCTAGTCTGTACTGTTGTCAGAAGCTCAGGACCCTCATAGCTGTTGAGGTAAGCAAGCTCACCTACCACCACGTTGTTAATCAGCGCAGGTAGGTTAGCATAGCCGGTCTCAAGAGTGCCAAGACGAGTTTCGTGGCCAGCGAGCGATGTTCCGTCAGAAAGCTGGATGTCATTTCCGTTCCATACGAAATTCTGGGCTGTTCGATCCCAGCTTATCTCGTTGACAACGGCATTGTTCCAACCAAACTGGAGACGAAGCCCTTCCGACCGGACGTAAGTGTCTTCCACTAGGCCAAGATTAGCATGGCCGTTACCGTCGTGGAAGTAGAGGTTAGAGTCTGCGAGGATGCGCACGTAATCGCCCCCGCCGTCGTTCTCTACAGTCACCGCATAAGTACCGGTAGAAGCGCCCAATGCTGCGGCTGCGGCAATGATGGCAGCGTCCACGTCAGTCTGTAAAGAAGCTGCCGTAGGCGTCGCTGAGTCTGTCAAGGTCACGGTAACTGGTATGTCATTGATGACGAACCGGAGAGTGTCATTTGCGGAGGCAGTGACGAGGGAGAAAGTACCCTCTGTGTTTGTCTCGACGAAGACCTGCTCATTTGTGATTCGGAATTCAGGCTGGTCCGCCGTGCCGAAGCTCTCCATTACGGTATCAGCATCGTAATTGATGAGACCTGTGGCATCAGGGCGGAACACAAAGCGTGAGGTGCGCTCATCTGCTCCAATCCCGTAGAACATCCCGCCCAGCCGGAAGAATCCACTCAGATCGGACCGGTACTGGTAATAGGTATTGACGCCGCGAGTCGTAGAGGCATCCAAGGTACCTGTTACCGCCATCTTTTCTTCTTTGCCACCTTTCACATCCCCATCTGGGTCACGGTGGTAAAGCTCTTCTGCAACGGCGGAGGGGAAGCCAAATACCCAGCCCTTCTCACGTTCAGAGGGGCTGAGATGGCCTTCTTCATAATCTAGGTTTTCAAGTTCACCTTCTGAGAACCGGAACGATGCCCGGTTCCCTCCCGCCTCAATGTCTTGGGCTGACTTCAAGCGGTGTGTGAGTTCCTGTGCGGCAACCGGGGATATATGGTCGTTTTCGGCCACAAAGGTGGCGAAGAGCTTGGCTCTACCGTCTGCATCTGTGTAGCTGTTGGGGTTTAGCACCCCACCTAAGGTTGCCGGAGAGGACAGTCTTACCACTCCATTTTCGTAGTCTACGACGACGCCAGCGGCTTCCAGATTGGTAATAGGACTTGTGAGGTCGGGTCCGCCCGAGCCGTTTGCAGGAAACAGCGTAAGCTGGTAACCGGGCTGGGCAATGCCCCCAGACCCACCCTCTTGAGGTGAGAACATCGCGCCGGAAGGGTTTCGGAAGGCAACATCTACATCACTCGGGCTAACGATGTTTCGGACCCGTACAGCATCAAACGGTGCTTGCGGGAATGTAGAGGATTGCGGGTAAGTTTCGGCCAGCGCCTCATAGGGGAGAAAATCCTCTACAGACTTCACCTTGGCTACCGTTGAAGACAGATTCAGGCGAGATATGTCCGTGTTGTAAAACGGCGTAACCGTGACATCTTCTTGGTTGGGTCCACCTCCAGTGAGGGTAGAGTCTACGACCACAAAAGTGGGGGCACCCCCGCTTACAAAGCTGGTCCCGCTCTGCTCACAAAGGAAATCCCCTTCGGAGAAGACCTGCCCAGCTTCAGTGTGTGTCAGAGACATGATTACTCTCTCGTCTACGACAGAGTAGCTAACCAGTGTCATACCAGCTACATCCACTTCACGAGTAGGCCACTTAGGGGGCTTGATTGCGAAGTAAGCGGTTGGGTCACCACCTTGGTCGTCATTGTAAGGGAGTAGTTCCAAGGGGTTAGGCTTAATTACTGCCCATTCTTGTTCCCCGAGAGTAGGCAGATTATCTTCGTTCGCTACGTCAATGAGATCACCGGCGACGGCAGTGATTTCAAAGATAGAGGCGGTATTGAGGAGGGGGTTTCGGAAAACCAAAAGCAAATCTGTAGCAGTGTAGCCGGTATTGGTAATAGCGGTCTGTACGCTCACACCACCTGCATCAAACTGGTTTGGGGTCCCTACGATAGTGTTACCCCCGGTACCCTCCGATACAACATCAGCGCCGTAAAAAAGGTGCTGCTGTACCAGTCTTTGAACCCTACGAGGATGTGAATCAGGAGCCGCCGCACTGCGCAGAGCCGGTACGTTCACCCCACCCGCAAGGATGTTACCAACGAATCGCAGAGAACCCGGAGCACTAAACAATCGTCGCCGCACACCTGTAGGGAACCTGTCGGACCGGGAAGCTACAGATTCTTCACGGGGGCTAAGATCACTGTTCGTGGAGACCTTGCCCGTAACGGCTTTTTCCAGAATGTCGTCAGTCAATTCGCTCATATTCTGTCCTTGCTACCATTCTAGGCTGATAGTCGCCTTCGGGCAATGCTTAAAGGATTTCGACCTTGAGAAGAGCAAACGAGCCGTCACCGGAATCTGTGCCCTCTGTGAAGGTCGCTACAAAGATAATAGGGAAGAAAGAGCCTACTTTTACCGGCGCATTTTTCAGTTGCAGTGTGGCGACGATGGTATTGTCATCTTCTTCTACAACACCTAACAAGGCACCTCCAATTTCAACAGGGGCCATTGCTTGGTAAGAACCCTCTGTGCGAAGTGTTCTCTGTGTTACGAAAGCCAAGCTTGCGCCCGATGCCGAGCCAGAGGATAGGTCGTCAATTCGGAGAGCATTCCAGAGTGTCCCCGGTGTACGCCCTTCAATACGAACCTGAATCTGCTTCTTAGACGAGGCTACGTCGAAAGCTCTCAGGTAGCTTCGGGTACCTGCGGGGGTAGCAAGGGCACTATAGTCTCGTTGAGGATCTGTGCCATTGCGGGTCGAAGGGTAGTGGGTTGCGCTGTAGTTTATAGTCGGCCAACTTAGTTCGCCGCCACCAGCTTGTCCTTCCGCCAAGCCTACACCGGAAGGTATACCCCGGACTTGCAAGTCGGTGTTCGCTAGAGCCGCTGTGGAATCCCATGTGGAGCTAGTCCCTAACGGATCAAGGTCGAAGTCTCCGGTCACCGCATCAAGGCCAGTGTATCGGGTGCCTTCGTCTTCAAATAGTTCGACGGTGGTGTTCGGGGTGCCGTAAGTACCTGTGTGGATAAGTTGGTTCACGGCGACAGCACTAGCGGCAGGGTCATTCCTTCCAAACGGGTCAGACCCAATGACGGCAGGTATACCCCCTGTAACATAACCACCAGAAATCAAGTAAGCTGCGTCGGTGTCTGTGGCCGTAGAACCTGCGGTGTCTGTTGAGGTGTAGTCTGTGTAATTGATAGGGATCAGGCCCCAATCATCGGCCTGATTTCGCAGTCGAATCTCCACGCCCTCTTCAAGGTAGGAGAAGGTGTAGAGACCATCAACAGAGTACGTCAGCGTGAAGGGGTCTGTAGAAGGCCCGTAATAAGTGATCCCGCTCAGGGTGCGGTTATCTACGGAAGTCGTTGTGTCGTTCGGCCCTAGCGAGAATGAGTTGACTACAACGTTAGTAGCTGTGTCGGGGTCGTTGAACAAATTTAGGCCACCGGTGAGCGGGACACGTGAGTATACATTAACCGGACCGGAAGCAGCCTCTTCATTGTCGAGGTCTTGCAATGTTTTGAAGTGTACGAGTTCGAGTATTCCGTTGTTTTCGCTGCGTAGTGTTATCGAGATGGCTGCTGTTGCCATCTGGTAGCCGTAGTAGTTGTACCCAAAGTCCGACCACGTACCAGTTTCGAGGACTGGCTCTCGACTTGTGAGGTCAATGTCTTGATCAAGACCGTTGACTGTCCCGGCTGGGTTGGTACCCCCCGTGTAGTCAGGCTGGCCTTTCCACCGAGAGTCTAACCCTCCACCACCAATGTCTTCTGGACCGTTCCCTTCTAGGAAAATGGCTCCTAGATCCAGCGCCTGTAGGACCTGAGGGCCACCCCCCAAATCGGCTGTGACGGCTAAGATGCCTCTATCAGCGGGGAAGAGAGGTACATTGCTTATGTCTAGTGTCGCAGCGTTGTTAACCAACTTAACGAGGCCAAGTAAGAACGAAGTCCGACCGTCTACAAGAGTCTCAGATAAGGTCCAGTCAGACAAAGCAGAGGGATAAGGCGTACCTACCGTCGCAGCGCCCAAAAGGTTTGGACGTGGTTCAGGGGCCAGCGCGTCGAGAACGTCTAGGTTCCCCTGCACGTCATTGTCTCCAACGCCAAGCGTGGTGTCCGAGGACACCTCTTCTGCTGATATACCCCCCACAGTGCCACCACCCTCTAAGGTGGTCAGATTGACCGTAAGGGACGAGGCTGAGACGCTGCCTTCTCCGGCAGTACCGGAGCCTACGGCGATATCTTCTGGATTTGTGTTACGTGGCATAGCTTACCTCAGTAGACGGTGGGGTTGCCTTTGAGTCGGTAGATGGCGGCACAAGTAGAGCCATCCGTCTCGTTGGTGTCGGTGAAGCCGAATCGGTTTTCTTCGGACTGCAAGAAGTTTGAGAACACTACCAGTACCATTTCGCCCGCACGAGCATATCGTGTGTCCTCTTTGAGGCGTGCGACAATTGGCAGGAAGCATTTGTGGCTCGTCATGTTTGAGAGCGACTGTGCGATAGCCGAAGGTCGGTACTCTAGGGGGTCAACTTGCTGGTAGTGGTCGATAAACTCATAGGCCACGTCTTGTGCTTGTGCTGGGTCTTTGAGCGTGAAATTGGATACCGGAGCGAGCGGAACGAAAGCGGGTATCTTCAAGAATCCGGTACCTGCGTTGAAATCGTCAATGCTGATGTCTCCCGGCCCATCCAATTCATGGATGCCAAGGTAGGCATTACCTGCGCCCGCTGTAGCCTGATAGTTGTGTACCGCAATCTGGTTCATCGGGGCTTCGTAAGGGAACGGTGTGAAGTTCGATCCTGTTCCCCCGGTCGCCACATACATGTGTGTGCTCACGGCAAGAGGCTCTACGTCAACTGCATTTTCAGGATCTGCATTTTGCAGATACTCACTGTTGATCGCTTGGTAAGCTGGAGTCTGGTAGTAGACCGTGATGTTGCCACCACTGTTCGGAACGGGTCGCTTGGGGAAGTAGATGACTTCCACCTCGAAGTTGGCCGAAGGCAATGGTGCAGACAGCACTACAGTTCGCCCAGAGGTCGCTGCGTCGATCGCATACGTGGTAGGACCTCCTGCATCCTTTACTTGTACAGCCCCGTTTGTAGAGCTTCCTGCGGCCTCATAGAGGTATTCAGGAAGCTCAATCGTTGTGTCCGTTGTGGAGATGACGTTTAGAGGGGTCTGGTCGGCCACAATAGCGTTGGTACCGTCTCCGACCGCTTTCTCCGTCGTGTAGAAAATCTCCACTTCTCTGTGGGGGCCATCTTCATACTCAGCGAAAACGTAGCTGCGCAGACTTGTCCGCCCCGCATCGTCATTCGTGAATGTGCTGCCGACTAGAGCGTCGAAATTCGACGGTGTGTGGCCATTGACATTGAAGTTCGAGGCGTCAGCTTCGACGTGAGCATTCAGCCCACCGCCCGAAGCGTAGGTCACGTGGTATACGACCCATATATCACGGGAAGAGGTTGCAGGCGGCGTGCCTAGAGTGACGTCAACACTGGTTGTGCCCAGACCTGTTACCGAGTCCATAGGGAAGTCAACCTGACCTTCATCAAGTGTGACCGCTTGGACGTCGCTGATAACTGCATTCGAGGGTGCGGCGGCGGGGAGAGTAAAGCTCAAAATATCACTGGCAATCCAGTTCCCGCCCTTCGTAAAGACTTCAAGGTGGCGCTCGATGTGTGATCTGTCTGAGAACACGAAAGCCACGCCATCATTTTCCCGAGGGTCTGGTAGACCGAATGCATTACCAGCATTATCTGAGGCAGCATTCTCAAAGGTATCAGCTTTGAGAAGAGTCGTGCCTGAGATGTCTGACTGCCCCCCAATCTGCCAATCCGTGAGCGCCATTTCCATGAGCCACGATTTGAGATTCTGGTCCATCAAAAGGGAGGTGTTTCTCTCTAGCTGGTGGGACCAGTTATGGTCTCCAAGAGTCACGTTACGGCGAAGGTCTTGAATATCCCCGAACGTAATTTCATCGGCGTACAGACCCTCAGGGCGGGTTGATGTCCCCGAAGCGATAAGTGAACCGCCGTTTCCGTTGGAGAGGAAATTAAAGGGCTGGTCGTTGCGCCGGGCTACAATAGCTAGAGGGATAGAGTAAACGTACCCGTCAACTGTATTCAGGGCATTTGTAGGGTCGCCGTCACCTGCTCTCCAAAGGCCGGGGTCGCCTGCTACCTCAGAGAAGACGAGGCCAGTCAGTGCACCATTAGGGCCTTGGGCAGAGATGGCACCATCTGTGTACCCAATGCGATTAGATGTCCGGTCACCGGTAGATACCAGCCGCTCGGTCTTGAGGCGATACTGTATCTGAATGCGCTTGGTCGTTTCTTCTGAGATTTCAGGGTCAGGGTCGATGAGGTCGTCATCTAACCACTCAGCGGTCAGGGACTCGACATTACCGTGGCGGTAAATCTTGTCTGCTGCGGGCTTGTTGTCTGTAGAAGGGTCGGGACCAACCAAGGCCCGCCATACCTCTAGGTAGACGAAATCTAGTTCGTTCGTAGAAGAGGGAGCGGCCAAGTCAATCCGGTTCTCAGTGGCGGTCGCCGTGTCGGTGTACTCTATAGGGATGATCCACCCATTGACGTTCACAATTGGCTTGTTGATGAGGTAGAACCTGTTCGCCTCACTACGGAAATCAAAATCTTCGTTGCTGTCAAGGTCAAAGTCGCCCGTTAACCATCCCGAAGGGGTGGTTTGGCGAATGAGCTTTGCCCTTCCGTGGTTCTGGAGTTCTTGGTCCAGAACGAATTCGGAGTCCAGCAAGGCTTTGCCACCCTGATACACGATCGTGTCGAACCCTGTTTCAGCGGGGTCCAAGTAGCGTGTAAGGAGGCTTCCGTAGTCTTTATCAGCCATAGGTCTATCTCGTCAGTCTTGTCCGACCGCCTTAAAAGGTGATTCGCCACGTGATTGTGAGGCGAGCCGTTGCGGGCTTATTGATTACAGGGAAGGTCAGATAGTTGATGAGGGTGTCTTTGCCGGTCACGTCTACCGAAGCATCGTACGCCCCATTAGCAGGCGTGATCGGACTCGTGATAGCCGTATCTTCGTTGACATCTCCGCCAACCAGACCCATCTCTACAATAGCACCAACAGCCTCGGACTCTGCGAATGTCGCCGTGAAATCGACGATGTTCGTGGGTGTCACTGTAGTGGAACCACCGCTATCAATGAATGCGGTGTCACTAAAGCCTTTACGTCCTATCTCTGCATAGAGAGAACGCTGTGTGTTGGTCTCACCGGGCGGGTTTTGTAGATCCCAGCCCGTATCTCCCGAGCCTACCGAAAGGGCGAAAATGCCATTACGAGGTTCCAGAGGGTCTTTCGCCAGACGAGCCGCCAGAATAGAGAAGTCACGCGTGATGACGTTCTCGATATGGCGTTCTTCAACGGTACCATCTTCGTGTTCAAGTCGAATGAAGACTTCACCGCCTTTTCCTCCGGCGTATGCATCTTCGTACTTGAACCCGAAACCCATCTTTACCAGCGAGTTTCTGGCGCCCTTGTACATGTCTTTGAATTTCATACGGCATTTCCTCGGGTGCTTAGTCTACCTAAGTGTCCTACAAATAGATTACTCAGAAGGGACCGCCCCATTCTGATTCAAGCCAATCCCAGACCTCTGCGATCTGCGGATCGGTGAGGGCACCTTCATATAGCACGACCTCATAGATGCGTCCATCCAAAACTGTCCCAGCACGTCCATTACCTATCACGGCAGTCACCGGCGTATTGTCCATCGTGAGATTACCTCCCCCGCTAATCACATCTCTGACCAATGTACGCTCTTCATACAGGCCGCGTCCGACAACTACCGGGTCTTCATGCACAGCGGTTATCATGTTGAGTTGACCGAGTTCGTAAACCCGACCCGATGTGAAATTGGCGTCGGTCGTGCTCCGGTTAACTTCCGATACGCGGGTGGTCGATGTCGTCACACTGTTGGCGTATAACTCGTAAGAAGCCTGTGATGACCCGTCCAGTAGCCGGAACTCCCCTGAGAAAACGGAATAAGTGTCCATCTGGCTGACGACAAACAGAGTGAGGCCGTTCGAGAAGTCACCCGAAATAGAGGCAACCAAGCTGTCATTTATGCCGTCATACCGGAGGTAGGGCAAGCCATTGGTATCCAGAACTTTGAGAGGCTGCTCTGCCGGGGTAACCTGATAGGCATTCTCACCGCTATGTCGGTCCCCTAATCTCCCCACGCCCGTGCTGTTCGTCACTAGCTGTATCGTCCGTGAAGACCAGTCCCAAGATTTGTGCCCCGAGAATATAGGGGCCACGCCTGTGGTGATAGATTCGGTGAAGGTCAGGGGGTACGGGCTGTAGACGAGCGTGTTGGCCTTTGCAATAACAGACGTGTCATACGTCGTTGTCGCTACCGAAGCCGTCCGTGCAAGTGTAGACAGGCGGCTGTTGAACTGGCCGGACCCGTAGTAGTCCACGAGAACCGAACCCCCGGTAACTGTCTCATCCGAAGCAGGATCAACTGCGTCTACTTCTGTGCGAACGATGCTGATGTCCACGGGAGACTGTATCCCCACCGTGTTCGTTTCAATGTCGTTTAGTGGCGTCGCAGTGTTATTGAAGTAGCCCAACCGGTAGTTGTGCCGGGTCTTCTCGTCCCCTTGCTCCGGGAGTTCGTAGACTTCCTCTGAGAAGGGGCCACCGAATATGATTTCTGTGAGGCCGTCTTCGTCACAGGCAGGGGACAAGAGGTCATCCAATCCATCATCTGTGGTCGTGAGCAGATTCAAGCACTCGTAATACGCTTGGTCGTTACGGGTGAAGGTAATCAGCGTCTTGCCGTCATTCAAGATGAAGTCAGCGTCCGTATTGAGGACGTCTTCAATGTTGTTCGTAGACGAGGAAAACGACTCTGCCCGGGTGATTTCTACTTGCTGGCGCAGAGGCACGACGGGCGTTGATTGATTGAGGCGGGTGAAAGCAAAATTGTTCTCCAAGTAAGCCTCGGTATAAGGCTCCCTGTGGAAGAACACAACCCGCACCTCTTCATTGGCAGAAGGCAAGCCCGCACCCGTAACAGCAATGCTGTTCGAGTTGAAATCGAACGTAAAGGGGTAAGCCGTGGTACCGTCTGTTGACGTAACCGACAAGACTTTCCGACCTAACATCTCTGTCTGGGACAGGTAGATGAGATTGGCCGTTGCCGAAATGACCGTTACCGTCTCGGGGTCTTGGTCAATGACCGGCTCAGGGGATGTTATTGTGTTGACCCGATTCAGGATAGAGGTGTTGTTCGACTCTTGCACCTCCCTCTGGTTGATGATCTCGTAGCGGACATTATCCCAGAGCACTTCGGAGTACGCTTGTGGGTCTAGTGTACCGAATTGGACGTAACCGAGCGTCGTGTTGATGTTGAACCGGCTATCGTTACGGTCCGGGAGGTTTTGATAGGTCTTCTCAAAAGAAGGGGTGGTCTGGCCGTTGAGGTATACCTTCGTTATGCCGGTAGGGTCTCTTCTAATCTCGACATCAAGGAAGGTTCCCAGCCATTCTTGGGCCACCACTTCGTAATTGGAAGCATCGAGCAGGTCGCCCCCACCCGTATACAAGCCCACCCGCCTTGAAGGGTGTAGTGCTGAGTGTGCGAACAGGTAGTCTAGGTCAAGGTTTACCTGACCGTTCAAGAGGCCAAACTTCACGGTTGCGGTAGTCGTCGTGGCGTTAGGCAAGTCTACTACATCAAAGACCGCTTGGTAAACACCGTCAACAAAGACCGACACGTTCTCACCATACCGAGCGATTCGGTAATGGTGGAAGGCACTATCATCCCACTCAAAGTCAAATCCAAGGGGGTCTCCGCCGCTGGTTACAATGTCCCCGTCTATATCCGTAAAAACGACCTTATTCGTGGTGTCTTCTAGGAGCGTCAGAAATACCTGATCGGTACCGTCTGAGACGCCGAAATAGAAGGGGAGGTTGCCATCCACAAGGGCGGTGTAGTCTTGTACCCGTACACGAGCGCCCGTGATCACATTCTCAAAGGGTATCGTAGACTTTGTGAGCGATGCCGCCGATGCCGCCCCGCTGTGTGTGAGTTGGAGGTAGTGGTCAAAAAATGCCACTTCATCTGCGTCAAGATTGTCTGTCCACCCGGCATGTGCAAAGGTCTGGGCGCCTCCAAATGCAGAGAGGAAGCTGTCGGGGTCCGTCGTGTTGTAGCCACTAAGCAGGCCTCGTGACTGTAGGGACTCAGCGTCTGCTTGGGACCAGAAGCCTCGGGTTACTTGGCTTGTCCCCTGCGTGTTGATGAAGGTTTCTTCAGCGTCTTCATCAAAAACGGCCAGTGTTACTTCTTTCTTGTCGTCTGCCACCGTGAACAGGGCTGGTATGCCTGTGGAATAGGATTGCACACGGAAGCGAGTCTGTGCGTTCACAATGGCTTTGGACGTTAGAAACGGCTCCACACGGGCGTAATTTACGGCCCCTCCCACCTGAGGCTGTCCCGCACTCTGAGTGAGAAGGAAGTCGTTGTTGAAGACGGTGGCGTAGCCTTGATTGTTAGCCAGATACCACGGATTATTCGGGTCGTCTTCTGGCAACTCATTGAAGGCGCTAGACACGACGATGTTGGATGCCTGTTCGAGGTCAGACTTGGGTACAATAGAGTAGCGGACGAAATCCCAGAGGCTCCTTGACACGGCTTTGCGGTCCACGGCCCCGAAAAATAGCGTATTGTTCTCAAAGACCTCAAAGACCTCTGTAGGTATCGCTAGGTCCGAAGATACCTCGGATGCAATAGGCACGACATTACCGCCTACAAGGAGGTTTACGGTATCGTCCTCCTCTTTGAAGAGGCGATAGGTGCGCTCTACGGTCCAATCTACTTCCACGAAAAGGCTTGTGGTGCCCTCAGCGGGAAGCTCCTCATCGAGAAAGACGTGGTATAGGGTTGGGTCTAGGGTGTTCTGATCAATGTCTAGGACCGTGTACGTCGTGCCGTCTACAAAGATCCTCTGGCCTACCGATATGGGTGGATCGCCGCTAAAGTCTAGCTGGTCAATGGCCCCATTTCGTTCGACGGCTTCCCCCGTGACCTGAGAGTACGACTCCCACATCGACTCGTCTTCGGGGTTTTTAAGCAACGACACGGTACGGAAATCACCCATCTCTAAGAAGCCGACCATGTAGAGGTAGGTTTCGTCAGTGTATCCCGCAGCTATACCAGAGAAGTCCCCGTTCGAGGTCCACGTATCAACCCGCACACGGAAATTGACGATAGACAGGTGCTCAAACGTGAGGTCTATGTCTCTCCGCCAGAATGCGGTATCACCGCTGACGACATCATCGGAAGCCGAAGCATCTTCTACGACAAATAGGCCGTCTTCTAGCGTGACGCTAGGTGTTGTGGCACCAATGAAGTCAAAGCCGTCTGGATTGGAGTCTCCCTCAAAGAAGATGGCGGAGGTGTCATTGGTACGCTGGAAATTAGGCAGCGTATTTCTATTCTTCGGCTCATTCAAGAGCATCGAAGTCGGGTCATTCAGGACGGACGTGTACGGGTAATCAAAGGCTGTGTAGCGGTGTTCGTACTGTTTAGGCTGAGGTCTACTGTAGGGGCCGAGGACCGTATTGTACGTGAAAGGCACAGCGTGTCTGTCTTGATGCTGGTTAAGCAGGAAGGCAGAATCGTTTAGCGAGTTGAGTTCAAGCGTAGGGTTGGGAGTGTAGTAGTAAGACACGTCGACTACCGCATCATCCACCACTTTCTGGTCAAGGACCAAGACGCCCAGAACGGCGTCCATCGCAATGACTGTGGCCGCTACCCCGTCTATGAGGACCGTCACATCGGACTCATCTGCGAGGGTAGCATCTCCCCACCCCTTTGTGAGCGGCGCATGGGACGTCAGGAGGACAGCGTTTTCAATGACAGAGGTAAGGGGCAGGTTTGCCAGATAGCCCATCGTGGTGACGGACTTGGCGTCTAAGTTGGCCCAGATGCCGCCAGTCGTAACCGTGGTAGACAGAAGACCTGCATTGAAGTCTTCAACTAGTGCATCCCCGCCCAGACCGGACAGGACAGCATTGATCTTAATGCGACGGCCAAGCGGGTGTGGGTACCGGTTGGCCGTGGCTTTCGAGAGTGTTAAGTCTGCCATTGGCTAGGCTTTAAGGTTCCTTGACCATCGTGTAGTCGGTCAATCGGTTGGAGGAATCGTAGCTTGCTGTGATTGTGTATGTACCAATCTCGTTCGTATCCCCTTCGGTGTCTGCCTTGGACGGGTAGATTTTCACGGTCGCATTCAGAAGGTTGTTCTGTGTGTCGTAACTCTGATTGCGAATCGCAAAATTCTCGTGCGTCAAACCTAGCAGGCGTCGAAGGGAGATGTCTACATCCCCTAGTGTCACTGAGCCGTCGCCTAGAACGTCCCACAAACCGACTCCGGCTGGTGCGCTCTCTGTTCCGCCAGTACCTACGAGTTGTGTCTTCTGGGCAACCTCTCCGGGTACCCGTGTGTCAAATTTATCACTCTGGACTTTTAAGGAGTGGAAGTTTTCATCATACCCCGGCCCCTTGATTGCGTCAATGTCTGCGGTGAAGCCTGATACGTTTGTGTTCACGGTATCAATCTTGGCCTCATTCTGGTCAATCTCAACGGTGAGGTTCGTCTCTGTGGTCGACAGGGCCGATGTGACGTTACCTTCTGATGTAGTAATGCTCGCATCCAGTTCATTGAAGAGGATGGCGAAAATCGTCGCTCGAATAGCATACTGATCGAACACACCGGAAACGGTTGTGTCTTTGAGGAGGATAACTAGCTCCCCTACCGTGTTGGTAACACCGGCATCGAAATCCACAGCATAGAGGCCGGGCATGTTCGCCGCACTCAGTTCTGTGACATTGCCCGTGAGATTGTATACCGCAGGTGTACCGCCATTCTTGGAGACATAGGCATCAATGTCCGCAGCACCAAGCCCCGTTACCGGAGTGCCCCCCGAGGATAAGATCACCGTCACAACCTGTGCGGTGCTTTGCTTGAATATCAGAGACATAGTTCGCTCTTAGGAGGTGCGCTCGATTCGATAGTCAATGAGCCGATTCTGGGAATCATATGCGGCTGTGAGGCTGTAGGCTCCGACAGCGTTCGTCTGATTTACCACATCGGCGGCGGTCGGGTAAATCGTGATCACCGAGCCGGTCAAGTTGTTGTTCAAGTCATAGGTCTGCCCCGTAATCCGAACATTATCTTGCGAAAGGCCCAGAATCCGAGTTACGTCGGCCCCTACAGCATCAAGGCTTGTTCGGATGGCTAGATTCGTGTCGTCTTCGTCTAGGACGTTCAAGATCACGTTCTTCTGGGCCAAGGATACACCTACATTTGCTGCAATGACAAATGCAAACTCGCCTGCTGTGTCGAAGTCGGCAGCAGTAAAATCAAGCTCGTAGAGGCCGGGCATGTTCACTGCATCGACCTCACGGAAGTTCGAGTTGTCAATGACTTTGGCCGTTGCCGCACCACCATCTTTACGATAGTAGAGCGTAATGTCTGTATCGACAAGGCCCGTCAGTTCGACGTCGCTGGTGTTTAGGAGGACAACCGAAACGGTGTCGGCTGTGTTCTGAATCACGTCCATTTGTATCTCCGGCTTCGGGTAACTAGTAAACACCCGCTATAAATAGATTCTCATACACCGGAGTTACAAGGGGATTACCGTCATCCCCATGTAACCTCCCACCCGTTATCAGCCGCCTCTTTGAATAGGTCTTGGAACCATCTCAGCCTCTCTGTGACATAACCGGCTTCCCGACCTGCGTCAATAAGGGTAGCTCCCTTGGCACCCACTTGTGCAGTGGGTGCTACGGCCTCATCTCCCGGCACTTCGGTATTCAGAAGTCGCATGATGCGGCGGAGTACGACAGGCACTTCCTCTGCCTTCATGACGACCCCGAGATTTCTCAGGCCGAGATGACGCATCATCATCACCGCATTGGTATTCGATAGGTTGATTTCGTTCTCTTTGCCGTAGAATTTGTGCACGCCCGTCCCTGCGCAATAGTAGCATTTGGCGCTGGGGGTCTCGTTTGCGTAAGTGCACTGACACGGGTAGGAATTTTTGAGGACATCTGGGGCTTGTGGACTGAAAAATGTGATGCTCATTTGGTGTCTCTCCTTAAGTCTTTGTTTGCTGTACGTGTTCTTGGAGGCGCGTATATCCGAGGTCACTCAGGGTCAGCCTCAGCCTCCAGCGCCTTCTTGCGGCAGGCATCAAAAAGAACCGTCATGTGCGGCCTGTGGTGGTCCTCACAGTCCGCCCACTCTTGAACGCAATCATGTGGCAACGGCACATTTATGTGGCCGTCGGGCGGGGTGAATTCCCTGATGCGAGCCTCAGCCGAACAGCGCCGGGATGTTTCGGCGTCGGCTAACTCAGCAGTTGCATCGAGCCGTCTCTCCAACTCTCGCACCAGCGGCTCGGCGCGTTCGACCCGTTGCACGAGCCGACCGATCATTATCTCCGACATCCTGATAAGTTGGGCGGAAATGTGCTTCATGCCCTCCAACTCCGCGACTTGGTGCTCCGCTTTCAGTGCGCGATCCTTCCACTCGTTTCGATTGTTTTTGAGGTTACGCAATAAGGCGTTGTGCACCAGTGTGTGCGGACCCTTCTCAAAAATTACTGCAATAACTTGTTTGTATTTTGGTCTGTGTGAATCTAACCAAGGGGCCATCGTGCATATTATCACGCCTGACCAGTGGGGCAAAGTCAATTTCAACTATCCGGTGTTCTACAACAACTCGGATGAAGTGGTATCTGTGCGCCAGTCAAGGGGCGGGGAGATTGAGAACATCCTTATCGCACTTCCGGGCCACCTTATCCAACTCATAGCAGAGCAGGCCTACTTTACCCGTATCACCCAGAGTGGGATTTTAGATCAGTTCCTCATCTTCCCCTCCGGCGAAGCTATGCTCCTTAGTAAGGATGACTTCAGGCCCGAGAGGTTCCTGTCGGTTCTGAGGCTAGAACTCAAAGAGTTGCTCATCCCTACGTGTGGGTGAAGAATCGGCCCATCCCCGCGTGGGGGAAACACTCAAAACCCGGCACGATCGGACAGGACATCATCAGGTTCACCCCCGAATGTGGGGGAAACACGCTTTAAAACCAATAATCCACTTAGGTTCATCCCCGAATGTGGGGTACACCCTGCCAAACTCTTTGGCAATCTCTTGCTGCGTCAGCATGAGGTTCCAGAGTATTTTCTGGTAAAAGAGAATGCTATCTAAATCTTCTGCCGTCTGCTTATTGATGCCGTACACAGGCATAGAGGGCGCAATCTTCATGATTAATCTCGTAAGTGGTAGCCCCCGTGCGGGAACGCTACTCTAGAATTCGGTAATGGTATACTACATGAAACCGTGTCAAGGTTGCTTCATGTGGCGAGGCCGTTCGGTACAACCTCTTTGTGCATCCAATGCTCATCGGTCTGGACGTGGTTTTTGCGGACCCATTTAGCCACGCTCTGGTTGAAACCCTCGAAGGGGAAAGCATCGGCCACACGAACGACAAACCCCTCTTGTGTGGCGAGGTCCAGACCCGATTGCCCCAACTCCCTAGCATAGCCTTCATCCCATACGCCTTGGTACAGGGTCTTGACCCGAGTAAGTCCTAGCATAGCACACCAGTCACAGGTCTCTTGCCATGACAGGCATGTGTTTGTCTCATCCCAAACTGAGAAGACGAGGAAATAGTCGCTCAGGTTCTCGTAGTGGATAGAATGAGCGGCGTACATATTCTCCCCACACACACGCCATCCTTCGGGAATGTTGTGGGCAAGGGTACCGTGCAACTGCTTGACCCAAGCCCTAGAAGGATGGTGCTTAGAGTCCAGTGAGCGTGCGTGAATGTGGTCACGGTACATCGTCGTGTTTTCCCCATCCATTTTCTCAGTAATAACGACCCTTTTCCCTTCAAAAGGGGAGCCGTTCACCCAGACATCATCGTCTGAGGCTCCCGGAGAGAAGGGCAGGTGCGGCGTGCGGGGGTATTTTTGAAGGGTCATGACCGGCTCCCATTCGAATCGATGGATTTACTTACCATCCTCCCGAACGTCTACCTAGATGTCAATGGATTCGACGTGCTTGTGGAGCAAGTCGTGCCATTCCGCCTGCCTCAGCTCGTGTAGGTTGTCAAAATGTCCGGCACTGACCATCATTTGTTCGAGTGTGTGCAGGGCGATACTGTTTACAATGAAGCGGGCCGGGTTTGCCACATCCCCTAGAGAGATGCGACCTTCCTGCAAGTCTTTGTTTACAGTTCGCTGTACCGCCCCTACCCGCAAGGTCATGGAGCGGTGCCAACTTGCTATCTCCCTTTGGAACAGGTCTTTGAGGTCGAAGGTTTCGGTAGGGGAGACCCGCACCGGTACCTGAATCGCTTTGGCGACTAGTTGTCTGCTCAAACCTCCGAGGTGCTTTACCATTGAAAAGGCCATTATTCAAACTCCAAATCTTCGATGCTTGACTCCATGACCCGATGCGATGTTATTGAGATCGGCAGTCGTGAAGTGAACCATTCGGGGTGCTTCGATTTCCCCCACCACGCTGGAGCGAATCGAGTCTGCGACCGTCGAGTTCATTCGCCGACCGAAACCGTCTGAAAAGCTGCCGCGAGAATGGACTGCTCAAGGGACGATAAACGGTCCATCTGCCTGTCTACAATCGCAGCCAAATCGAGCGACTTCGCAATCGCCTTTTCCAATTACGGTGGCGAGGGGCTTCCCCTCTGCGTCCAGTAGCGTAAACCCGTCTTTCCCAACAATCCATTTGAGCGGCTGAATGATGTCTCCCATGTCTACCTCCTGCCTCAAATGCTATGGTAATCTAGGGGGTGGCCCGGAGTCAAGGTCAAAAGACCGGCCCATGTGCCTACTTTTGCAGTGCTATCTTTTCTTGGTAAGCCTGCCATCTCTTTTCGTGCCTGCGCCACAGCCATGCCGGTATTTTGGCCCATTTCTCTAGGCGCAAAGCGAGTTCGTCTGACAGGGGAGCTTTTCCTGAGAGGAACTTTGCGAAGTAGGCTTGGTCGATGTCCGCAATCCGGTGAAAATCAACCGGGTCTACGCCCATGTCTTCTAACGTCTCACGCAAAACCATACCGGGGCTTTTGACGTGATCTGGCTTGTACTCTTTCATTTCCGACTCCAATTTAAGAGTTTCCCGACCCGGCCCGACCCTTCCGCCTCCCTTTCGAGTTCTTCCTTATGCTCTAGGGTAGCGAAAGCATCGGCCCACGGCGTGGGTGATTTGTGGTCGCGAAGGATGTAGAGGCGTTCGTTCCACCTCATAATAGATGGCCTCATCGTTGTGCCCTTCAAGAAAGCGGAGGGTGTTGTTGTTCCTTGCCCCTACCCACTGAAAGCAAAGGGCTTTCCACTTACCCTCCGTGTCCCTTCGGAGACAGTCGGCCCGTGACTCTAAAAGGCTTTTTGTGTGTGCATTGACTGGCCGGTAAAGGTCACTACAGGTGAGGTAATAATCAATCAGTCCCTCTAGGTTTCCGTACTGGTCACTCACTCCCCACCCCCGAATAACAGGTCATACCGGGTCGGCTTGGGGAACTCTTTTCCTGAGAGAAGTACGTCTAATGCATCCTTCCACGGAGTAGAACTCACGTGGCCTTTCAGGATGTAGTGCTTTACTCCCTCTTTTATCCAGTACATATCCACCCAATCAGCACCCGCGCGTGTCTCCATAGTGCCCCCTAGAACGCCTTCCACGTAAAGATGGACCTCATCTCTCCAAGCGTCTTCGATGCGCTTTTCGAGGCTTTGCATCCTCCGCAAGGATTCTTGCTTGTTCTGTGGGTTGGGCTGTCTATCGGTCGCAGGTTCTGGCCATTGGGTGTAGTGTGCCATACTAGCCCCTAAGTTTTTTTGTAGATGCTCTAGGATTTCTGCATAGGCGTCAAGCTCCATCGTCTTCCTCCTCATCATCATGCTCTTCAGGGTACCAGACCTTCCATTTCTTCTTAGTCTTGTTCACCTGACTGTTCATCTGTATTTCGACCAGAATCATCAGCAACAGCAGGGTCGTTAGAACCCCTACCCCGGAACCTAAAAGCCAAATCAATGTCTTCCTCTCTCACCACTTGCGTGGCATCACTAAGTTCTGCCAGACCTTCTATGAGGGGCGATGAATCAGTGTCTTCTACCAGAGATCCGGTATCTTCGAGGGGGTCAGACACACTTTCCAACGTGTCAAAGGGCAGGCTTCGGAACATTTCATGTGCCCACTGGTTAAGGGCGATGATGTCCTCTTCATCTAGAGAAGGGAATGCCTCTAGGACTTCAACGTCACCCCATCCACTGGCCCGCAGAGACATCACGAATTCCACCGACACGCGGGTACCTTGAAAGGTTGGTCTTCCGCCTAGCACCTCTACATTAGAGACGATTTTCTTCCACCATGATACCATAACACACATCCATTACAACATAAGGGTTTCAATCAGGATGCGGGCACTCTGGCGGGCGTCGCAAAGAGGGTTGTGCTGAGGCAGTTCGTTCTCTTTCCTGTCGAACTCTTTCGTAGGGTTGAAGCCTTTTGCTAGGAGGACGCTTGACACGTCCACCACCGGGTAAGGGCCTTCCCACTTCCGACTCATATCATTCAAGACACATGAGCGAAGGAAGTTTGTCTCCACCGGGTAAGCGCAGTCCGCTACCAACACAGCGCCCTCTTGTTTCCACGCCAACCATGCTACCCAGAAGCTATCATAAAGCTCAGGCAAGTCTTCACAGTTGGAGTCGGGAAGATAAGGGCAGACGTGTGTTTCGACCCACTCAAGGTCGCTGGGGTCGCTGGCGCTGTGAACGGCCTCCCGGTGTGGGCAGGCAAGGTATCCCTCTTCTAGGGTTGCGCCGGTTTCGTCTACGACGACCCAGCCCACTGCGAAGCCAAGGCCGTATAGCCCTATGGATTCAACGTCAAGTACGAAATACATAAGCTCACGTCCCTGTAGATAAGTGTTCGTTGACTCCTACTACAAGTAAAAAAACGGTCATTTGTCGGGTTGGCAGGTGTCGCAGCGAGTCATAAGCCATGTTCCATGACTCCGCACCGAACCCGGACACCCACAAACCTCACAGATAGTGCCGGAGTGTAATTCTGCGAAGCGTGCATGATGGCATATTCACAAAGAGAATTGATTAGGTCGTACCAGCCGTTGCCACACTAAGAAGTAAATACCGAATCATGCCTAGTCCGAAGTTGGGGTGGGAGGACTCGAACCCCCACAGGCGCAGGATCAGAACCTACCGCTCTGCCAATTGAGCTACACCCCATTACGCAAGTGTAACTGTCACAGGGCGGGGTCTATTCCTCCCCCGTGTAACTCTGAGGCACAAGGTCAAATAGTTCAGGCTTGGCTTCTACCGTAACAGAGGGGGTGTCTTCAAACATGTCTGGCGTGATGTCCACGCCCGTATAGCCTAACTCGTGCAGGCCAATTGCTACGATGCGGTAGAAGCCCACCTCCCGGAGGGTTATCGTAAGGTTTGCGGGAATGGGGCCATGCTTTATGAGCGAGACAATGGAGTTGTCCTCGCCTTGCCAGAAGAGCTTGTATTGGCTGGCATCGTCAATCTCCCAGCCCTTGAATTCAATCTTCATTTTTATCACCGGTTTTGGCTTCCGCCTCTTTCAGCATCTCTTCAACTTCTTCTACGTGCTCGTCATCCATCCCGACCACCATCTCTGTGAGGTTTCTTCGGGCTTCTTGGATACTGATTCGATCTCGGGCAAATTCAACGCAGATGATACACATGGTTGGACCTCTAGGTTTCGGGTAAGTTTGCGGCATCCACAAGGAACTCATACCCTGCTTGGTTAAGGTTGGGATCAATGCGATATTGTTCGCCCTGTGCCTCCACCCAGCCCTCTTCTAAGCAGATGTCGAACATGTCTTGGCCTTGATACTGCTCGCCGTGCTCAAAGGGCAAGGCGGTTAGTATATCTTCGAGAGGGTACCACTTCCACAGGTGACAGCCTATGACCCGCATTCGCAACAGTTCCCGATAGCCTTGTGACACCACTACCTGCCCCCCATCTGTGTTGTAGGGGCCGAACTCGAAGTAATAGTCTTGGATGTCGGCAACAACACGAGCTTCCAGTTCGGCGTCGGAAAGGATGCCCTCTTGGAACCGGACCTGAGCTTCGTACTGACAGATGAGCGTAATAAGGTTGGCAACAGTAAGCTCGAACCACTCCCCTTCTCTGCGGTAGGGGCCTAACAATGCGTGGAGCTTGCGTTCGTCATCAGCCGTACCGTGCCAAGAGGTGATTACCTCCAGCTTTCGGTGGTTTCCGGTTTGTAAGGCGGCTCGTCGTTCTTCGGGAGTTTTCGTTGTGAAGCCAATTTTGTAGTGATCGGTGTCGTTTGCCCTTATCAGGTAAACGAGTCCAGTCATAAGTATAAGATAGGTTCCTGTTCGTTGCGGTTGCGGTTCTCTTCCCAGAGCTTTCGTCTCTCGGAGATAACCTGCTCAATGTAGGCTTGGCTTCCCAACTCCACCCACCTATTGAATTCCTCAGGTAAAAGACCAAGGTGGTCCGCTAGAGTCCATTTCTTGGATTTTTCGCACTTACCCTCCCGCCACTCTGCTATTTCGGATTCAAGGTCATCCAGTGCGGACTCTCCCCGCACCGCCTTCTCGATAAAGGTGTCCCCGTCCTTTATCCAACCAGACTTCCTGAGGTAGCGGTGTGGGTCTGTTTGAAGGGGAGGCAAGTCTTCCCAGCCGTCCCACGACCTGCCCCACCATCTCAGCGTAGGGTAATCTTCGTCTTCAATCTCGTAGAGTTCAAAATAGTCGCCCTCCTCAAGCTCGTCAATAGTCTTGTCGGAGTGCCACGCAGACAATACACCCACAGGGATGGCCACAAGACCTGCTTTGATCTGACGCCCGTTCTTGTACTCCACCATACGGGCCTGAATCTCACCCTCAGAGATAGAGTCTATCCGACCGGCCCCCCAAGACTCATGCTCCCCCTCAAAAGGGAGATGGGGGCCATTGTCCGTGTACCAGACGTTCAAGGGGAAGAAGCACATGCCTAGATTAGCTTGATTGCAGTGCCAGTGGAGATGCTTGAATAGCTGGTAGGTGGCGTGCTCGTGCAGAGACTCATCCACCGATTCTAGGATAGACTCCATCATGGAGAGATTGGCGTGGTGAAAGGCCATACGGCAGACCCGGAAATGAACCTTGCCGTAGAAATCTTCCTGAGACAGGTTCTCGGGGCACCTAAGCTTGTCGACTAACTCTGACCAGTAGGCCAAGGCTCTATGGTTCATGCCCCGGATGAGGAACAGTTCTGCCTTGTAAGCGGCAGCGTCCAGATCACCCGGCACCGAGATGTCGTCGAGTTGATTGAGGTGTTCAGCTAAAACAGTCATAGGACCACGGCGTATTTGTTGTATCGGCCTTCTTTGCCGACCTTTTTGAGGTACCCTTCTTCTCGCAGGAAGCGGAGCATCCGGTTCATGGCAGACCTCTTTTTCCGGTAAGGTGCCATCTCTGGGGGCAGGTTAGCGTAGAGGTCTTCGGTTGTAAAGCCCGAAAGCCCCGAAGCCCAAGCCTTAATGCGGTCTAGGGACAGGGACCAGTGCGTAATGTAGGTGTGATCTGAGCTTCCAGACGGGTAACCCCCTAAAGTGCCTTGATTTTCCGGCACGAGAAGTAGTTGAAAGCCCTTCTTCCGGTAGTACCTTTTGTGGTAGGGCCTCAAGGAAACGCAAGCGTGGTGGTGCTTCTTGAACCCATCACCTTCCCACGAGAGAAGGCCGGGCTTTAACCACATACCCTTCCCTGAGCTAACCCTAGTGTTCCACCGCTCCAGCGTATCCTTCCGGGGGGTGGATATAGTCACAGCCCAAAGCTCGTCTGCTAGATGACGTGTGTCCAGCGTAGTCATCTGAGACAAGAGCGATTTGGAGGCTCCTTTCTTCATTTCGATGGCGACGATGTGGTCCGGGTCAGAGCACGGCCCGGTGTGGGCTACATGATCTATGAAAACGGACTTACCGTAAACGGCCACCTCACCGTGGACGCAGAAACCTAACTCCGTCCAATACCGGATAACGTAGGGACTGAGGTCAACCTCGGTTTTGATTTGATGGGATTTGTCTATAGGGAGCATACCACATCGGTGTGTTCAAGTTCTAATCACTGAGACTCTAGCACATGGCAAGGTTTTTCACGAAGCTCATTCTCATCGGTAGCTTTCTTTTTCTACCACCCCCCTACCTGAGGGTATCTCAGGAGGCACCAAGTTCTTTCAGGCCCGCTTTAGTGCCTGATTTGGGCCAACAGTGGGAGTGGTATTGTGACGACTCAAGAGAACCCGCAGAGGTTCTGGGGGTCGTTTACGATAAGGAAGGTACCTTAGATTACGACCCTGATACCTGCGACTCCGAAATAGCTCTTCTCTTCCGTGGTGATCACCACAGCGGGCGAGACAAGTAGGGAGTCAAATCAGGTACTCTAGGTCGTGCTGAGATCATGGCACGCTGCGCAGCATCCCGACTAGGATAGGGGCCTAGTGTGAGGTAGTGTGTGCCTCCCCCTTCGTGAGTTTGACTACCTTGAAGCTCCTCTGCTCGGCTTTTAGCTGCTTTCACTTCGCCCTCACTTCCTACAGCTAGGACGACGAACCACTCGTTAGTGGGCAACTCTTTAACTGCCTCCGCTCGCCCTTCTAAGTAAGTAGATACCTTTTTCTGGGAAGATGGTGCTCTTGCAACAACGGGAGCAGGGGCAGGGGCGTAGGCTAGGGCGTCTTCCTCCAACTCATAGGTTTCAAAAGCGTCCTCTTGCGCAAAGTCCTCTGCCGCTTCCCCATACCCCTCGTCCACCTCTGGGGCGGTAGCCTTGGATACCGTGTTGAATATCTCCGGCGCTTCCTCCGGGTGGAGCACAGTTAGCATGGCGACGGCTAGGGCACGATCGTTTTCCTCATCAGATAGCAACTGAGGGATGTACTCTTTGAGGTCGGCATTGCGTGCCTCTCTGACTTGAATGTCGTATATGCGCTGTTCCAGTTCAATTTCTGACTGGACCTCTTGAGCTTCCAGATAGGACTGGTAGAGGTGGGCTACATACCCCGCTAGAGGGATGACCGCTGTTATCAAAGCGACGACACCGGCTTTCTTGGCGGTCTGGGCGACAGATGTGGACTTTTCAGGTGAGTCAGACATAGCAATGCTCCTGTGCAGGGTTACACAGGAGCATTGCTATCAAAACTATATGAAGTGGAGACAGAGGGACTTGAACCCTCGACCTCAACGCTGCCAGCGTTGCGCTCTCCCAACTGAGCTACGTCCCCTAAGTGCTCGGCTTGCCGGAAAGCAATTCGGTGAGTGATACCGGCGTAACCTTCGTCAACCCATTCATTCTCAAAAACTGTTGGTAAGGCTGTTGACCCACCTCGTTTTTTTGCTGCTCTAAGGCTCGCCTGAACTTCTTTTTGTATTTTGAGTTCATTTGCGACCTTTCGTTAAAGTGGAGTCGGCGGGACTCGAACCCGCGACACCCTGCGTGCAAAGCAGGCGCTCTCCCAACTGAGCTACGACCCCTAAGTGCCCGACTTGTTGGATAAATGTGCTGAGCGAAAAGATGATCTCCAGAAACCAGCGGAGTATCGCCGGCGAGTCGGGAGGTCCTTCCGGAGGCGGTTTGATCTTAATGTCGTCCGCGACCTGGTCGGCCAACGGAAAGTCATTCTCTTCAATTTCCATTTCTTCTCCTGTCGATTGTGCGACAGAGAGGATCTGGAAGCCCTGGACCAGAGCGTGTCTGTAGATGACGCCAAAATGACGTTCTGCTAGACTCAGTGTGCAAGCAGCGCAGTCCAGGAGCTCCGGCGGTCCTCATCCGTCGGGGTTTTCCTTTTCTGCGATTAATGATTGAGGCCGTCTGCCTCGAAACCCGGCGCCATACGCATCGAGGATATTCGAATCGTCGGTTGTGAGGGGAACGTATTCGCGCTTCTCATCCTCCCAGATCTTCTTCCTGGTATCATAGAACTGGTCCACATATTTCGAGAGGACAATGAAGGCGATACGCTCAATGCGCTTCACATCCTTCATCGTCCGTACTTCTAATAAGCTGTCAGGGCAAAACAACGTGTAGAACCACGAGTCTTCGGAGCCCTCTACCACGGTCCGGAGCTCGGTGTCGGACAATATCAGATTCGTCCGGCCCTTCGCCCGCTGCTCGGCCGCTACCGAGGCGAGAACTGAGTTCCAGTCGATGAGAGAAAGCGCGACTTTGGGTAGTCGCTGGCTACGGGACGTCAAGAATTCATCGTCGACCTCGGCACCCTGCGAACTGAGTGCTTCTACCCGAGGAGCCAAATTGATCGTCGGCCGATACGCAGCGTCCGCTTTTAATTCGAGGCAAACTTGCTTCCTGAAGTTTTCACTGCTGTCCGCAACAGTTCTCGGTGAGACGAGACCTTTCGCGAGAAACTCCTCCCGGATGCGAGTTGGTACCGGTGTCTTCAACGGGACCCATTCGTCGACGTCGATGCCCTCTTCGGCCAGATATTTCCGGAATTCGGCCATGTACTTCGCCCGGACGCCAAAGACGTTGAGTGTTTCAAGTACCTCCAGCTTCTCCCGCACAGCCTTCGGTGGTAGTTCATTCGCGAGGGCCCGAGTTCGTTTCAATGAACGATTCTTGCCGAGCAGTCGGACGCCCCTGCCGAATAGCTGGATAATCAGGGGACCTGGCGACTGGCCAAAGTTCATCAAGCCCATTGAGGAGACCCGCCAGGAGCTCCAACCTTCAATGAACTTGCGAGAACCAAGAAGCAGACGAATGTCCGAATCCGAACTGTTGATGGAGTGGAAGAGCGATTCGGAAATGCTGTCCGAATCGACGTCGACTTCAGGCAGTTTTTCGATGGCCAAATCCAGAAAAACACGCTTATTTCCTATATCGATTACCCCGAAGTACTGATCGGTACCACCGGCCCGTAGAGCGACTTCACCGGAAGTGGACTCGATGTCCACGATCTGAAGCCGGCCTCCAGAACTCCGGACATGAAAAACGTTCCGCAGCAGATCTTTGTACAGGTGTTCACCATCTTCGTAGTGCTCCCGCAAATAAGGGAAGAGGTTCTCGAACAAATCCGAGCTGTCCTTTCGCTCGATACCGGACCTTGATTCAAGAATTCTGTCCAGCGCTGCCACCGCCCAATTTTGTTCATTCTTAAGAACCCGAGCCAGAAAGAGAACGAGCATCTGAACATCACTCAGGCTTCTCGTCTCATTCGTCGTCAAGCTGCCTCGCGTGCGCCCGGCGGTCACACTGCTGCCGACGAACATCAGGAGCGGCTCCGCGATGTTGTACTCCCCGCTCAGCGTCTCGGGGTCGGACTCGAAAACCAAGCATTGCTCGGTAAACGCCAGCAGATTCGCGAGTAGATATCGGTCACGAAACTGATGGTTGACCTCTTTCGAAAGATTGAGGATGTGATAATCCTTCCCATAGCCATCGTCGTAGAACCTCGGGTACGAGTAGTTCAGCGCGATCGCCTTGCCATACTCATGTTGGACCTCCGTTGAGGTCCCTGCGATTGCCTGCCCGAAGGTTGCGCTGTACTCGAAAGCGAAACCGTCCTGCGAAAGTCGCCGGCGGTAGTTCATCCAAGAATTGCCTGTGGCCCCTTTGTGGCCCTCGTCTACGAAGATGAGATTTTGGCCCTCGAAGGCATCGACCTCCACGCTTGTTCCTTCGCCGGAAGCCTTGTCGGTTAGCTTGTGAATCTCCAGCAATCGAACCGCATCAGGGTCGGTAGGCTGCGGGTGATTGAAGTGCGCGCATGGAATCCCACTCTTACGCAGCTCCCCGAGATGCTGACGAGTCAACCCTTCATTCGGGGTTATCAGCAGGATGTTGTCGACAGCTGCCGGGCGATAATGCAGCCACTGATAGTAATTGAGATGCATGACCAGCGTCTTGCCGCTCCCCGTGGCCATCCAGAACGCAAGCTTGTTGAGATCGTTACGTGTGAACTTCTCGAACTGGTAGTAGCCAGACTTCTCCTCGTTTGCATTGTCTATGAACTGATTGAGTTGGCGGAGAAAATCGGACGAGTCAGCGGATACCCGGTCAAGGTAGACTTCCGAGCAAAACGCGGCGAGCATCTGGAAGTACTTGAACTCGATCGGCCGGTTCATCGCCTTTAGGTGGTCGCGAATGTTTTGATCGTAGGCGTAAATTTTAGCCGGAGCGAGCTTGCAGGCCCTTTTCGAAATCAAAGCGTGCGCCATCCGGCTCGCTTCTCCTTCGTACCCTTCAGCATCCGCGAGGCTAGTCAAGAACTCTCGCGCTCCTGCTGAAGTGGTGGGGTTCGCGCAACCCAAAAGATCTAAGAAATAGGCGGCAAGCCCTAACCTTAGCTCGAACTTTTTGAGATTGCTCTTACTCAATTCTGCCCCCCGTAGGCGGGATCCATCCTCTCTTTGAAGGTGTGCTCAATCCTTTCGGCGCCTTCGATGCCACTTGGACCGTTCGCGAAAACGCGATCCATCGGCTTGTCGAACAGGTGCAACTCGGCCCATTCACGCTCAGCCTCGAAATCAAGCTCAGGGAGGAGGTCTCGCCAGACGACGATGGCGCTTTCGAATCCATTTACCGTTTTGATGCGGCCTCGGCTTATGTGGTAGACGCGACCTTGGTGTTCGTGCACCTCAATCTTCTGAACGCGCATGCCAATTAGATAGTGGAAGGTCTCCTGCAAGTCGACCTTCGTCGGCCGCGGCGTGACCTCACCGCGCTGGATCTTCAATCTGTATTCGAACGGCTTGACGAACGCCACTTGGTCGAGCAGCGACTTGCTACCCCGCGACTCAATATCGAGCATGTACCCAAGCATGTAGTCTTCCGGTAGTTCTACTTGCTCCAGTTTCGGGGTGCTCAGTTCGATGTTGTTTAGAGCGTCCTCGTAGGATTCAAGCCGTTGATACTTGAACACATGGCCTCGGACCCCTGAAAAACCTCCTGTTTCATCGGTCTGCGGAACGCCGTCCAGCCACGCTTTCGCAAAGATGGTCTTCTGGATACGTGGTCGCAAGACTGTGTCGAAATGATCTCCCATCTCGACTAAGAAGTACTTCCGACTCATGTCAGCGTCTCGGTTCAGGTCGACCACTGCCTGGGCGGTCGTCCCCGAACCGGCGAAGTAATCCAGCACCAACGGCTCACCACTTGCTGCATCTGCCTGCTCGACCAAGCGTTGTACCAGCTCGCTCGGCTTTGGAAACTGGACAGCCAGTTCCCCGAAGAAATCACGCATTTCCGAGGATCCATGAGCAGTAAAGACATCGTCTATTAACGTCGAGAAGCCAGTATACGAATCGTTAAGTTCATCTAGGAACACCTTTTCGCGTGGCCTGCCGTCCAGCTTTGATGGCCAAAGAATCCGGCCTTCCTCGATCTTCTTCTGCATTGTAGTTGTTGAGTATCGCCACCCAGTGTGTTCGGGACACGGATAACTGTTCCCGGTCTCCGGATCGATGAGGTCATAGTGCAGATTGGGGCGTTGCTGTGCGTTGGCCAGCCCAAGGATACTGCGACTCATCCAGAGGCCTCTAGCGTCATCGTCTGGATTGCTATATTTCGATAAATCCTTTTCGGCGCCTCGTAAGGTGCCACGATCCGAGGTTCTGTAGCACAGAATGTACTCGTGATCGTTCGAGACACGCGTGTTCGCTCGGCTGTCAATGAACTGACGCGCTTTCCAGATTAGCTCCGCGATGCAATTCTCCTCTCCGAACACATCGTCAACTATGAAACGAAGCCGTTTCACTTCGTGATCGTCGACTGAGACCGTAAAAATCGCGTCGTCGGTCAGTAGCAGCGATGCAAGATTGAGCCTGTCTGCCATCATGGATAGCCAACATGAATGCTGGTATCGGTCACGGTAGATGAACCCGTCGTTGCCTGTGTTGTAGGGTGGGTCGATGTAGCAGCAGGTAACGCTTTCAGCGAAAACGTTGGCAGCCAAGTCGAGTGCGTGGAAATTGTCCCCTTTTATCAGGAAGCCGTCCGTGCTTTCATGCAGCTCGTCGATTGTACTGATGAGTTCGACCTTGTTGCTCCATTCGAAGAATGCCGTATCGACCATCATCGACGGATATTTCCGCAAGAATCCGTCATCTATTTCTGCTGGTGACTTTGGACCATCCGCCCATTTGTCGATGGCATACGTGTCGAACCATTTTTCCAACTGGGCTTCGTTCTTCAGTACCGTTGGGTAAAGACTTTCGGGTACACGGTCGAGGGTGACGCACCAGTCTGTCTCAACGACGAACTTCTTTTTCTCAAACAGTCGCTTTTGAAAGTCCTCGATCTGGGAGAGGAACTGTATAACTCGCTCGCCGATGCGACGAACCGCGCGAGCACGAATGAGCTGGTGATCAAATGCCTCGTCGACATCATCGTTGAGAAGCAAGTTATCGACGTTAAGAACTTCGCTCTTGAGAAAGAAGTCGAGCTCACGCCTCAGAAATCCACCGAGGTTCTTGTGAATGAAATAGTCGTGAGTGTTCAACCCAGTATAGTCGTGCAAGTGGTGAGATAGCACCGAGTGGCCGGACTTCGAATTCGGGTGGTTCGCCAACAGGCGCGCCTTGATGTTGGGCGACCCCAATGCGTCAATAATTTGCTGTTTGGTGACGACATTCACAATCGAACGGTCAATGCTCTTCCGCTTGTCCCCTGTGATTTCGCGGTAGCGCTGGAGGTAGTCATCCTGCTCCCTCTCGGTAACCTGACGATACGTAAAGTGAATTGTAAGGAGCTTCTGGTCGGCGTCGTATAGGACGGAGTCTGCGCCAGGCACCATGAAGTATCGACCAGTGGCTTTATTGCTATTGGCAGGCGTGTCGGCAAATAAGAGACTGAATCGAACCTTCTGGTCGGCCGCCTCGAATCTATAGTCGGTAAACCGTTCCCCTGTCTTGATGAAATATTGATCCTTGTTGGCCCAGTGGAACATCACTTCCTCGCCATCATACGGGACCATGTACTTATGGCCGCGAGAGGAATGACGTCTGAGCGTCAGGAAGTCCCCGCCTTCGTAATAGCGAGAGAAGAATTTGAGCAGATCGCTGTAAATCCGAGCTTCAGTGGATTCAGCCACCGCCATGCTTTCGAGTTGCGATCGAAGTTCCAGGTAGTGCTTCGCCACCGGCACATTCCGATAGGTTTCAACAATCTCGCCTGATGCATCGAGAGACTCAGCACCGAGTGTCTTCTGGACTTCCAGACGGGCTTCTTCGAGCCTCGCCTTCATATCGGAACGGGATCCGGACACCATCTCACTCAACACCTCCCCGACCGCGTCCAGAAGGTCCCTTTCAATGAAAGCCTCGATCTCGGTTCGCCGCTGATTGAGGATACGATAGATCCCGAAGTCCAAGTCAGAGGACTCGAACTGAAACAGTTCGCGGAGCTTTCGTTGGAGACGTCTTCGGGGGCTGTCTTCGTTCTCTACATCCGTCATGAGTTTCCTGGTTCAAGCCTTCGAACGTCTGGCACCGGTGTTACCAACTGGGCGGCGAGATCCTACTCGCGCTTGGATCCCCTTGTTTCTCGTCTTTTTCGGCCGCCCAGCAACGTACACCAGCGGCGCCGCTTCGCCAACAGGCGGGATACGGGCTTCTGACAATCATGAAATCCTCTTTCATTATCCTCGAAAGGGTCTATGGAGTTATTATCCAGTGAAGGAATGTATTGCAAAGCGTCTGCTTTGATGAATTTTCCAGTCATTCTCTTGCTCCGATTTACTGCCCATACAGTAGTTTAACCCTGCCGCTTGTGGAAGTATTCCTACAGCGCCCAGATTGTTTTGCCATCCACCACGACGTACTCCGATTTGAGGATAGGTTCCTCTGTGTCAGCGTATACGAAGGTGGCAAACTGAAAGGGGTTGTAACGCACTCTACGGGCTTTTGTCATGTCAGGTGATTGCGAGGTCCAAGTCCCCTTAATGCGAGCGTGTACGTTCTTCTGGCCGGACTCTATCACCCTTTGACGGCCCCCTTGGGCTACCATAAAGGTGGCATCTTTGAGCACAGCCTTATCGCGGTAGGCAATAACAATTCGGCTCTTGTCTTGGATGGAGAGGCAATGCTTGTGTAGGTTGTAGTAGACAAAAACGGTCTGCCCTTCTTCAGGGTCAGTCATGGCTCCTCCGCTGCTTGCCACAGAAATGCTCCCGGCGGGACTCGAACCCACGCAAATATCACAAGGATTTAGAATCCCCGGCTCTAACCACTGAGCTACAGGAGCGTACCCACTGAAAACCGTCCTCGTCCTTAGCAAGGATACCCTCAGAAGACAAGGCGTCCAGCATATCGTACAAAGCAGTACCCAACGGGTTGGTGGTCCAGAAGACGCCCTTCACCTTTTGGAAGTCATCTCCACTCCAAAGGCCAAGAGACACCCCGAGATGGAACATTGCAATGTCCGTATCACAGTGCTCTTGGAGCTTGTTTTTGAAGGTCGTCTTCATGAGGCTATCTTAACCGTGACGGGAGGGGTGACCACTGTGTCAAGTGGTTTTATGTGACGGGAGGGGTGACGAGGTTAGTAGCCCACGGGTCGAAGTAATCTTCCCAGAGATGGACATACTCACCGCCTCCCCGTAGGGAGCCATAAGTAGAGGTCATACGACCGCATTCACGGGACGTGTTAAAGGTACCCTGTAACTCCTCGTTAGAATTCGCCACAGCTAATGTCCGGGTCAAGTACCGACCGTCAGGGGACGGCTGGTTACTGTCCGTGAGAGAAGTCATACCCCCCAACCTCATAAAGTAGTTAAACTGTTCGGGAGTCGAAGTCCCATTATACAACGTGAAGGCTGAAAAAGCCTCCGTCTGGGGTCCAACTTCATTGGACCGATTACGGTAGTGAACCCCATTTGTCTGATAGGTAGAACCCGAGAAAGGGGTAATAAGCTCGTCGGAAATAATGTGGAGGCCATAGCCTCGATTCGCTTGTGTATCCATACCCTCATAGAAGATGAGTTCGGCTCTTGCGTCATCTTCGAGCATGTACACGTTAACTTGATCGGTAGGCCCCCTAAACTGTTGGTAGAAAACCCACGGCCAGACCCACGAGGAATCCGAAGGCCAGAAAGATGCATCAGAAGCCGGGTCATCCCCCGCACTAAACCTAGCGAGGTACCCCCCTCCGGGTGAATAGGCGTATCCGATGTGGTTCCGAAAAAATGGGGGCACCCCAACCACTGCGTAATCTGCTTGATAAGCCGCTAGAGTAGATGTACCCAGCGTGGTTGCTGTCCCTCCGGGAGGACAATGGACGATCAGGATTTCTGCGGTAGACGTATTGTGTGAGAGCACATAGTAGTTTCTCTCAGAAGTCGTAGCAGCCTGAAAGACCTCTAGAGACCCCAGAGTCCACGTCGTGAGGTTCCCAAGAAACGTTCTCATATCCGCCACTATCGTCCCCGAGGTGGGGTCTTGGAGAGTTGTGTATCCAGTTCTAGCCACGATTCAGCCTCAGTTAGTAATAGGGGGTACGACAAGATTGCTGGCCCACGGGTCGAAGTAATCCTCATAGAGGTGTACGAACACCCCGCCCCTTATGGTACCGTAGGTACTAGTCATGCGACCGCATTCTCTAGAGGCGTTTAAGGTCCCGAGGAACCGCCCCCCACCCTCTGGCAGTACGGGAAACTCACGAGTAAGGTAAGAACCGTCTCCGGCAGGTTGGTTGGTGTCGTTAAGCCCGGTTAAGGTCCCCGTCGTAAGGGTCTGCGTAAAGTTTTCTGGCGTTGAGGTAGCGTCATATAAGGTAAAAGCACTAGTGGAGGTGGTTTGAGGCCCCGCTTCTAGAACTCGGAACTTGTAGAAAACGCCGTTGGTTTGGTAGGTTTCCCCGGCATATAGTGTGATAAGCTCGTCGGAAACTATGTGGAATGCGTAACCGTTATTACTCGTCGAATCTAGCCCGTCATAGAGCGCCCACTCCGCATGGGCGTCGTCTTCGAGCATATAGACTCGCACGGGGTCGGAGGGACCCCGAAACTCTTGCCAGAAATCGATAGGCCAGACCCACGAGGAATCCGAAGGCCAGAAAGATGCATCAGAAGCCGGGTCAAAGCCCCCCGTGAATCCCGTAAGGTATCCGCCTCCGGGTGAGTAGGCGAACCCTAGAGCATTCTGAAAAGCCCCGTCCGTTTGTACCACTGAATCTGCTTGATAAGCCGCTAGAGTAGATGTATCCAGCGTGGTTGCTGTCCCCCCCGGCGGGCACTGTACGATCAGGATTTCTGCGGAGGAGACGTTGTGTGAGAGCACATAGTAGTTTCTCTCAGAAGTCGTAGCAGCCTGAAAGACCTCCAGAGATCCCAGAGTCCACGTCGTGAGGTTACTGAAAAACGTCCTCGTGTCCGCTACCGAAGTACCTGACGTTGGGTCAATTGATGCTGTGTACCCGATTCTAGCCACAACTTACTCCGAAGGGAAAAGGGGCACACTTGCCACATAGGGAACTGCTATCCGGTCATTAACTTTCAGGAACAGATTTCCATCTTGTTCAAACAAATCCATGAAATTTCTCCCGTCTGGACCGATAACCTTAACGAGATCCGCATCCATATATCCCTTAAGGCCCGCAGTTCCAAATACAGCAACAATGTCCCAAACATAGTCACCGTTCGCAAGTCGTGCATTGCCGAGGTTAAAGTCGCTAGAATCTACCCAAGGGTAGGTAGCCCGAGTACCGCTGGGGTCGTAACAATGGACCTCCTTGTTAGTTGTATTTCCCGTCACGGTTATCTCGGCCACAAAATTCCCGTCCGTAAAGGTGTCCGTGCCGAGATAGGGGTCGATGATTTTACCCGAGAGGGACAACTGTGATATGTAGTTCTCTCTATCGTGGGTAGTCACGAGCATTAAAAAGGGCTTGGCGTCATCTAAAATAAGCGCCGATTCAGACCCATCCCCTATATCAGGTAAGGAGCTACCCAAGGGTTGGGTAGTGTTGGGCATGAACGTATTCAGATCCGAGTAAGGGTTGGTCGTAGGCGCACTTAAGTCTCCTCCGGTGAGCGAGCCGTCTGCGGCCCATGTAGAGCCAGAATCGTAAGGGGTTGAAGTCCCTCCGGTAGGGTTGTAATGGACGGTCCAAGTGTAGTCAGACCCGAAGTTGGCTCGCGACCCCGGTTCTATAACATACTGCGCGATTGTTGCATCACTGCCTGCGCCCCAAATCATTTCAAGCTCGGCCCCTTGGTTTGGGAAGGAACTAACGCCGGGGATAACTATCAACCACTGCGGGCCAGTTGCGCTACCTGCCCCGTCATTGTGTTGAATGTAGAAGGCGTACCCGTACTCCCCAACCGTGCCTTGCCATTTAGCGATGTCGGATACGAGCCAGTTGGCTTGATCAGCCAGCGAGTCAAGAACAGTCCGGCACTTGTCTCTTACAGCGGTTACGGCCACGTCAAACCGGTCAGAATTGTTCCCAAACTCCCCGAAGTAGCGACCTTCCCACTGTTGGAATTTTACATAATATCGAGCCATCACGATCCTCCCGGAAATACTGCTTCACCGGCTATGTAGGCATAGCACAGGGACTGGTGAAATTTGATGAATTGGTCACTATCGAACATTTGACCCACTTGAGCGTTATACCTCCCCATTTTTCGGACGACATCCGTATCCAGAAAGCCCTTAAAGTAGCCCGACCCTACAATCTTAACCGGTTCCCAAGGGTAATTACCCGAGGGGAGGGGCACTTGATCTAGGGTATAGTCGAAGTCCCGGTAACTTAGAGAGAAGTTATCTGCCACCCCCGATTCATTGTAAAGCCAAGCTACTTCTTCGGTGAGAGAAGGTTGACCACTATTAATCGGGGTGAAAAGAATCTTTACCCACGTCATGGCGTTAGCGTTTGTGTCCGTACTTTTATAGGGTACCGCTATTTTACCGGCGATGAGAATTCGGTTCACACCTGCGGCCTCATTCGAGGCCATGTACAGGGCCAGAAAGGGCTTTTCCGTATCGAACAGAAATACCCACTCCGTGGTGGATTCTATCGGTACGATCGGGCCGTAAAGAAAGGATGTTCCCGGCATGAACGTTTCGAGGTCCGTGTAGGGGTTCGTCGTAGGCGCACTTAAGTCTCCTCCGGTGAGCGAGCCGTCTGTGGCCCACCCCGCCCCATAAGGGGTAGTCGTCGCCCCCGTTTCACAGTAATGTACTGCAAGTCTTCCGGGGGAATTCATAAGGCTGAACGTGGAGGTGTTATTGTATGCCCGAAAAAAAAGACCTTGTGTCCCGCTGTTAGCGTTTCCTAATAACTGGTTAAGTGCTATTGGGTTGGTTCCCCACCCGAATGCCGGGAAGAAAAAGGTCCATGCCGGACCTGTTGCGGACCCTGCTCCGTTCATGTGGTAGACCGAGAAGGTGTAACCTGTGTTTGACCCACCTTGACCTACCCATTTAGCGACGTCTGTGACTATCCAGTCATTGCCCGTTAATGCGGGATCGAGGGCCGTTCTAAGGCTGTCCCGAAGTTCAACGATATAAGTATCCCAAGCCGCCTCATCATTACCATAACGAAAAGGGTCCCAATCTGGGGCGCGTATGAAAGTTCTAGCCATGATTAAACACCAAGGTTGTAGAGTGTTAGCACTTCTGCGGAAGTCAAACCCCGGTTAAAGAAGGTCGCCTCGTCTAGTGCATCATTGAAAAACGAACTGGTCTGTCCTAACGCCCCTAAAGAAGGCAGTTCGGTACTTGTGTTGCTGCCACTATCAGGCACAATAGAAACAGTACCGACAGAAGCCGAATCTAAATAGGCTTCCATTGTCGTGCCATCACTCGTGAGGGCTAAATGATGCCAGCCCGCCCCCGGAACGGTAGTGGTGATTTCGTACTCGACAGGGTTTACGTTTAGCCTGAAACGAAGAAACCCCGCACCGTAATCCGCCTCGATGAAGAATCCGTATTGGTCATTGCCGGAGGAGTTACCCGCAATACCTCTGGAACTTCCATCATCTGCTATATTAACCCATACGCTTACGGTGAACCGACCGGTCTGGTGGATGTAATCGAACCGCTCTTTTTCGCCTAGATCGATGAATTGGTCCACCCCATTGAGGGATACCGCCCACACTCCATCCGTCACGCCGGTCGTAGTCTTCAAGGTTGCCCCGTTCGGTGCGGACGCTAAATATCGGTTAGGGCCTTGGTCTGGGAAGCTCGTTCCCGTAACCTCATTGAGGCTGTAGTGAGCTACCACATTTGCTGCAAGCGGGCCTTGCTGTAGTTTATCATAGAAGGGGGTGGACAGATCGAACAGCGGTATGTAGGGGAAAAGGGGGGAGCCGGAAGCGTAAGGATACCCCAACGCCCGGTGTCCCTTAAGGAATACGTCTCCGCCGTCGACGAAGCTTTTACTCACATTTTGTTGGTTTGCATCTATAGTTCGTAGGATATCGGGGTCGATATTGCCTTTGAGATAAGTCGTACTCAGCAGCAGGGCCGGTGTGCTCACGTTCTCGTACTTAAATGAAACATTATCGGGGAAATCGAGGTCGAAGAGGGTACGGGTACCGGCGTCATTGTAGGCCCAATTAAGCTGGTTTACAAAATATATACTACTGGCTCCTGCTTCATTCAGGAGAGAATGTGAACCGTTTTGGTCCGAATCCCCCGTATCGAAAGGCACCACCGTCTTACCCGAGAGAAGAACGAAATCAAGAGCGTTCGGACTGAAGTTCATATTTGAAGTATAGATGACAGAGAAAGGCTTTGTGTCGTCAAAAAGAGCAGCCCAATGGAAGTGGTTCCCCCTCATGAAGGCGTTGGGAACCCAACCATATAGTTGGTCAAGGGCAGGCATGAACGTGTCTAAGTCGGCAAGGGGGCTTGTGTTAGGGGCGGAGAAATCCCCTCCGGGTAAAAGACCGTCCACATCATACCCGAAATCGTAAGGAGTAAGGGTCCCCCCTGTTTCTGAATAGTGGAACGCTGGAACTCCGTCGAAGGTGTCATTTAAGAAACCCCCGTCAGAATCCTTGTAGTATTCTGAGGTCCTAGCAGGCTCCAAAATATCGTCGACGTCTACTAGGGTGTTGGAGAACCACCCCGGAAAGGCCCAAAACCATGCTGGGCCAGTAGGGGAACCCCCACTCATATGATAGATCCCGAAGCCGTATCCCGAAGCCGTACCGAAACCGGTACTCCATTTAGCGATGTCCCCGACCATCCAGTTTGTATGAAGGCCGTCAGGGTCTAATCCGCGTCTGAGAGCTTCACGAAACTCCAAGATATCGGCCTCTCGTTCTGCCTCGCTCAAATAGAGGCCTTCGGGCGTTACTACAGGGAAAGGTACGTAATAGCGGGCCATCAGGACACCCCTTCTAGAGTGAGTAAAGTAGTAGTAGTGATGTCAATGGGCGTAGGGGCTGGCGCTCCAATTTGCGTAAGCGTTCCGCCAAATCCTCGGATAAATCTCTGGTGCTCTTGCGTAGACAACTCAGGCGTTTCCACATTCAAAGAGGTGAAGGTGATGCAATTGAAGTTATACGACACTACTGTATTTCCCGTGATCCCACCAGTAGCATTAGCTGTAAGGGTGAAGGTGGTCCCCTTCGTGTCCAGAGAGAACAACTCGACGATCCCGTTCAGGAGGGTATCTTGGTCATCCCCTACCTCTCCGAAGTTGCCATCTCCGTCTGAGTCAAACTGTATATCTGCCGACGATGCACTCAGGGTTACGACCGTACTGTCATCATCAACGATGTTCCCGCCGACATCTCGGGCGATAATCCGAACCTCAAAAGCGGTTCCGCTCTCTACGAAGGAAGGCACTAAAATCTCATAACTGTCAATCATGGCGTCCCTTTATCGTACAAGGCGGTGACCGTAGTTCCGTCTGCAAAGACGTTGGAGATAGTAACCTCATCAATCCGTCCTGTCCATAGATTAGAGCCTGAATTGCCCCCAATCGTCAAAGACTGTGTCGCGTCCTCTGCTACGAACGTGGCGGCGGTAGAATCTACCAAACTCCCGTCTAGGTAGTAGTAAACATTTGACCCATCACCTGTAAACACGACATGATGGACACCATCGGTGGGCAAGGAACCTCCCACTCCGATAGCACTACCATTGGAGAATACGACGCAGCGAACGAAGTCGTTACCCACCTGAGAATCAAACTCGATAGCGAACCCACTATTGGCTACCGTCTCTGCGTTCCCGATAACAGTCTCGATGTCGGCGGCGGCTGGGTCTGTGAAATCCACCCAAGCCGACACCGTGAAGGTGCCAATACTGTTGATGAAATTCCACTCGGTACCGGTCCCCAGATCAACGAAGGCATCCGTACCGTTAAGGGTAACGGCGGTGCCTCCGTTAGTAACCAGAGTCGTGGATTCGTAGGTTATTGTCCCCTGCTCCGTGCCAGTATAGCCATTACCCGAGGAGTCCCTTATGCCCTCACTGCCTGCTATCGCCGCAGATTCATCCAATCGGTAATGCGCTACGATGCCTGAGGGGGTGAGAATGTTCTGGACAGCCTCGAAGTAGGTTGCCTCCGCTACAGGAAGGTACTCAATGATGGTTGTAAGGGTTCCTGTACCTTGGGTAAGGGCAGTAGCCCCGGAACTACTACTGACCGGTGTACGGTTATCAATCCCCAGACGTGGCCCCGCCCCTTCTTGAGGGCTGGCGGGGTTCTTCACGTAGTTCGCACACTGCGAGGACTGCCTCTGAAATATCCGTGAGACGCTGGACACAGAGCCGTCATCGGCTGTGATCGTAATGTCGGGCGGCGTATTCTCTTTCGAGATAAAGGTCGCAATACCGTTGACCACTGTTTTGGTATCATTGGACATTGGCGTTACCCTACTGAAAGTTCGGAGAGGAAGGTGTTGAGGTCAGCCACCTGTAAGTCAGTCAACACCTCGGGACCCCCGCACACAATACCGATTCCCGTAGCACTGGTCTGATCTTGTGCGATTCGAGGAAGCCCGGTCACAGAGAACTGATCAAAGGTATAATCCTGACCCGTGACATATGCCTGTGCGGTGATGACCTGTACCCCGTCTAACCAAGCATCAAAGACCGCACCACCCGCATTGAACCGGAGAACGACATAGTGACTCCCCACAAGAGAGCCTATGTCCGTGTTGACTGTGGACACGCCAGAGTCACCTCGAACAAAGACAAGCCCATCAGACCGGAGTCCGAGTACCGGGGTGTCCGTCCCTGAGTTGCCCATTGCAAACAAATACTCTGTACCGCTTTCCGTGTTGGAGGCGAACTTTATTCCGAAAGTGCCCGTAGGAGGGTTAGCGGTCGTATTAAAGAGCGGAGCGAATGTGTCGGCTCTAAGATAGTCGGTGCCGTCACCTGTTACCGTATTCGTCCCCGTGGCGTAGACGGGCTGTAACCCTGCATCGCCCTGAGACAACGTGTACGCACCGTTACGGCCCGGCCACGAACTTACTGCACTGGACGTCAGGAAATTAGCCTGCCAGCTTTCTGTGAGCACCCCTTGAGGCAAGAAGGGGCCGAACACGCCATCACCATCAGCATCAAACTCGACGGTATCCAAAGACGATACCGTCACCTCAGTAGCATTGTCTGTCTTGACGGTCTTATCAGTAATGTCACGAGCTTTAACCGTCGTAATGAACGTCTCACCGGGTGACACTTCGTCTTGG
>Ga0307980_1000105_pt1 | contig 40707 bp, 43 predicted proteins | sample OrgLakmetage1060_FD_201817 | JGI IMG/M metagenome (GOLD analysis project Ga0307980, IMG submission 201817) | Saline water microbial communities from Organic Lake, Antarctica - #1060 | ecosystem: Environmental > Aquatic > Non-marine Saline and Alkaline > Saline | place: Antarctica: Organic Lake... | reverse complement strand
TCCAAGTTAATTGTATTTGTACCCTGGTAATCTGTATATACTTCTATAGTCTTTTTTTCTACTGAATTTTTAATACCTATAATCATATCGTCTATACAATAGCGCTTGATACCAAGACTTATGCCATGTTCTATCTTTATTGGCCTTAGAATTACACGAACGGCACACCGTAATTAAATTACTAGGCTTGCAGTTCTTTTTATTATAATCAATGTGGTGAATTGTTAGGTCGTTTTTATTCGATGAATTACAATATGGATTCAAACATTTATTATCATCCCTATTTCTTATGTCTTGTTTGTATTCTTTGTCTTTCCAGGCTTCACAATAAGGTTCGAAGGATTTTCCACCTTGCCAATTAGGGTGCCCTGAACCACATCTAGTTATTGATAGGTTTATACCTTTACAGGTAGGGCACCTATAACCAGTTCTCCAATTACCCCAAGTAATACTATGTCCGTGCCCTTCAGAACAAACATACTCAAGTTTAATATGTGCATTTTCATACTTTTTACTTAATAAGATATAACCTTCTTTTTTAAACTCCTCTTTTATATATTCAATTGTTTTTTTATTATTACCAACACAATAAGGACATCTACAACCTGATACCCAATCCCTATAAGTGATACTATGAGAGTGCTTATTAGGACATATGTAATCAAGTTTAGTACTGCTATTTTTATACTCCTCACTCAGAAGAATGTACCCCTCTTTTTCTAAAGAATTCCTAACTGTATCAAAACTCGGCTTCAAGTTACCATGACAGTAGTAACAACGGTTTCCCGAAGCCCAATCATCCCATCTTATTGAGTGTTTATGCCCTTTAGGACAAATATATTCTAGTTTTTGTTTATTATTTTTATAAACAGTAGTTAATAAAGTGTACCCTTCATTATAGAAAGCCTCTCTTATCTTATCTAATGACAGTTTTCTCTTATCGAAGTTACAAAACCTACACCTATGTCCTAATAACCAATTACCCCAAGTAATACTATGATAATGACCTCTGGGACACCTATAATCAAGTTTGTTGGTATACCCCTCGTATTCAGTACTAAGTAAGGTGTATCCTTCTTTTTTAAAATACTCTTTAATGAGTGTAATATTGTACTTCTTATTAGCCATACTATTCCTGGGGTGCACCACATTTAGCACACACTAATTTAGTCCCATAATGGGCATCATTTACAAACTCCATATCACAACACCCACATTCTTCACCATCAATTTTATTTTCACAAGATCCTTTTAACCAGCAAGGACCTAAAAGCGCATCAGTCTCCATAGTAATTTTACTAAAGTATTTACCAAAACCATCTATTAAAGAATTAGCTACAAGTTCTCTTACTTCTTCAACCTGATCGTCTCTTACTTCTACCACAACCTCATCATGTACAGTTAACAAAAGCTTAGCATCATACTCACTGTTAGCAAGTCTTTCTACTACAAGTATCATTGCTTCTTTAACAGTGTCTGCGTTAGCCCCCTGTATACCAGCATTCTTTGCCGCTCTTTCAACTGCACGTTGTTTAGTTACCCTATCTGGATGTCCATATGGGGGTATATTATAATATCTTTTTCTCCCACTTATAGTCTGCGAAAAACCATTTTTAACTGCACCCCGTGCCGCGTGCTCTAAATAAGTTTTAACCCCACTATACCGTTCAAAATAAGTATTAATCATATTATCTGCTTCTTTTTCTTTTATTTTAAGTCTAGCTGCCAATCCATACTTAGATAGACCGTAACAGTTATGTACAATAAAACCATTAGCTATAAAGTAAGGGTGCTGATCTACAGAAATATCATATACTCTTTTAAGTCCTTTACTTTTAATAGAAACTATAGGTAAGGTAACTACTTTATTAGTGCTAATAAATTCAAAGAACTCATCGTACTTAGCTAATTCCTCTAAATAAATATTCCCAATTAAATCACCATATCTTTTTTTATGAAATCTTTTTTTAAGTTGTGGACTCACATCACAGTTCTCCACTATTTTTTCTATTTTATCTCTATAAGCTCCTATAAAATAACAAGAAGTGCGGTATGCAGATGTAGTGTTTGCTCTATTATTTTTCCTATCAGTTATAAATCCTATGTCATTCATAAAAATTGAAGAGCAATCATACGATATAATTGTCAAACAATAGTACTTATCCGGATAGCCTTTCCTATACTCATACTTTAATGAAACTAGGATTCCAAAATTTAATAACATAACTTGTAAATCATTCATTAATGGTTTAGATTTACTACTATATTGTATTCTGTACCCTTTACCATTAAATTTTATAGTCCCATCCCCCTCAAATAACCAAGATAGGAAAACGCTTTGAACTTCTTTAGATGAGTTTTTAATACAAGAAGGAATTTTAATTTCATTAGTTTTATTTATACCTTTAATATTTAGCATAGTTACTAACCATTCTGCAAAAATAACAGAATTTATAGTGTATCTAATGAATTCACCAGTATCTACTCTACTAAATCTATCTCCAAACAACCTATTAAATAATTTATCTATCTCTTCTATAAATTGACAATCTTTTTTAGAAAAACCAAAACCTACAGTACTATAAGTATCTCTACCTTTTACTTTAAAAACACTACCTTCTGCAACAAATAGCCCTAAGAAAGCAGCCCAATCATTATCCAATATTTTAGGTAATCTAAAATCTTTATAATTAGTTTTTTTCTCTACTTTGAATTCTTCAAAAATAGGATTAGTTTTTGGAAAAAGGTTTGAACCTAGCTTAATACACATGCTATCTTTGTCCATTGAGATATCTTCTAGTTTTTTATCTGTGTAGTTACCTCCTTCATCTATTACTTTCATTAAATGTTCTGAGGTTACTTCTATTGAATAACCATATTTAGTAGTTACTTCAAATACTTCCTTTTCTCCCATATACATATGGTCTATTACTTTATTAGTTCCTATATCATGAGCAACTGAGTCATTTATTTTAACATCTTTTATTGGTCTAATGCCAGAATCTGTAATGATTTCAGTATGTTCCGAAGTGCACAATCCAAAATTTATCGCTTTGGCCTTGCCTCTGGTGTCACTCTTAACTTCTTCCATAGGAATACCGAACACTTCAGAAGCAGTTCTAGTATGTAAATCAATACCATTAGCATAACACTCAATAAATACAGCATCTTCAGAAATGTTACCAAGAATCCTAAGCTCCGCCCCTGACATATCAGCTGTAACCAAACTGTATCCTGGCTTAGCTATGAAGCAACTTCTGAACCTCTGTTTCTTTGGTATGTTCTGTAGGTTAGGTGCTGAGCTACTCATACGCCCAGTTTGTACCATCTGCCTAAAACGAGTATGAAGTCTACCAGTTAAAGGATGAATCTTTTCTAGCAACGTTTCACCGTACGTAGACATTAATTTATTAAGTTTTCTATAAGAAAGAATTTTTTCAATAATAGGGATATCTTTATACTTTTCTAGTGAGCCGGCAGAAGTACTATCTAGTTTTACCCCTTGAGTTCTTAGTGCTTTTAATAATTGGGAAGGGCTATCTATATTAACAACAGGTATACCAAATAATATATTTTGTCCATGGTCAGTAGATAGTAACTGATTGATGTCTTCTTGAGCCTCGTCACGTTCTTGCTCAATATCTTTCATCATTATTCGCCACTTATCTTTATCTAATGTTATCCCATTTAACTCCATCTCACACATTGGTTTAGTAAACTCAAACTCTAATCTACAAACATTATCAAATCCTTCCGCGTGTATACGAGGTAATTGTAATTCTCTAATTAAAGCAAGAATCGCAACATCATTAGCAGCGTATTCAATCTGGTAAGGTTTAAACACCTGATTATAATCCTGAAAAGTTCCGCCAGGCTCTTTAGCCATAGAAAGACCTAAATATTTTTTAACTAGGTCCTTCAAACTAGCTCCCTTCGCATTAACTCCTAAATTAAATAACTGCTCTACCAGCATAGTATCATAAATATTCTCAAGATAGTACCCAGCGTGTACCTTTAACATTTTCATATCAAATACAGCATTCTGTAATAATTTAAGTATCTTAGGATTATTAAGAACTGGTGCCAATTGGTCAAGATGTACAGTTGAATGTTCTGTGTCACTTCTCACATCAAAAACAAATGACTTATTTGGAATACCTATTTGTACTAAAACAATCTTCTTTGTATAAGGATCAAAACCTGTTGTTTCTGTATCTACCTCTATCATAGGGTGTCTAAGAATCTCAGCTATTACTGAGGCTACATCCTCTGCCCTAGTAATGTAAGCAAAGTTCGGCTTAGGTAGAAAAAATTCTTCTACATCAAAAGTACTCATAAGTTATCCTCTCATTATTTTAGTTATCTTGTAGAAATAATTCACTAAGATATGGTGTGCAGGTTTTCCTGTATAAAGTATAGGAGTTGTGATTACATCTAAAACAGCAGAAAGCTTGTCGCCCTCAGTAGTAGTCTTGCACCACTTTAAACGGGCAGTAAAAAATCCAGCAGTAGCAATTCTAATTTGTTCTTCTGGAATACTTTTTAACTTTGTTAATATGGCGACAGCATCTTTAAATTTTCTACCATAAAGGCACTTACCTATTTCCATTATATTAGGATGCTCTTCGTCCAAAGCGTGATTCTCTAGTATAAGCTTCACATTTTCAAGCTCCCAACTTTCTTCGTCAATTACCTTTTTTAAATTAGCAATTGCCTCTCTTGGGACACCTTTAGCTGTAGCAACTATGTACTCCACAATATCAAGCTTATAAGTAATACCCTCAAAATCACAAATATTAATGAGGGCACCTCTAATTAAATCATCTGTCATATACCCAAAATGCATATTAATATTTCTGCCTGTGAACTCAACTAAAAGTTTTTCAGGTTTATTAGTACAAAAAATAAAATACACATGGCTAAATCCATCTTCAATTTTCTTAAGTAATAAATCCTGAGCAGCAGTAGTAAGTTTATGTGCCTCATCAAAAATTAAAACTTTATTTCTACTCATAACAGGACTATATGAAAGATCTTGTGTTATCTTGTCTACTGAATCCTTACCCCCAGCCTCACCCACATTAATTTCAAGTACGTCAAAACTAGCGTGGTTTAATATACTCACACAACTGTCGCAAGTTAAACACGGCTCGGCTGTTGAACCTTCTTTTATTGACTCACAATTTAATCCAAGAGCAACTACTCTAGCGGCAGTAGTTTTCCCACACCCTGAAGGACCAGTAAGTAATAAATTATGCGGTGTAGTCCCCTTAGTAAGATTATTTTTAATAATTTTTTTATTTATTTCTTGCCCGATAACTTCATCTATTGTGCAAGGTCTATAAATAGTAATTAAATCGTTTGCTCCACTTTCTGTCATTCTTCTAATTAACATTATTACTCCTTTTATTTCTTGGTCATAAGGTTAATATAATATAATACATAAAACTAATTTGTCAAGTTATTTTACATTAACCTCAGTCTTCTATCTATTTCAGGAGTTAATAAATGGAGCACATCAGATAATACACCCTTACCTTCTGAACAGTTTATCATTTCACTATTATCAACTTTAAATAATCCTTTAGGAGCACTAATAGTATAACAGCTAGCTTCAGCTAAATTCATACATTCTATATCAGATAACTTACTTCCAATGTACAGTAAGTCCTCAGGCTGCATATTATATCTTGGTAATATATTACTTGTTAAAATCTTACGTTTCGAATCTCTAGATTTTACGTAGAAGAAAGGAATACTCCTTTTCTGCATAACCCCTAAAGATATATTAGGGTCGGTAGAAAGAAAAACAAAAGTAAATACCTTTTTTAACTCATTAATAGCCTCAAAGTCCCTTTCGCAGTAATTTTTAAACAATACATTATTTAAATTATCCAAAGCTAATACACCATCAGTTATAATCCCGTCTACCTCACTAACTATTATATCTATTTTAGTTAAATCCATTATATTTAATCTCCAATATTATACTTTTCTTTAACCCTTCTAAGTTTTAAGAGTACCTCTTCTTTTTCTCTATTAATACGTGCTGAATACTCTCTTAAAACAACTCCAGCCCGTAGGCTTAATTCTTTGGTCTTTTGTAATTTTTTAAGCTGTTCATCTGTATAACCATATTTATTTTTGCCCATAGTTTACCTCTTCTTTATTCCTGTAGGACTAACTTCCTTCAAACGTCTACCGCATTTATTACAATTTACTCTCTTTTGAAAACCATCAATTACTTCTTTACCACAACTACTACATACGTAATTTACTTCCAAATTTTCGTAAACCAATTGATTCATTTTTAAAAACTCTTTTTGTTCTTTTAATTGCGTCATTAATTCTGAAATTTTAAAATCAATATCAGGGATAATAGTTGCTAGTGTTCTATCACAAAGAGACGAAGTCTCAATAGGTATAACTTTAATATTTAAATCATAAACTTTTGAAATCATTTTTACCAACTCATATTTTGATACAGAAGATGGTGAGTAAATATGTCTTACACCGCACCAAAATAAATCATGTTTAATTATTTTTTCACATATTTTCGCAAACTGAAGACAAGTAATCCCATTCCAATAATGATTAGTAAAACCATTTACTTTTTTATTTTTGTTTGACTTTACCCATTCTAATAAAGAAAGTTTATTATTTATCTCTTCCCCTAGGATTGATGTACGTATTACAGTAGAATTAAGAGGCTCACCTAATGATTTTGACTTACCATAGTCATCTAAAGAAGTATGATCCGAAACTTCTGTGTAACTCCCTTCTGAGCCATCAAACACACAATCTGATGTAGGATGAATTAACTTAGCTTCCCTATTGTAACAAAACTCTTGTACCTTCAAAGGAAATGCAGTATTAATTATAGAAAATTGTTGTTGACTAGTATTACCCCTCTGCGGAATCCTTCCTATACAATTTATAACTACATCACCACTTTTAACATCCAGTTCATATAAACTATTGTCATCAGCCCTCAAAGTTTGTCTCGTTGTGCCGATGGTATTAAAGTTTTTTTTCAAATAGGTATATACATATCTTCCTAACATACCGTTTTTACCTAAAACTATAATTTTCATACTAAAAATCCCCCGTTATTAAGCAACCTCGTTAAGTATTCTTGAGACTGTACATCATCAGAAGAAGAAAAACTATCAAAAAGCACTTTAGGTTTTGAGCTTAAATGGCTATAGTCTCTACCCATATCAAGCTCTGGCAACATAATGTAATAATCCTCATTAAACACATGTGCTCTATGTGATTCATGCTCAGAAATTAAAACCTCGTGTTTCTTTTCTCCTTCACGTAAACCTATTATATCTATTGAAGTATGTCCATTACCGTAATGATTTATTAACACTTTAGCTAAATCACCAATATAGAACCTTGGCATATTCATTACAAACGTCTCTCCACCCACACTATTTTCTGTAGCTTGAAACAATAAAGTTATAGCTTCAGGTAGTGTAAGAAAAAATCTTGTCATATTAGCATCTGTAACTGTTATCTTATTAAAATCTCTAATTTGATCTATGAATAAAGGTACTACACTTCCATTAGACCCAAGCACATTACCACCTCTAATGCACACGAAGTCTGTATCTTTAGATAATGTGTTGGCATGAATGATTAATTTTTCTCCTACGGCTTTTGTGAAACCATAGGTGTTGGTTGGGGCTACAGCCTTATCTGTACTAACATCAATGACCTTCTTTATCTTATGTTTAATAGCTGAATTTATCACATTCATTGTACCAGTTATATTAGTTTTTATAGCTTCCTGTGGCTGATTTTCACATACAGGTACATGTTTTAGGGCTGCACAATTATGTGTAGCATAACCATACACATTGTAGGTATGATCTCCAGATACACTTAAATTATATACTACGACCTTTTTCTTTTTTTTACTTACGCTTTTGACAAGATAAAAAATATAATCATCAGTTATAAAATGTTTATAACTATTGGTTGAGCCATCAACATAAAAATTTTTATTTTTATTACTACTACCTATAGAAATTTGATAAGTTTGTTTAAGATTTTCTTTTTTAACAGTTCTTCCACCTATAATTAAATCTTTTTTCGCTCTTGGTAATTTCATAAACCCTGTAGGAATATTAATCATGCCAAACAATAATCTTAATTGATATGCCAAATTTTCAGATACTGTAGACATTTTACCATTAGAATAACACCCATCACCACAGAAGTACCCTAGCAATAACTGTTCAATTTTATTCATATCTTTTAATTTAAAAACCCACGATGGAATTATTTTATTTTCTGCCCCTTTACCAAACTCTTCAAATTTTTTTACTATGTCTTTACCACACACCGTAATGGTACAAGAATTGTGATTAGTGTAGTAACGACTTCCTTTTTTTCCAAAATTTTCCAATAAAATATTTTCAACATCAGTAAGATAATCATCTTCTTTACTGTTAAAAGTAAATCTAACCGCATATTTACGTAAGTCTCCTTCCGCAAGGTAATATCCGAACAACCTCATCATTGCACTGTTATATTTTGTGTCTTCAGAATTTATTCTTACCTTTGGTATCGCAATATAATCACCTTTTTGTATTTCACCTGCCTTAATCCACTCAGCGCTATCTTTTTTATAATGTTCTGGGCATTCTCCCTTTAATTTATTATTACATGCAGGAGAACACGCAGTTCTATATGATTTTGGACACTGTTTAGAAGGTTTCCATACAAAATGTGTATGATCACTTGTAGATGTTATAGGAATATTAGAAAAATAAGAAGCAACATCTACCATCTCTTCATCAATTTTACGACTTATTAAGTTTTCAACTTTATTTAGTCGCCCATCAGATGAAAAAACATAATCATTTATTTTAACATCCTCTATATTTTTAACTTCATTTTCACAAACAACTTTAGTTTTAACTGGAAAACAATGATACACATAATCTATACCCATACTAAATAATCTATCAATAGCTTCTGCATCTCTAACATCTCCTATTATAAACTTAAGTCTATCATCATTGAACTTTCTATCAGTAGTCACTTGAGCTAATTCCCCTCTTGACAATAATATAATCATCTTTGGATCTTTGTCAAGTAATTGTTTTGTTAGTTCCTGAGCCCAAGATCCTGTACCTCCTGTAATCAGTGTTACTTTATCTTTAAACATTGTATACTCCTACAAAATAATTATCCAAACCAGTTAAACCAGTAATTCTATTCCATCCTATAAAATCGTCTGTAACCCAAAGAGATTTATGATGATCGTACTCATTTTTATAACACCACAACTTAGGATTATTTACATTTATTGAATTATCCGTCCACCATAATGGTGTCAATAATATAATATTTCTACATGTAATATTTTTTGCTTGTTCTAATATAATACATCCCCGCTCTTTGTCAAGGTGCTCTATAAAATCTATCATTAATACGACATCAAAACTATTTTTCAAAAAAGGTAAATCTTTTTCTGTTAAATCTAATAAAATATCAGGATTAACCTTGTCCCAAGCATCTAACGTAATTACTTTATTACATACTAAATCAGAAGAACGTCGCTTGTCTCCACATCCTACATCAATAACATTATCTTCCTTCTGTACATAAGCCTTAATCAAATCATTTATATTCATAGTTTATTCTCCTATAAAACTATTTTTAACTTTATAATTAGATGATTTTACACACTCATCGTACAACCTTCTATTAGTAGCTTCCTTACTAGGTATAGCGTTATGCTTATGAAATTGGTGAATACAAAAAGGACTCTCTATAAAACTAATAACCATATTCTTTTTACTGACCCTAGCAGCAAATTCAGTATCATCATAACCATTAGCAAACCGTTCATCAAATCCTCCTAGATCCATTAAATCTTTAGTAGGCATTGACGTAAGAAAATTATAATGTGCAGGACGATAAACAGGATGTACAAACCAAGAATTATCTTTTCCAACATCAGTAGTACTCCTAGGTTGTAATTCCACATCTATATTGTCTATATCTAGTTTATTTGATGCTGACTCACTTAAAGAGTAGCAACAAAATACAAGATATTGGTTATCCTTAGAATTATTATTAACAAAAGATAAAACGTCTCCTACATGCAGACACTCTGGTGCTTGTATTATTACTATGTCCCCTTTAATTAAACTAAATCCCATATTAAATGGTATGCAAGGATTTATATGATGCTTATCTTCAGGTTCTATTCTTACTAATTTAACGAAACTAAATTCATCAGCAAAGTCTTCTATACGTTGGGAAGGTTCACTCGCATCATCCACTATTATATATTCAAAATCCTTATACACTGACTGTTCCATAGTTTTCAAAGTCTTTAATAAAACCTCTTTACGATTATGATAAGCAGACACTATTGATATCATATTATTTCTCCGAAAATATTTTTTAATAGCTCAATTCTATTATTAATACTATGATTTTTCCTAACAAAATTCATTCCAGTTTTTCTAATCTCTGTATAATCTTTATGATTTTTTATACATTCAGTTACCACATTAAATACATTGCTAGAAGTAAAAGGTATGTAATGAATATCAGGTATAAAACCTAAAGCAGTCAAGTCCTTTGTCTCCTCTGTTATAAGTAAAGATCCTGTTGCTGGTATCTCAAAAGATTTAGCTAAAGCATATTTATAAATAGAAGCACATGTTATACAACAAAAATAAGAATGTAAAAGTCTAGCATACTTATCCCCAGTATAAATTACATTTCTATAATCTATTAAAAAATGTTTCTTCTTAATAATTGAAGTTCTAATAGGATAAACAGTAGCATGTGTTGAACCAGAAAGTAAACACTTATTAATTGGGCTTTCGTTTAGTTCAAACTGTTTAAATCTATCAATAGGAGCAAACGATTTTGGTAAAATAATATATTTATCTACAAATTCTGGATACATTTCCATAAAGTATTCATTTGAAAATGAAAAAATCTTATCACTTCTATTAAACACTTTTAATTTATTACGATAGCATTCTAGCCCAGAACTATCATTATAGCATTGAACATCTCCTGGAAATAAAAATAGTTTTATACTCTTATCTAACTCAAGGATGCCAGGTATAAGCTTTGGTCTATTATGATAAGGTACAGAAAAAACACAAACAACATCAGTGTCTTTGTCTACATCTACCTCATCAGCAAACCTTAATTCAAAACCAAATGCTTTTTTAATCTCATAATACAAATGTACATTCTCACTTACTATACTATTGAAATTACTATCATTCTTTTTAGGAGTCCATAATTTTTCTAAATATTTAGGTATAATTATAACTCCTTTCATAGTAGTTTCTCCTTACAAACAAAAAAATAATGCTTTGTTCCATACTTACTTTCTATATCATCTGAGTATGACCTCTCTACATTTACCTCTTTATAAAACTTTTTTAATATACTAAGATAGTTTTCCTTAGTTCTGTATATAGATGAGTAGTTTGCATTTAAGTCTTTAGAATAGGTATCTATATACTCATCTTCTTCTTTACCAGTACAAGGTACTCTAACTATAAAAGTATCAGAAGTAACTGCATCTATAATAGATTCCAAGTCATCTACATTAAAAATGTAAGGAAACATGCCCATAGAAACAGTGAGATCAGTCTTAGGAAACTTAGCTACCTCTACAAAGTCACATACGTCTGCTTTTAACCCTTTAGTTTTTCCCCATCTATATACTAACTGTTGTAATAATTTTTCGGAGATATCATAACCATAAAATTTAGTGATTTCAGTAAATTCTCTTAGTGCTATTAGTAAATAACCATCACCACATCCTAAATCAATTACTGAATTACTTCCTGATGAATTACTTACTATAAAATTTACATCTATTAATCTACGTTCTTTAATATTTGGATAAGATGGGTATTGTTTTAAATCTTTCCAAAAGTCTTTAGCTGTTGTATAGCTCATCTCTTACCTCCGTACCACTAAATAAAGTTCCTTCTGCCCTAGCAACTAACTTATTTGATACACCCAAGCTGTCTGCCCAAGATAAAACATCTGGATTACCAGAGAGTAATACATCAAATTTAGGTAAATCATCTGTCGTAAGTTTTTCTATAAGAACTCCTTTAATTCTAACAACTTCAATATTACCATGATTTTTAAACAATGCTTCTAGTATAGATATAATATTATCTACTGTAGTTATAGCTTTATCTGGTTTATGTTCGCTGACACCTATTATTAATTTACTATATCCATTAGTCAAATCCAGTAGTGTTTTGAGATGACCTAAATGAGGTGGATGAAATTTACCAGGAAAAAATGCTACCTTTCTAGAAGCATCCATACATTTAATTTGTTCAGTTAAATATTTTTTAGTCTCGGATACTTCCGAAAGATAATTCACTATGAGTTCTACCTCTTCATTAATTTCTCTTATATATTTTTCATTGTGTGCAATCTCTTCAGATATATCAACATCAGCTATTAAATGGGACACACCAACCGGAACTCCTTTAGTTAACTGATCAAGAGAAACAGAGATATCTCCCTTTCTAAAAGTAAAAAAATGACGTGTAGTTCTAGGGCTAAACAAATTACCACTCAAAGCCCTTGATTTACATTCCTCTTTACTAATACCGGTATTTTCATCAATATAAAATCTGTGTCCTAAACGAGTTCCTACTCGTATATCCTCATCATCATAGTCTACATAGTGTACAGGCACTTCTTTATACCCTTTCCTTAAAAAGTAAACATAACGATGACTACCGTCAAGAATCGTACCAGTTTTTTTGTCTACAATAATAGCTTTTAATATAAGACCATCTTCTTCTATCATCTCCTCCAAATTTTTTAGATGATTAGGAAACACTTTTTCAAGGGGTCTTAAGTTGTCTATAGGTATAATGTCATACTTCATTAAACTACCTCCATATTGTCTGTAACTTCCAAAATTTTTGGCCAAAGGTCTCCTTGTTTCCCAGCCCTACTAGTCAACCAAACAGATTGGTCTCTACCCCCTCTCTTTTGCATAAAATAATCTTCGTGCTTTTTTATTATGTTTGTTTTCCAATCAGCACCATAATGGTTTGCTACAAAGTCTTCAATGTTATTAGGCATAGGGTATTCACTGTCAAGAAAATTTACTATTTGTGGCTTAACATACCATTCAGCTTTCTCAACAAATTTGAGGCCTGGTGTTGATTTTGGTAAACAGTTAAAGAAACTACCATCTCTATGGTATAGCTCTAAATTAAATTCAGTTTTTCTGTGACAGTACATAAAATCCAAACGTTTTCTTGGTAATACAAATCCTTGTTTAGCTAAAGCTTTATGAAGAATAAACCAACGTTCATCAGTTAATTCAGTAGAGATTACTATATCTAAATCAGTATCCCAGGGCATAATTTCTTTATACCTAGCATAACCTAGTACTATGCCTCCTACAATAACCCAAGGAATATCTGCTTGAGTAAACGCTGCCTTACACGCTATTAGGTCTGAAATTATATCTTCTTTTCTATCTACATACTCTGCCATTCTATATACACCCCTCATTTTTTAATATTGTAGTCATACTACAATTTCTTGCAAACCCATTACTATTTACATACTGTTTACTTTCTTTTCTGCCATTATACCAATGAACACACATAACATTATTATTTATACAACTTAAATCTACACCATTATAAAGTTTTTGTATTGTAACATTGGGCGGATGAATATTATAAGGATAATAGGTCTCAAACCTAGCTCCAATAACATTACCAAACTTATATAAAGAATCTAACGTAGGGTAATGAGTATTAAGCAGACTAGCCCCAAAAACTTCATGAGTATGCGGAGGTTTAACATTTTTAACAGCTTTAATCACAGACTGCAAATATACCGTATTCTTGGCGTGTATCATGATTCCTATACTATGCCCTCCACCTGTACCGTATATGAACGAAACAATATCAGTAACCTCTTCTATCGGGACATTACCATGGTATTCTATGTTACGAAAATGTTCCATAGGCTTTAACCAAAGAACATCAAAGTCAGACCACACACCCCCTATGGTATAAAGTATGTAATACCTAAATATATCAGACCTTAGTATACCATGAAGTGCTGATGATATACCATAATCATCTAAATCTATAGTTACTATATTCACATAGTCTAGTTTTTTTACTTCCTGAAAATAATCTTGGCCTGTATAATCGGGAATGTACCTAGCTTTCCCTTTGTAACCTTGTTTCGCAATGTAAACATTTATTTTCCATTCAGGATTATATTTATGAAATGAAACTACAGTAAGCATCTGTAGTTTTGACATTGGACTTCCGTCCCAATATAAGTGTAATTCGTGAGGTATAAGATCCATTATATCACTAGCTCCTCTAAAATCCCCTCTAAATCATACGTACGTTGTTCATGCACACACTCATAAAACCCTTTTCTATCTACCTCTTCTAATTTTTGGATAAGATATGTTTCTACTCTACCACTTAATTTTTTAGAAGACTCAATCATATGTGCGGGACGTTTATTAGTATTAAAGTCTTCCCGTTTAATAGTTTCAATAGATAATCTATCCATCATCTCACCAACACTGTATACTATATCATCACTCATCCAGTTCTCAAGAGAAGGAATTTCTTTAGATGTTCTCACATTATGAATAAATCTATTAATATTAGCCTTAGATGCTACACGATATTCACCCACACTGCGAGCCACCCACTCCATTGCCGCGATTGATTCATAATCCTTTGTACCAGATTTTCTAATATCAATCACAACAGCATTGGCAACATAACAACGGAAATTAGCATCGGCCAGTATATAAACGAACTCCATTATATTTTTTGTTTCTTCTGCCGAAAAATGATTACAAAAAATACCTTCTATGTGTTTAAAAAAATCTGTAAAATCTAAATCTTCTAATATCATTATCAACTGCCCCCTTTATTTCCCTAAAAGTATGTTTATTACTGTGTCTGATACATCGTCTTTTGTATAGTCCTCGGGAGGAACCCAAAAATATGTCCTATCTTTAATAACATTAAACACATTTACTATTTGAGCAGTATCTGTGCCTACTAAAATATTAGAGCCGCACTCTATTGTTTCTTGTCTTTCTGTACTCTCTCTAATAGTAATAGAGGGTACATTAAAAAGGCAAGCTTCTTCTTGGCAGGTGCCAGAGTCAGAAATAATAACTTTTGCACTTTGTTCTAGTTTTATAAAATCAAAGAAGCCAAAAGGCTCGGACATTAATACACCATCAGCCACAGTAATCTTAAATTTATCAATTTTATCTTTAGTTCTAGGATGCACAGAAAAAATTACTTTCATCTGCTTACTGATAATATTCAAAGCACTCACTATACCTAGTAACGACTCTTTATTGTCTACGTTCTCAGTTCTGTGTGCGGTCACAAGCACAAAATCCCTATACCCAAGACCTAGTTTATTAAGTATATCACTATTATCTATCTCATTAATATAACTCTGAATAACTTCATTAATAGGATTACCTATTTTAAACACAAAATTCTTATGGAAACCTTCAGCCAATAAGTTTTGTTTACTATTATCTGTGTATGGTAAATTATACTTCGACACATGATCTATAATACGCCTATTAGTTTCTTCAGGTAGCCGCTCATCAAAAGATCTATTTCCAGATTCCATATGATAGATAGGTATATTATATTTTTCTGCTATTATAGATAGTAAGCCAGAATTAGTGTCGCCTAATACTAATACCTTATCTGGTTTCTCTTTTAATAAAACCCGTTCAAATTGAATGATGGCACTAGATAAGAAGGTTCCAATAGAGTATCCTTCGTTAGTAAAATAATAATCAGGCTTACGTATTTTTAGCTCATCAAAAAATTTACCACTCAAATTATAATCATAGTTCTGATTTGTGTAAATAAATATATGATCTACTACCCCATCCAACTTATTTATTAACACACTAAGGCGGATTAATTCTGGTCTTGTCCCCGCTACTGTTAAAATTTTCATATTAACTCCACATATGTTCTTGGTATAAATATTCTTTTGGCATTGACAAATTCAAGCTAACATAGTTAATTTTTCCACATTTTCTACATTTTTCTATGACCCTACATCCAGGGCAATTACCAATACCAAAACCTATTCTTTTTGTCATTTGTATTTTAATTTCCTTGTAGTCATGCCAACAGAATTTAAAAAAATTATTAATCATTACTTTATCCAATCCGCTGTCTCCCTTGACATACCTACCAAATTAAAATCTGTTATACGTTCAGTAGTATTCCATTTTAACGGAGTATAATGTGTGTCATGATGTAACACAGTACAACAAGTACCACCTAACCTACCATTATGCTGTGTTCTATTTATAAGGGGACGTAAAGCTTTATAACCATACTCTTTAAAAAACGCTTGTACTGACCAATCCCAACCCCAAGCTTTATAATATTTTTTAACTAGTGTAGTATCATTCCATGCTTTCTGAAAACAACCCTCCCAACCTTCCTTAAATGTACACCAACCGAGCCCTTCAAAAAAAGGTACCTCTTCTAAAGCAGAGTAATCCTCACCTCTAGGGTTAAACCCAAACAGCCCATAGGACATAAATGTAGTAGGCTTATCTCTAAAATTATTATAATACCAATTAGCTAAATCAATAGCATCAGGAGCTAATAAAAAATCATCCTCTAAATGAACATTAAATGTAGACCCTGCTGCAAAGGCAGAACTCAGCACATTAAACATATTATCAATAGCACCTTGATGATCGTTTCTACCAATGGAGTTTTTTTTATACAAAATATTTAAAGCTAATTTAGACTCTTTTAATATTTTAATACATTCCGGAGAATTTTCGGCGCTACAAAAAATTGTATAATCATCCAGCTTTTGTTTTTCTAAACATATTAAAAACTCTTTCAAGTAATTTGGTCTATATCCAACAGGAAAAGTTATAGTTTTCATATTTTTATCCTTATTTTTTTATATTTATCAATTATATCCGTAGCGTAAATACACTTTTTCAGCCCCACTAAATTAGCCTTTATAGGATCAGTTAATAAGGGTTGAACTGCCAGCCAAGGCATCAGTCCGAGAATAAATACCTCATTACATAATAAATCATGTACATAAATAAACGCTGTTAGTGCCTCTAGCTCCTTATTTTTAAACAATGAGTCTTCTCCATACTTATTATGGAGATTGGATTTTTGATAAGTCCAAGAAGGGTTGTCATTACCTGTATAAATTAAAGTAGATTTACTGCATGTTTTTATATGTATACCAGGAAAAGTACTTTTTGGGTATGGTAAGTCACAAGACCAACTTTTCTTACCAACAGGAAGCACTGTTAAATCAGGAGCCGCACTTGGATAGCCGAGCTTTTTTTCCAAATATTCGGCCACAATAAACTCTCCAACTTTACCAATTACAATATCGTGGTGTGCTTTTAACGCTCTTCTTTCATTTTTATAATAAGTTTTACTTTGTAAACTCGCACTGGCAAACCTACGTGATTTTTCTACATAGTCATTAAATTTTAATTTATCTACCGTATATGGGTCTAAAAATAATACAGTGTTATCGCTATAACAATACATAATTCCCTTAAAAATTACTTATAAGTAGTTCTGTTTTAAAATTACGGGCTGTGTTTATAGAGTAATTTATATTATTAATAATTTCTATATTTGTCCAACCCATATACAACGAACTTATTTCTTCACAATTATCGTAAGACAAGGTCCAAAAATGCTTAGTGTTTTTTAAAGAGTCAGCCAATCTTATATGATCTTGATAATTAAACCCACACTGATATAACTCTTGCCCCTTAACAAAATAAGGTGGATCTAAGTACAACAAAGCAGTAACTTCGTCATTAGTAATCAGCTCAGAAAAATCCAAAGACGAACATTTTATATGTTTGTTTTTAAATAATGAATTTAATTTATTAATATTTTTAGATAAATGCCCTGGGGACCATCTACAATCTATTTTATATTTAGATTTCTGTTCTTTTCCACCTAAAGGACCTCCGGATTTAGTTCCTAGTCCTGAAAAAGAAAGTTGATGAATAGTTAATTTCTTAAACCCATACAATAACCTTTCTTCATTGGTCAAGTCATTAAATTTTATATCTTCCAATAGTTGTTTCTTAGCAGTATAAAAATAATCCACAGAAGGGGTAAACTTCTGTATCAATTCTATTAACCCAATAGGGTTATTTATAACAGTAAACCACAAACAGGCTATCCCAAAATCAAAATCATTTATCCAAAAACTATTTATACCTGATATAGTGAGTAACTCAGTGGTAATTTTTCCACCACCTAAAAAAGGTTCCCTGTATTCAATTATTGTATCATCTTTGCTCAATCCTTCACATAACTTACTAAGTATCTGGTCCCTTAGTTTAGCTTTACCTCCTGGGTATCTAAAAAATGACATAAAATTAAATATCCTTTATTTCAGTAATAATTTTATCTGCTATAACTTCCCAAGAAAAATTCTCTTCAATATAATTCTTTAGGATCATTCCTTTCTCTTTTGCTTTATCTTGATTTTCATATACATACTTCATTTTGTTAGCCCCGTCTAATACATCAGGCTCAGCCCATAACTGTGTTCCATCATACCACGGACTCCAAGGCATACTATGTACAGGCGTCAACATATAGTTTACTAGATAACTATTATCTTCTTTTGCATATTCTGTTGCGCCGCCAAATCCTGTAACTACAATTGGATTACCAGCAGCTCCAGCAGTAAAACTGGAGAGTCCAAAACCTTCACCCCTATCTAAAGACACATAACAATCACCCCTAGTATGTAAAGAGGTTATTTCATCCTCAGACAGCATATTACCAATAAGAACCATCTTAGGAAAATCAGACATAGGCATATTATACTTTAGAGATTTGATCATTCTAATCACACCTTCTTTTTGCTGATCCGAGTAGTCATTACCGTATGTTTTTAAAACCAGTACTACATCTTTATTACCATTAAATGCGTGGTAATAAGCCCTTATGAGTGCTTGAGGGCACTTTCGTTCGGTCCACTGACAGATATTATAAAAAACAAAATCAGTGTCTTTTACACCAGCAATTTTAAAAGAATCAAAAGAATCAAAAGCTTTAGTACTAATTCCGTGAGGAACTACCCCTATCGGAATAGTCACACCACTATCTTTAAATATCTCCCTATTCCACTCACAGCCTACTAATACTTTATCAACAGAATTATTTATAAAAGGCGTCCAATCAGAATGTAACTTAGTAGTCTCCCAAATTGTAAACCCACAATTTATTTTACCCACTTGTCTATACTTAGACCAAAATTCTGGAGTAGTGTGTATAAAATTAATATTATATAGAATTGAATTTTCAACTAAACTTTTTAATAGTTTACCATCTTCTCCTAAGTCTGGCTTGCTGTTTTCAAAAGAAATAGGATTGATAGTAATAGGCACACCGGCTTGGTGTAACGCTAGTATATTACCCCTACACGCTTTACCATAACCGCTTGAATCAAAAACCGGTCCTGTATATCTAATTCCTGTTATATCCATTTATACCTTCTCCTTCGTTATAAAATATGGATGGTCTACTTGAGCTAGTACTTGCTTACAAAATGAAGGCCATTCAGGCTCTTTATGTTTATATCGTTGGTGTACCATATGCTGTAAATTCATATAATTTAAATGAATAGTTCTTATGTACATATAACCAGATGGTAGATTACGTTTTAATTTAATTAAGTCAGCTCCTTCTTCAAGCAGTTCTTTATACCTATTTAAAATCACCTCATCTACTAAATGATCTATACCATTAGCTAGTTCTGATTTCTTTAACATATGCATAGTAGATGTTGATTGGACCGCTGCTATAGTAGTGTAAGTAGCTTGTTGCTGCCACCAATCGCAGGGGGCTTGGACAATAAGGTCTACATTCATAGCTCTAAGAAATTTATTATGTCCCATACCTTTAAAGGCCATTTTTTTAGCCCGCTCTAACATTTGATAATACAACTCATTATAATTACCAACACCGTCTAAAAAAATAGAGACGCCTTCATCCAAACCCTTTACTGTCTTATCAAAAGCTAACCCCATTCCTACCAGAGCAGACAAGAAATTACCTGCTGATTCATGTAATTTTTTAACTTTAATCATATTGTCCTCCATAACCATCAGTTACACCGGACGGAACCTATGCAACTGATGGTGTTATTATTACTATATAATATAATACATTTTTCTAGTTTGTCAATCTAAAAAGTTTCAGCTGTTATAACCTTTCTGTCTATACCAATTTCATTGACCGCAGTAGGATTTTTAAGGTCTCTTACAGCCTTATCAAAAATACTAACCCAAGCTTTGGCTATCTTACCCTGCCAATTCAATTCCGACTTCACCCACCCATAGGCTGTCTCCGCTTTCGCCTCAGCTTCTACGTAATTGTTGTAAATATACACCATCTTCTTCGCCATATCTTCGACATCAACAAGCGGCCTAATAACTTCATTGTCATTTGGTAGAACAGTATGTAATCCAGGAGTAGTCCCACTATCAATTAGGTAGCCCTTATCTTCAGTAATGTATTCTCCCATAGCTGTATTATTAGGCATTAAAACAGGGGTCTTAGTAGCCATAGCCTCTACCCAAGAAAGACCAAAACCCTCCCCTAAAGTCGTACTAACAACAAGATCAGAGACATTGTATATTAAATTAACAATTTCTTTAGGATACCCTTGATTAGGCCCAAAATTCTCTGGAAAACCAACATCTTCTCCAGCAACTAGACCATAGGACTTACAAACCTCATCCAGACTAAAACCCTGTTCTTTCATTGCCATATGTAGATATAAAATAGAAGTTGGCACTTCCTTTCTAAACTCCACAAATGCAGCTATAGTTCTAGGTATATCTTTTCTAGGCTGATTTCGATTAACATTAGTAATAATAAATTTATCTGCGTGCTTACCAAAATACTGTGCCTTAAACTTTTTAATAATATCCTTAGGTAGAGGTTTAAAATCATCAATATTAGCGCCATGAGGCACTACTTGCATGTCTTGTACAGCAGGGTATACTTTCTTAGCCTCGTTAGCTCCAAACTTGGAATAAGCCACTAAGTAATCAACGGCATCCACATTTTTAATCCATTGCTCTTTAGGAACACCATCAATAGGAAAATAACAAATTGATTTAAAGGCTTTCCCACTCGCTATTAGGGCTGGTATAAGTTTAGGTAAAAAACCTAAAATAAAAGTATCCTGCAAACAAAACAAGATGTCATACTCCATTTGCTTGGCCATGCTTACAAATTTCTGTCTTCCGTATGGGTCATTTTGTGTGTTAGTACCGGATGGGAACTGGCGATAAGGGAAGGTATGCGGATCGCCCCAGTAGTTGATAGCAAATATATCGATATCATATCTTCCAGTTTTAAATAACGCTTCACAAATATTTCTAGACACAGATCCAAAACCTGTTGCACATGAGACTGCATCAGCATATACAAGTACTTTAGTTTTCTTATTTACTTTTTTGTTTTTTGCCATAATTTATTTTATTTCCTTTTTAATAATTATAATTATATCGTTTATTTAATACCGCCCGATACCAAGCTTTGTTCCAGTTTCTATCTTTATTGGCCTTAGAATTACACGAACGGCATACTGTAATTAAATTTGACGGACTACAATTCTTTTTATTATAATCAACATGATGTATTGTTAAATCATTTGGATTTTTAGAATTACAGTATGGGTTTAAACATTTATTTCCATCTCTATCACGAATGTCTTGTTTGTATTCTTGGTCTTTCCAAGCTTCACAGTAAGGTTCAAAGGATATTCCACCTTTCCAAGAGTTATTACCAGAACCAGATATCCTAATAGACCAACAAGTAGGACATCTATATCCAGTTTTCCAATCACTCCATGTAATATAATGCACATGACCAAAAGAACATCTATAACTCAACTTGGTTTTATTATTTACATAATTTTTACTCAGGAGGACATATCCCTCCTTTTCAAATTCATTTTTAATATAATATATATCGTGTCTAACATTTCCTGCACAATACTTGCACCTATATCCTTGCTTAAAATTACCAAACGTCATAGAAGTTTCATGACCATTAGGGCATACACACTCCAATTTAGTATTAATATTTACATACACATTAGATTTTAATATATAACCTTCTAATTTAAAAGCAAGTTTAACATCTTCTATAGTAGATTTCCCTTGTCCAGTACAATAAGGGCATCTATGTCCTGTTGACCAATTAAACCAAGTAGTACCGTGTTCGTGCCAATTTGGGCAAGTATAATTAAGTTTTTGTCTATTATTTATATACTCTTCACTAAGTAAAGTGTACCCCTCATCTTCAAAAGATTTTTTTATAAATTCTATATGTAATTTTATATTTCCAGCACACGAAGGGCATCTATGATTTGCTGACCAATTTTGCCATGTAATATTATGACGATGACCCTCAGGACAAATATATTTCAGCTTTGTTTTCGAATTAACATACTCACTACTTAATAATTCATAACCCTCCTTCTCAAAACTTCCCTTAACAAATTCATAGGTTAACTTTTTTGGCATACCTTATACCTACTTTTTAATTGCTTTAGTTGCCAAAAAAGGCATAGTGAAATTAGTTACAGCACCTTCTTCTATCTTTTCTCTAGCTCTAGGATTTTTTGAACAATAATTATCTACATCTTTTTTCTTAAGATTAACCATTTCCACAAACTCCTCAGCTGATGTATTCTCCTGCACCACCTTAGGGTCGTAATTAACTCTAGCGTTCTGTCTTATATAAACCTGCTTGTTCTCCCCATATAAATTAGTTCCAGCCTCCTTAATCTTTTCCATAATTACCATTGCAATTTCTCTTTTCCTTGTATCAAGAATCCTAGCTGTACTAGAAATCTGGTCGTACTCTTCAATTAATTGATCATTTGTAAGTTTAGCTGTAGGTAAAAATTCAAACTTTTTATTACTACAAGCCTTTTGATATTTATCGCAGTAATCCCGAAAATCACACCAAGGACAAAAAATATTCAAAGAAGCTACAGCATCCTTTTCTTTTATATTACACATCTCATCATACACAGTAACTAAATAATTATTAGTCTCATTACGTTGCTCATCTGTACGATAACTAAATACTGGAGAAGATCTCAACATATCTAGACAAAGTATTATCCTCTCATACTTAGGCCATAGTTTATGCGCTACTAAATCATATAAAGATAACTGCAAATCATCCTGTAATTGATCTGGAGTAGGGGCAGTTTTAGATGTTTTATAATCCACAATCATAAGTGTTTCATCATCTAGCTTAACTACTTTATCCATAGCACCAATCAAAGGCACACCCATATCTGTCTCTAGATCTGGCCACCTACTATCTGCAAAACCAAAAGTCTCCTCTAAACTAATAATCTCTCTACCTAAAGCAAAATCCTCTACTCTATTTTTTACGAGTGCTTTACCCTCAACATGTACTTGCATCGATTCAATGCCTTCCCTAACTGACACTTTATCGTACACATCATATATTTTTTTGTAATCACTTTCATCAAACTTCCCCTTCTCTGCCCAAATATGACCAGCAAATTCTAAAGCCTCATGACAAGTAGTACCCAACTTAAACGCTGGATTAGACAACTTTGGCATATGCTCAACATACTGAAACCAGTACTTCCTTTTACAGCGCATATATGAACTAACTCTTGTAGCACTTAATTTAATCGGTCTTGCCATATTTTATCCTTCCTTTTTTACTTCTTCAATGTGTGCGGCTAATTCGTAAGAAATAACTTGCAACATAAGCTTAGCGATGGCAGTTCTAAAAAGATCTGACACCTCATCAAATTCGTCCATACTTACAAAAAATTCCTTTTCTCCTGTAGTATCAGAAACTACTTTATATTTAGTAATAGCAAGACTAGAATCCATTTTATTCTCTCTCATTAACTGTTCTGTTGCTTGAATTACAAAATCTTTTGAGTCACCTGCCATTGTAATACCAGCCTCATTAAACATCCCTACAAAAACATCTAACATACTTGATTTCATATTTTCTACAGTAATATGCGCCTTAAAATCGTTTGTTAAAATCATACCCATAATCATACTCCTCCCTATATTTTTCAATTTGTAAAATCTCATCACAATAACAAAGTAATTGAGCTACGCTATCTGTTATATCATTCCAATCTTTAAACCTAATGTCTTGATTTCCAAAATTAATAAGGTCTTTTATTAAAACAAACAATAAATCCTTAGACTTAGCTTTAAAAAAAGCCTTTGGTTTAGTATTACTCATTATATAAGGGGCTTTATTACAATACTCAAACACGGTTTGCTCTGCTATGCCCCCAAATTTAGCTAAAAGTTTTGTAACTTTAGGGTTTAATCCCACAAATGTATCTTCAAGTACTATATCAGTAGGTTTATATTTTTTTAATACCTTTATTAGTTCTTTACGGAAATAAGTAAGTTTCTCTGTAAGTTCTGATTTCTTATTAGGAACAATTTTACCATACTTTAGAATATTATCATCAGTAGAAATAAAAGACCATCCTGTAGAAGTAGAAGACACATCTAGGCTCATTACTCGGCGTATTTTCATAGCTTCTTAAGCATCTCAAGCTCTTCCTCAGTTAGATTAGTCGTGTCTGGCCAAACAATTCTTACTTGTACCACAACATCCCCTCTTGGGCCACCAAAAATACCATTACCCCCAGCCCCAGATAGTAAAAGTTGCTTACCCTCTGGGGATCTAGCTGGAACTGTAATACTTAATTCCTTATCTCGTACATTAATACGCCCAGTACCACCACAGCTATCACAGGTATTTTTAGGAATTTGCCCTGTTCCCCTACACTTATTACACGGAACATGGGTAGACATAAACATACCATTAATTCGCTCTTGTTTTAAAAATATACCCTCTCCGTCACACTCTGAACACGTCTCAAACTCAGTAGCCCCCTTAGCGTTGCATTTAATACAAATATCTTGATAAGAAACCGTAAACGCCTCTTTGCCACCAAAAATAGAAGTATAAATACTAATAGGAACTACAACCCTTAAAGAGGCACCTTTTTGAGGAGCATTAGCTCTTCGTTGAAATCCACCAAAAGGATTATGCATACCAAATCCTTCGAAAGGGTTAAATCCACGAGATTGTTGTTGTTGATGTTTTTCTGGATTATTTAATACCTCGTACGCTTCTGAAATCTCTTTGAACTTTTCTTCAGCTTTATTGTCATCAGGATTTTTATCTGGATGGTACTTTAAAGCTAGTTTTCTATAAGCTTTTTTAATATCATCTTTAGAAGCCTCTAGAGACACTCCTAAAATATCATAATATTTTTTAAGATTCACAATCTATAATCCTCCATATTAAACCACACTCTTCACTAGAGCATTTAAATTCATTAGGCGCTACCTCATAAGCAGGGCTTCCACAAAATAAACATTTGTGTATCGTATCCACCATCTGCATTTCATTGCTTTCCATAATTATCTCCTATGGTTTAGTATCAATGATCTCCAATATACTACCAGGAATTTTTACAACATCTTCCCCAAGTTCAAGACCTACTGGAGTAAATACTTGATTAGCTTCTAAATCTGGGTACTGTTTAGTTGCGAGTAATACCTTAGTAACTGCAGGAAAATAAATAAAATCTTGAGAAAAATCAAACTCACCAGACTCATCAGGAAAAACCCCTGGCGCAATTTCATTATAGTCTCCTCTTACTGGAATTTCCAATTCAATCTGCCGTACCACTTTAAATTTACATGGTTTCATTGGAAAAAGTGATAAGGTGGGTACTCCTGTGTATACTTCAGTCATTAGTCTTCTCCTTTTATTATAATAAATGTGTCCACAAAAACTTCAGTCCAGTACTTTTTATCGGGTCCATTACAGTGCCTACACTTCCCATTAAAAGAACTCTCTTCGATATGTCCGTGCAATTTTATGTACGAATTTTTAGGTACTTCATCCAACGCATCGGCTAAATCATTCCAAGCTGCTATTTTTATATATTGATAAGTATTATCTGGCGTAGGTATAGCCAAACTTCCTTTAAATAAACTAGTATTGTATTGACCAACCTGCTGTAACTTAGGTCTTGTTATCTTACCTTGTAGAATTACAAAATTTTCACCTTGTGGCATTATTCGTCTCCTTTAATTAATCTTAATTATAGTATAATATAGTACATTTTATGGATTTGTCAAGTAAATCTTTAGGCTTTATTACACCTAAGTTCATAATACCCACAGCCAGGTAATTTATGCACCTTTTTATGGCACGTTTTACAAAGTGTGACGGTATTAGTTACATCATTGCCCAAACGTAGATTTTGGGCATATCCTTCAATATGATGACAGTGTAGTGGTGCATTTTCTTGACTAGCTCCGCAGATCTGACATCTCCAATTGTCTCGTTCAAAACACATTTGTCTAACTAAAGGGTTGACTTCACGAGATGTTACTTTTTTAAAACCTTTAGGGTACTTCTTTTGATTGTATATTGGGCAAGACGTTTTACAACTATCTGAACAATAAATAAACACATCACCAAGTTTAACACTATTCAATGCATTAATCCTGTGCCTTACTGCTATATTAGTAGGTATAAAATACTTACCACAATACTTACATTTAACTTCTAAAGAGATACCATCTTTAGAAAGTCTGGGTGATTCAGCTACTGTTAGCTTTTTACCATAAGTCTCATACACAGCCTTAGAAAGTCTATAGTCATCAGCCATTTTAATAATTTTTTCTTTATTAGCTTGATAATATTTCTTTTTATACTTGGTATAAACTTCTTTATTATTCTTATAATGTTGTTTAATACGAATAAGTATTTTTTCTTTGTTTTCTTGTCTATATATTTTTGACTGTAGAGCTATTGACCTCTTATTCCTTTCATAATAACGTTTACTATATTCCCTCATTTCTTCTCTTTTTTCTTTCCTGTCTTCTTTTCTACACTCTTTACATCTATTAGCAATACCAGAACTACGTGACTTATTTTTATTAAATTCATTTTCATCCTTATGAATTTTACACTTCGAACATCTTTTTCTCATTCAAACGGTTTTCCTCCTCATATAACTCTCTAGGTAGTAAAATATTTGTTCATCAGTTAAATCGGCTGGATCAAGCCCTTTGCCTTGTTTATCTACCTCTGTTATTATTTCTGCATATATAGGTAACTTACCTTCTAGTAGATCTATAGACCGCCCAATAGCGGAAACCCCAGCCACATCACCATCATAAAATAAAGCTACCCCTTTATGCGCGTATGAACATAATAAATCAGCTTGTCCTGTGGTTATACCTGCGCCCATACAAGCCACTACATTCTTAATACCTAAACTATACAGTCTCCAAACACTCTTAAACCCCTCCACTATAATAATAGGCACCTCTGCCCCAAGCTCTTTAATGTTATGTAAGTTATAAAGCACGGTATTTTTGTCGAATCCTGGAGTAAGTTTATATTTTTGGTCTGTATTGATAGGGTTAGCCCGTATATCTCTTAAACTATACGCGACTAATAAACTCTTATCATCTCTAATAGGTATAATATCTCTTACAAGCCCATCACGATCAGTATACCCACCAGCTATTTCAAAAAAATCTAGAGTGTCTACACTAAATCCATCCTCTATAAAAAAAGAAGATCTGTATGGTTTATAATATTTTAATTTAATCTCATCTACTACAGAAGGGCGCTCAGTTGAATTACCGTAAGTATTAATAAAATCTTTTCTTTCTTTTTGTTCTTTAAATCGTATCAAATCAGTTTTATTAATGCTTTTACTACCAGTTAAATCCTCTAAATAATCTAATGCGTCCATAAACCCGCAGTCATTTACTGATCTTACTAAACCAAACATATCATTTCCATAAGCCTTCTGACACCCGTGAGTGAAACAAACCCAAGTTTTTAAATCCTTATTAAGTCTAAAACTAGTAGTATTATCACCACCATGTATTATACAAGCGGCTCTTAATTCCTTAGAAGTTTCTCTCACAACTGTAAACCCAAGCTGACTAACTAGATAAGCTGGATCAATTAATTGTTTAACTGTGGCTACTCTGTCTTTAAAACTACTGTCTTTAGGAAAGCTCATCTAGTACCTCCGTATTATACCTAGCCTCATCAGCATCTTCATGGTTGGTTACCTCATCCCCTGAAGTTATAAAGTATTGATCTGGTGCTTTAACTTCTCTAATATCTAGATGCTGTTTAAAAAACCAGTAACCTATACCTTCTGGACCAGTACTTCCACCTCGTCTAGTATCTTTAATGGTAAGCTTATAGTTACCACACTCAAGCCCACCCATCTTACGCTCTTCTTCTGTACGCGCGCCCCATAAAGCAATAACATCACCAAAACGCGCTATTCTATCACTATCGGCAATATCATTTTGCCTATTGAGCTGTACCGCAGTCAGTGCAGGTATATCCAGAGAACCCGCTAAATCCTTAAGTTTTGTAGTAATATCACCAAGTAACTGATGTTCTTTCCTATTACCATCAGTCGTAGATAAATCAGGTTCTTTAATGTAGTCAAATACAATTAATCCAATGTTTTCTTTAATTTTCATTTTTTTACACATAGCCACTACTTTATCTACACTATACCCTGGCATATACATATGAAATAATTTACCATTAGCAGTCAAATTTTGAGCATATTTCATCTTAGAATACTGCTCAGGGTTCCATCCTCCGTGCTTAACGTCTCTTTCTTTAACACCAGACAGTTTAGATAAAGCCCTAGTTCGCCATTCACTAAAAGTTAACTCAGTATCAATATATAAAACAGGTACATGCTCATTGAACGCGGCGTGAATGGCTATATTAGTTAGATAAGCACTCTTACCCATCTTCTTTCTTGCTGCTATTACAGTTAAAGTTCCTGGTATTAATCCATCTATTTGTCTGTCTAAAATAGGAAATCCCGAAGATAAGCCGGTCATAGTTATTTTTGAATTAAGCCTATCCTCCATAAATTTATCTAAACCATTACCTAAATCTACAGGGTCTCCATTATTTTTAAAGCCAGTGGTCATATCTAACATACTTGTTTCTACATGACCAATCAAATCATTTCCAGAGACGCCGTCTTTAGCATTACCCTCTACTAAAGTTATATGTTGTTTAAGAGCTACGTATAACTTAAATTTAGTACTTGCCTCGGTAATATTATCTAAATACACATTAAAATTGGAATCCGAAGTAACAATATTTCCTATGGATTGCAGATATCCGACACCACCTAGCATGTCTAGAACTTCGTTATTCTGAGCTTGGGTAATGACCATTGCCAAATCAATAGAAGTTATCCCCCTGTTAACTAAATCCTTCATCAAAGCAAATAATAACTGATGCGGTTCAGAAAGAAAATCAAACTCATTTATTTTAGACGAAAGATCATAAAAATAGTCTACACTTTTAAAACAGTATGATAGTACAATCCTTTCATCCGCCGGTCTACAAAATTTATTTTTTATTTCGTCTATATTCAATATTATTTCCTCTCTGCTCTTATAGCGTATAATTCATTCTCTCTTCTTGTCAATTCTCTTTTAAATGTAGCAATATACTCACTTATCGTTTTATCAATTCCATCTAATTTTATTAACTCTAACTTTAATTCATCTATTTGATCATTTAGCCTAGATAAATCCACATTAGTACTAATAAGATAGTCTGTAGCGGCAGATTTAGTCTTATATTGTTTTAGTACTTCTTTGTCGAGAACTATAGCTATAGAGGACTCAAAGAGTTTATTTTTTTTAGCAATTTCAGCTTTAGTTTGATTTTGTTCAGACTTAAAATAAATTAAAAACTGAGCTAGTGCAATTGAGTACATACTAATAGTTACCCCATCTAGATTATTAAGACTTCTAGGGTTAAAATTCCAAATCTCATCAACAAGGGTGTTATTTATTTTTATATTTTGAAAGGATGTTATTGCTTGGCCCATACTACCTCCTATGATGCTTTATCATCACCGTCTATTCTTTCTTCATATGATCTGTGGTCATGTTTACCGGTGCAATAGTAGTCCCACTCCACTACTTTATTAGTTTTAGGATCAATTACAGGGCAATAATGGTTCTCCATTGGTACCGCTACCCCGTTCACATAGTCAGCTTGTATACAAAACTTACTAAGGTCGCAATATTTACTATCCCCGAGGATTGTTCCATCCCTGAGGCAACAGAAATCTTTGCAGTCTTTATTGTACTTAGTAGAATCAGACGTAATTAAAGTATTTACATCATATTTATTCATAACATTATCCTTTATAGTTAAAATATCTTCTATATATAACAGCCTGATACCAGGCTTTATGCCATGTTCTATCTTTATTGGCCTTACTATTACAAGAACGGCACACAGTTATTAAATTATTTGGTTTACAGTTCTTTTTATCATAATCAATGTGGTGGATGGTTAGATCGTTTGGATTTTTAGAATTACAGTAGGGGTTTAAGCACCTATTACCATCACGATTTATAATATCTTTTTTATATTCTAAATCTTTCCAAGCTTCGCAATACGGTTCAAAAGAAATACCTCCTTTCCAAGACGGATGATTTTCTCCCATATTATTAATACAGTAACAAGTAGGACATCTAACCCCTCTAGCCCAATCAGTCCATATTATACTATGCTTGTGACCGTTATGACAAATATATTTTAACTTAGTGTGATTATTAATATATTTAGTACTTAGTAATATGTAGCCCGCAGACTCGAACGAATTTCTCACATCTTTAATAGTTTTTTTTATTTTTTTAGAGCAATAAGGACATCTCCTACCAATGCCCCATTTACCAAATGATATGGAATGTATGTGCCCTTTAGGACAAACATACTTTAACTTAGTTCTATTATTTATATACTCTTTACTAAGTAATGTATATCCTTCTTTCTCAAAAGAATATTTTACAAAATCATATGTGGGTTTTATATTTCCATTACAATACCAACATCTTTTACCATAATGCCAATCAGTCCAAGTAATAGAATGCTTATGCCCCTTAGAACAAATATAATCTAACTTAGTGTAAGCGTTTTTATACTCATTGCTAAGAAGTACATAACCCTCTTTCTCAAAAGATTTTCTAACTTGTTCTATATCTAATTTAGTATTTCCATAACAATAAGGACACCTATTACCTAAGGTATTCCAACAGTTCCAAGATACTCTATGTATATGCCCTTTAGGACAAAGGTAATCTAGCTTAGTCTTATTATTTTTATACTCCTTACTAAGGAGGATGTACCCCTCCTTTTCAAAAGATTTTTTAATAAAACCATAGGTTAATTTCTTCATTTCTTTTTTCTACCTGAATAATTTGTTCCATTGTTCATAGCTTCAGTAATTCTGGTAAGCATAAGGTCTTCCGTAATTTCATCATCGTAGTTTATATAAACTAAATAAAAATCTTCTTCTTGTACATATTCTATCTTTAGATTATCTCTGTTTACTTGACCTTGAAATTTTTCTTTGTCCCCATGAAAATGACTAACAAATTTAAAATGCTGTTGCCCCTGTACTTCCACGAATAAACGCAGTTCTCTCACATAAAAATCAAAAAACAGTTTATGCTTTTTGTAATTAATAAAATGCTCTTCAAAAATACGTTTATTTGGTACTGCCGGAAAAAGCTTCACCAGTATAGATTGGACCAGTTTGGCAATGTAGCTCATAAGCCTCTTTTAAACCAGAAAGATTTTTAATTTCTTCAACCACTTTATTAAATAACTCTTCATTGGTTCTTAATGTTTCTAATACATTGATTTCACCTTGGCCTATATTTTCATCATTGTACTTAAACCAAGAACCAGCTTTCTCAATTATATTAAGACTGGTTGCCATAGACAAAACTTCCCAATACATATCGTACCCTTTACCATAAACCAACCGCAATGTGGCTTTTCTGAATGGCTCACCAAGTTTATTTTTTACTACTTCGTGTATAGCCTCATGCCCTATAATCTCCCCAGTTACTGGATCGGCGATTCTACGAGATCTTGCTTCTGGACCTTTCAAAGAAATCCTACCTGTAGCATAAAAGCCTAAACTTTCACCACCACTTGTAGTATCCGGTGGAGCATACGGAGATAGATTTTTCCTAATCTGATTAACAAAAATTAATAACGTCTGTGTTTCAGCGGCTTGAGGAGATATCTTTCGTAATGCTTTACTCATCAACCTAGCCTGTAAAGCCATAGTATCTTTCTCAATTTCTGCTTGAGCTTCGGCATTGGGGATCAGCGCAGAGACACTATCAACTACAATAACATCGTATGCCCCTGTCTTAATCAACCTCTCAAGAATATCTAGGTTAGGTTCTCCGCCATATACCTGAACTAGCTCAAGTTTTTCAGAATCAACTCCGTACCTTTCAAAAAGTTTAGGATCAACAGCCTGTTCGGCATCCAAATAAGCACACTTCATACCCCTTTTCTGAGCCTGTATAACCACACTGACACCCAGTGTACTCTTTCCACTTGAATTGGGACCATACACCTCATAAACGCGCCCTAATGCCATACCCCCTCTACCTAATGCCAAGTCAAGACTTAATGAGCCAGTACTAATTGTCCTAATACTGTTTTGACTCTCAGAAAGCGGTTTTAATATGTCACCATACTTCTTTTTAATGGCAGCTAAAGCGAACTCTCTAGTTTTATCCATTATAACAAGCTCTACTTTCTTTTTTGTATCTGTGTCTATTTTCTTTTTAACTTTAGCTTCTTCAGCTTTAGTAAGCTTCTCAACATTTTTTTTATCACTCATCTATGGCTATCTATCTCCTCTGATATTTGTTGTAAATTCGGTAAACCAAACTCCACCTCGTGGGTTCTTAAATATTCTTCTGCCTGTAAATCAGCCAACCATACTAAACGGTCCTCGTTCTTATTAAAATTATTCATAATCTGTAAAGCTTTTTCAGTAATCCAACCTAACTTATCTTGACCGAACATTGCAAAAGATACAAATATTTCATTATTAAATTTAAATTCCTCTTCATTATTAAACACTGTAGTAACAATCATAGCACACTTAATTAATGACTCTTTATACCCTAATCCAGTAGAATCACTAATCTTTTTTACAAAGTGCTTTGCAATAGATCCATCCTTCTTGGTATCCCGATATGCAGTAAGTTCTGGATGTTTATGATATAAGACACAATAAAAGTGCTCAATTAAATCAGATAATTTTTTTATATCTTTATAACCTTTAGGAGGGGAAATAATAGCCATCCCTTCATCTTTTAATATTTTCCTACAGGTACTAATCAACATATTAAGTTTATCTTCTTCTGGGATCATAACCAACTGAGTTAACTCTGCTAACATCGCATATAATTCTACTGAATACCTATCTAAATTAGTCGTCACATTATCTCCTGACTAAGTTTACTACATAAGCTTTTTGATCGTCATAACCTTTAGAAACTACAATCAGTCCATTTTTTTCATCTAAACACTTTAATTCCACATTATCATCTGTCATAGAATGCAGTGTATTCAATAAATCTTTACCGTCCACATCTAAAATAAAATCAATATCCTTATTACCTACATTATCATACTCAAATAAAGAATTATCAGTACTCAACGATAGTTTATTATCGTTAACTTTTAAACTTACCCTATTATAATCCTCACCATTAAGTACGTCTACAAAAGAAGATAAACCATTAACTAACATCTCTCTATTAATTTCCACAGTTTTATCAAAAACATCAAACATTTTTTGGTAATTAGGGTAGGTTTTTAGTACATTACTTTCTCCCCAAAATAAAACATTATCAAACGATACTTTAATCGATCTATCACTAAATTCCATAAAAAGTTGTGCGTCATCTATAAGTACACGGCGGAGCCCCATAATAAAACTGTGTTTTAATAAGTATTCTTGATCTTCAATAGTATTTTCATTTTTAACTATAAACTCAGAAATAAGTTTACCGTTAGTACTCACAAAATTTATCTTATCCTTAGAAAAAGCCATACGAATCCCTTTAATATACGCCGTAGGGCCATTAGGATCTACAGCATATAAGACTTTATCAATCGCTGACTTAATTATGCTTGAATTTAAAATGAGATTGGGTTGATCTATCGTAGATATAGCAATAAATCTAGCAGCTTTAATAGTATCTAATTTAAGGTTAGACTTAGAAGTGCTGTCATCTAAATGACTGTTTATAACCTTAACATGTAGGCGTGGAGGTTTAGAAATAAAATGAAAATCTTTAACTCCAATCTCCCCATCCCAAGACGCAAATGTCATAATATAAGATTTAATTTTACTAAAAATTACAGTTTGTTCACCGGGCTTTACTACTTTGGCAGGAACTTTACAAGAAATGCCTGTTTTACCATTGTTTGAAAGAAAAAGGACAGAGTCTTCTTCAGCTTTTATAACAATCTGCCCCTCAAATGAAGTAGTGTTCATTTTAGCTGTAACACTTAACAGCTTAATAGCACGCTGAGCTTCGTGCGTTTTAACAAAAAATTCCATTAATACCCCTTTTAAATTAATTATCTCTATTAGTATATCCATAGATAAACTAGTTAAATATGGATACTCCAAAACCATACATACAATATAACTCACTTTTTAGATTTGTCAAGTAGTTACTTTAATTTAATTAAATAGTATATATATAGATATATATATTGAAATAAACAGGTATAATATAATCACCTTTTCTAGTTTGTCAAGAACTTATTTTAGACTTAGCTAAATAATGTATGTCGAGGTGAACAGGTATAATATAACACAGAAATGCTACTTGTCAAGAGCTAACCAGAAATAGTTACCCAAGGTATTACCCCATCAAACCAAACCTCCTTATGGTCAAAATTATGAGATTTTAATATAACATCCACGTATCTTGTACCAGATACTAAAGTGGTATCAAATTCATCATAAGTCCAATATACTTCTGTCGGTAATGTGTACCAAACTGTTCCAGAAACAGTAAGAGGGTTATTAACACTTCTTATACCTAGATAGGCAGACGCAGAGTAGGTTTTGTATTCAGCTTTAAAATGAAAAGTCGCTTTACCTTGATCAATATCCGAACCACTTATACCCCCTAATAATAAATCCACCCTCTGTGATAAAATATAATCCGCATTAATATAATCTGAAAAAAACACAGAACCATGAGAGGCTGCTGACGCTATTCCAAAATTTTGGTCTCCTTCATTAGTCCAGCCAGCAAGACTATTGTAATCAGCTGATGAGTTAATTAACTCTATATATTTTAATTTATCTAACTCTTCATAAGAGGTGCTCGGAATACGTATAAAAGTTTCAACATCATCGAAATAAGTAACACGTGACCAATCAGAGTGGTGTGCTTTACATAACAAATCTACATACCGAGTGCCTGAAGTAAGGGTACGTCTATAGTAGGACTCTGTCCAAGAACTAGCAGACGCTGCTTGAACAACATAATTATCACTTCCAATCACAACTCTATTTTCATCTAAAAGTCTAGAGCCTATATACATACTATTGATTGTTGTACTACCACTTTGTCTCTGAAGAGTGGTAACAAATGAATATAATTCACTATCTATACCTGAAGCCGTAACACCTTGGGCAATCAAATCAATTTGTTGTGTCATAATATGAGTACCAGGAGCATTAACAGCCCTACCAAATTTATATGCGCTATTATACCCTTCACTATAAGTAGATATACTTCCATCCTCTTTCTCCCAACCTACCAAACTTCTTTGCTCCGCACCCGGGTTAGCTAATGAAAACTTTTTATTAATAAAAGTATGAGAAATAGCATCTCCCGACTCTACTGGATAACAATCAGACTTAAGAAGATCATTATAATAAGGAGAAATTGAATCATCTAAACAAATCATATAGTGTGGGCCTCCAAAAGATGTGCCTATTTCATAGGCGCCATCACTTGAAGTAACAGCACCTAGAAAAACATCATTGTCTTGCCTAAATATCCTAAGTTCCCTATTAACTAAAAGGTCATCTTGCCTTATATTTCCAGTAAATTCATATAAAGGAGGATTAATAACAACTAAAGAAGTCCCATACTTAGCGCCATAGCCGTGGAACTTCTTAGAAGTACTTATGTAATCACTATCTCCCGATCCAAAAGCTGTAACACCCACAGCGACAGAAGAAGCGTCTACTCGGCACTTTATCATTTGTCTATTATCAATAGAATAAAAGTAACTTGCTCCTAAATTGCCTTCAAATAAATAACAGTCACAGTTCTGTATAACTAATGATTCTATACTATGGACAGAATTACTAAAAAAAGAACCTCTACTAGAGGACGAAGAATCTAAAATACATTGACTAAAAATAGTGTCAAACGTAGGAGAACCATCCCCTGCCCTAAACCTAACCGCAGAATACGCATCAGTACGAGTCGTTCTAATTTTAACTTTATCAATTAAAATAGGGTTACTTCCGTTATATACTATATCTAGTACACCAAAAGAATTATTACTAGTAAGTTCTACCTTACCTTCAGCAGGGTAATCAGTGTTTCCTACTAAATTAACCACTTTATACTCCATAATTATATGCTCATCATAAACCCCTTCATCAATCCATAGGGTGTCACCATCAGCCGCCTCATTATACGCTGAAATAATAGTAGTGTATAATTTATCTGGTCCTACGGGTAATATCGCCATTAGTATAACTCCTTTGGTATTAATCTTCCTAGAATTAAATCATCATAGATAGGCTCACTTGCAACATCCTCACAAATAACAAAATGCTCCCCACTATACGTAGTTACCACCTGGTAATCAGTAGTTAGTGGTTCAGAAAGAGCCATACCTTCAACTTGATTTGTTACAGCATTAATGGCTTTAACATTCCAAAGTGAATTAGTACCATAAAAACTAAACCCTTCAGGTATAGGGTGAGATAACTTAGTGTATGAAGTTAAAAAGTCTACTTTAGAAGCGTAACCGTCAGAAGAATATAAAGAAAACATAGGAAATAATTCCGCATTATCAATCTCAAATATAGGATTGGTACCCATACTAGGATCTCCACCTAACATCCACTCACCATTCTTCGACCACCAAAGCCTACTATTAAAAGCATCATAAGCTATACCTATCACATCAGCAGGACTGCTGGATTCTCCTACTTTTACTCTTACATTATCCGTATAAAAACCACCATCTCTAGGACGATACGCCCAACTTTTAGTATCTACACCTAAGGCACCATATAAACTAGAGCTATCAGTACCTAAACCACACCTACATTCACCATAAGTGTCATCAATAACTACTTCCCAATACCACTTGCCCGTAGCTCTACCAACCGTAGCCCTGATACCGTGATGTTCATACCTATAAGTGGTAGGAAGTGTTGCCTGCTTAGCATCTACTAAAGAAATTCGATTAGACTTATCATAAAAATTTAAAACTACACTATCAATTAAAGTGTTAGTACTAAATATATCAGATATATTTCCTGCAAAATAATATTGCTTAGGTATATCAAATAAAGATTCACCATAATTAGGCCCATAACTATACTCTTCTCTTTGTATAACAAAATCATGTGTTGAAAGGTCTTTAGCGCTGTCCTCTTTGTTCATTAAGTAATAAATATAAAATCCCATAGGGTAACTTGAACCATCACCATAAAGGGTATCCAATACTTCAAACTTATAATATCTATAAGCAGTGTCATTAGCAAACCGAAACATAGCATTCTGTTCATTACAATCCACAGTTTCAAAAAGTATATTCCAACTAATAAAGTCATTAGATGCACTTAGACGAAACCTATCATAATAAGTTGTTCTATTCCTAAAAACCAATGTTGTTGCGATCTCCTCTAATCCCAGACCAAAATCAGTAATAATACTATATTCAGCAGCCGCAATAGGCATACTACTATAACTATTATAAACATTCTGATCAAACATATTACCAATCGAAGTAAAAGCGGCACTCGTAGTGTTAGATGTATTTAATAAATTATATAAGAAACCAGTAGAGTAAGGAAGAGAGTAATAGTTAACAAACATAAGGTCTATAGGAGCTATTGATTTTTCTATTATAAAATCAGTAACTTGCATACCAAATGCAAAAAAGTCTGGATATAATGGGGAATAAGAATCAGAATCATTTCCAGTATAGCATATAAACCTACAATTTCGAAGCCTCACACCTCTAGCATATGTGTCATAACCGGAAAATAAATAAAAATTTTTGTTAGAAGCGCTTATTATACAACGATTAAAAATAAAATCAACAGTCTCACATGAATAAAAATAAACTGCTTCATCATAGCTGCCAGGATTACTTACAGGCGGAAATTGAATATTTATATTTTCTATATACACTGATTGTGTGGCTAACCAGACATTTTTAAAATATAATACCGGTTTACTAACTATACTATTCGTTAGTATTACCTTGCCCTCACCAGGATACCTGGTGTTCCCAATCAAATGAACAACCTTACCGTCCATCCGTATATCTTCATCATAGACACCTTCATCAATCCATAAGGCATCCCCATTAGCAGCTCTATTAAAAGCACTAATTATTGTTGTATAAGCCCGTGTAGGCCCCACTCTAATCATCGTCATCGATATCTCCTAAACCAAATATGAAAGAAGCGTCGTCACTCTCTGGTGGACCTACTTCAGTGTTTAAAAAAGTAAAATCAATATGCCCTTGATTCGGTGAGAGGTAATCTAAACCGGTTATTGTTGAAAAAAGATCTGTAGTGGCTTTTAATGCTATAGGCACAACTACTAAAGGTAAATTAGATTCTACTGAATACCCCGGTTTTATTACACCTCTTAAAACTCTATTAGTTTTGTATATTCTTTTTATAGAAATTCTCATATTTAAATTAGAGCACCTATCATTAGTACCTTCTATACTCATAGGTAAATCTAAAATCTTTAACTGAGTTACTCTATCAACCATATCCTTTATAGCTGCATCTATACTCTCGTAGGCTTTTAGGTTGAAAATATATTTACGTTTTACTTTTGTCTTTTCATACCCTTTACCTACAGGAAGTAGCTTGTGACCTTCAACTCTGATAACCCAATGATCGCCACTAAAATCTCTATATGCCTGCTTATTCCCTGAGAAATAAGAATAACTTTTAGCGTAACTATTAAAAGTTAATTCTGCGTAACGTCTGAAGTCTTCCTTATTATTTTTTAACTTAAGAGTCATAAATTTTTCTCTAACATTCACAGCTGGATAATGCCTATTAGAGTAGGCTCTAATAAATACAGGTAAATCTCGTTGTATAAACGCACCATTTATACTAGTACCCAAATCAAAATAAGTTCTATTATTAGAAAAAGCAGCCAATGAAATAATATTACTAGTTTGATAGACAGTCTTCTTTTCATACTTTAAAGTAGTATATGTAGTAGGTTTTTCTAAGTGAAGATATTTAACAGTAATAGTATCTTGGGCTAAATAGGCTGAAGCATTGATACTACACGATAAGTCCACTACGTTACTATTATCAAAGGCATAAATAAGTGCCCTTAAGTCTTTATTATTATTAACAGCTATCATAAAAGATAAATCTCTAAAAGCAGAACCAAAGCATGGGAAATTAATTACAGCGGCCAAGTCTCTATTCTCTAGAAAAGAAATATTTATACGATGTTTTACATTTATTACTTTTGGATATATTTTAACTATTAAATCCACAACTTGTCTTGAAGAAGCAAGCATAAAATTTAAATCCATATACTGCATGACATTTAGATAAGAAACTAGATCATACACCTTTAAATTGGTCAATCTAGCATTAAGATCACTTATGATTTCAAAACCCTTCCTAACATATAAACTAATATTTAAATCTTTTGGAGCTATACCATAAATATATTTATTCAAATCTCCTGGATGAGAAATTTCTTTAATAGATATACTTAAGTCATTAAAATCCCAAGCACTTATACTGGCTTGTATATCTACTGGCTGTATTGTATTTAAATACGCACCAATGTTCATAAAATAAGTTGATCTAACAAGTACAGGAAGGTCCACTATATGTAATGGCTGAAGGAGCTTTTGAAGCTGTACCTCTTGCCAGCCATGCAATAAGAAGTCAACAGAGTCTTGGCTAGTCTGCCATATTTTAAATATATCCATAGGCAAATCTGCGGCTTGCTCTATAAATGATTTTAAGTACCCTGACAAATTAGTAGTATCTTTACGACATATACGAATAGTATTTATAATATCTATTACATTACCTGTTCGCCAACCTTTAACAGTGTTAAATAAGTCCACCTGTTGCTCTGTAAAACTCTTTATATAAGTAAGTATATTAGTTTCTGTAGAATACCCTTGTTTAATAAGAGCAGCTAAATCCTCTGTAGCTACTGTCCAACCCTTTACTACTATTGGAAAATCGATGTACTGAGGAGCCCAACCCTTAATGGTCTTAGTTACATCTATTTGGCCTGTATATACTTGTTTTATATAAGCGGCTAAATCATTAAGGTGCGAGGCAATAGACAATGTAGCAGCTAGATCTCGTATACCACCATAAATGCAATTTGATCTAAGAATCTGTACA
>Ga0307980_1000101_pt1 | contig 41507 bp, 28 predicted proteins | sample OrgLakmetage1060_FD_201817 | JGI IMG/M metagenome (GOLD analysis project Ga0307980, IMG submission 201817) | Saline water microbial communities from Organic Lake, Antarctica - #1060 | ecosystem: Environmental > Aquatic > Non-marine Saline and Alkaline > Saline | place: Antarctica: Organic Lake... | reverse complement strand
TACATCTATACACAAAAGAACGTTCTCCTACATATTTATAATCTGTAGTAGTATCGTGATACCAAACTGTGCCAGTGCTTGACCAGCCACTTGTAGTTGCGTTGTCAGGATCAAGATTAATGTATGGTAATGACGGTACTTCTGGTGTTAATTTAAACTTCAATCTATGATACCTTTTCATAATTAATTTCTCGCCACGCATAGGTACCTCATTCCAAAAGGAATCAATTGACCAATAAGGATCATTTGCTAAAGGTAATATATTTTCTGTGTAGTTCATAGTTATAAAGTCATCATAATAAATAACTACAGGAAAAGGTTGAGCAGCTTTCTTATCATATGAACTAAAATCCCAAGTCCGTGCGATGTCCCCATCTTCATTTAATTGGTATGTCGTTTTAATAGTAGAACAATATACTAAGCAACCCCCAGGAAAAGCATCAATACTTGTTATATCGAGAATAGCAGTATCAGATATTACAGTACCATCAAAACCTAACTGGTATACCACCGAATTATTATCAACCATCCAAAACACTTCTGAATTATAAGGGTGTACTGAAGAATGACAACCAAAACTAAGCGCAGTTATATCTAACAAACTACTATAAGTAATAGAGCTTATAGCTACACCGTACATATCAAAACGTAGTATAGTAGAGTCCCCACTACCAATTACGAAACATCCACCATCAGGGAGAGATGTCACGTAAGTTGGACTAGTAATACTGACAGAAGCAATACTTGTGCCATTAGACTCAAGCAGCTCCAATTTATTTTGTGTTTTATCTGTGTACCAACAACTATTATAATTTTTATTAGCAGACATATCCACTAAGAAATCATTTTGATCGTCTTCTGCCATAGTAGTCCTTGTAGCAAGAGTATAATCAAATTTAACTAATCTAAAACCATCCTGTTGAACATACCCCCACACATTTCCAGCAGAATCAATGTCCATATTTGCTGAAATATTATTATCTTTTGTCAGACTAGAATAAACACTCCATGTAGTGTCAATGTAACTATACTTTCTAAGTCTATAAGAATCAGGGCTATATGCTGGATAGTAATATAAAACTACATACTGGCTACGCTTTCTATCAAACATAATTCGTACGGGTTCTGATGAAGACTCGAACATATATCTACTTTTATCACTAACAAAACCAGAAGTCATGTCACCTTCATATATATAATGATAATTAGTAGTCACTTCTCTATACCACCAAAACATTTTATTAAATGGTAATGGATCTACATCACTGCTTCTAAGCATCATAGAATCATCAGTAAGGTCATCACTCCAAGAGTTACTTGTACCACTAACCAAGGTGTTTTCAACCATAAGATAAGTGTTATTCAATCTATCAAACATATCAAAAAGTGGTGTAGTATAATACCCTATCTCATTATTAAGACTTACAACATTATCATTAGAATCAGTAGTAGTGTTGTCATGGTAACCCATATCCCAGCTATATGCCTTAGACTCATCACTATTTGTTAAGTCAACACCGTCAATCACACTAACGTAAGGCCCCTCAAGGCTATTAGACAGCTGAATATAACTATCGGAGGCATTACCTTGGTAGTCCACCATTACATAAGCATTAATAGGCTTAGTGCCTATAGCGGAGTTATTAAAGATGCCTAAGTCATCATAGCCCTCTTCTTGTACTAATGATAGTAAAGTAGTATTACCATCTTCACCAAAAGACACTTGGGCCTCATCATTCAATAGTTGGACTTCGTGTATATCACATTCTATTGAGTCTACAATTATTCTTATATATCTAGGTGCAAACAAAGTCTGCATACCATCCATATAAAAAGTAGTAGCATCTTGGTCTTTGCTGCCGAGAATAAAAACACTCTCTGCTGTAGTTTTATAATAAAAATACACACTAGTTAAAGCAGTAGCTCTGTCACCAGGTACGTCTATAACTAATTTTACATCATCTAATCTAGCTCTAAAACCTAAATCTATATCTAAGTATAAAATATCTGTACCTAATAAGCTAATACCAGATGAGGTAGTATTACCGTCATACAATGCTGCTATCTCTTCGCCGGTTAGTGATTTATTACCAGTACCTGAAGTGGTACTGCTTACCATCATACCAGTATTTATTAAGTTATATTGAGCCATGTGTTCTCCTTATACAGGAACCTTCCATTCTACATTTATTGATCCTGTTAATCTATCTAATTCATCTACTCTAGTTTTATCTACTCTAATATATATTGGAATCTTTTCCCCAGGAGCTACTTGATTGAACTCTAATGGTAGCTCTGTTGATCTAGTCCCATAAAATTCAACGTCATCTTTTGAAACTTGAACAAAATCATTAGGAGTAAGATTTTCCACATCAGTCGGCACTTGTTTATTAATTTCAAACTCAGTCTTACAGTAATTATAAAACTTAACTTCACTAAATATGGCGCTACCGTCAGCATCATCATTATTAGCCAAATAAGTATTACCTCCGCCCAACCTTAATAAAACATTTTTACTATCCCCCACATCCCAAGTAACCTTACCTCGTAAATAAAGATTTCCATTGATATAAAGACGTATTGTATCATTATTATCCATCTGTTCAGCGTCATTACTCCAAACCAGAGCTATATGTAATATATCATCTATTTGGAAAGCAGCGGAACCAATAGAAACTTCTTTAGGATCAAGGAATAAAGTCTTATACTCAGACTTAGTGTTACCTACACCAATTTCAAACCAACTATTAGATCTCATACTTAAAGAAATACTATTATTAGCAGTGTCTACTAATGTAAATAAAGTCCTAGAAGCTACATTATTGAAATGGTCAAGCCCAGCAGTACTTGAATAAAGCTTTACCCAAGTTTCTATTGTACCATACCTAGTATCCATACCACTTAAAGGAATTTCTGCGTAATCATTCCAAGTAAGGCATAATCCTTTTTGACCGAACACCACCTCATCGTAGAACCAATTACGTTCAATCCTTAGGTCATCCAACAACATATAAAAAGCTTCCCCCTTACCTCTGAAAACCATTCCAAATGAAGATGTAACATGCTCTCTAAAATTCAATTCACTTGACAACTTACCAGAATTTGTTAACGCTTCTGGAATTGTTTCAGCACTTTGATCAAATCTTAATTTTACTTGATTCCACCCAGTTTTTAAACCTAAATCTTTAAATTTCCATATATAAGTTGCAGCATCCGCAGATGGATTACCACTACTATCTAAAGAGTCATCTGCTGTTAGATCCCCTGTAGTTGGTACAATATAACCATCAAAAGAACCAAAGGCGAACCCTCCACCATCTACATATAATTTATCTATATCACTCACATACAACCAAAGACTAAGTGCGTCTTTTATAGAAAAAGAAGCATCATGTCCAAAGTAATCACCTTCTAGAAAGTTTATAGTGTCAACTGTCTCTGAAGCGGGATAATTAATTTTCAACGAACGTTTACCTACTTTAGTATTAATTACATCATTCTCAAAGGTACTTAACAAAGAACTCCACATCCAATGATATTCAGTAGGTCTATGGCTCTCTGCTGCGTATATTTTTAAGGATTTAATGATATCCACACCAGCTGCGTTGTCGATAGTTTCGTTATAAGCACCAGAATCCCAAACAAAATTAGTGGCAGTATTTCTTCGTAAAGCTACCCAACGAGAAGTATATGAAAAATTCTTAAAATTAATATTTTTTACTCCCCATTTATCCTGGGTCACGTTTAATAGTGATTTTACCTGTATAGTATAATAGTCAGAAGTATTAAGATAAAACTCATTAAATTGAGTACCCCAACTAGAGCTCTTGTTCTTAGATTTTAATTCTATATTCTCCATACCTAACACATTCAATATTATGGCACCCTCTTCTTGGGCATTATAAGACTGCCAATTCACTTCATAGTACCCTGAAGCTAAGAATACATCCGTAGATAAAACATAAGAACCAGGGCCTCCAGAGTCTATCATATATTCAGCCGTATGGTCAAAAGCGAATGTGTAATCATACCCTTCAGAAAAAGCTACCTTTTCTGGGTCAGGTGAGTTATCACCAGAGAACTGGTAGAATTGATTGTCATTACTCCAATTATTATCATCATTTGGTCCCTCTATCTTATGATAGGTTAGATTAAACTGATCTAATAAGTCCATACATATAATTGGGTGATCTTCACTGTTCAACACCTCAGCTACTGGAGTTGACCAAATTTCAAACTCTCTCAAAAATCCACCATCAACAACTATATAGTCCCCTGTATCTTCCCTATCTCCAACTGAAAACATCAAAGGCGCATTTGGTTTAGTGAATGCTAAAATCTCTAGTTTAATAACTCTAAAATCTTTAGGATTATCTAATTTATATATGTTAGCATCTTCAGTAGAAACATCTTCAGTGTATCCTGTCTCTTGTACTAATAACTCAAAAGCACCTGAAGTAGTCGTAGCCCCATATATATTAAAATCATTAATGACATAATCATAGTTATTATCAAAGGGTCTATGGTATAGTTTGAACTCCCCTATCCTATAAGCGGCACCTAAATCCAAAGTTAATACAGGATTTATATTGTCTCCTGAAAAACCCCAACAGTTTTCAAACCCTTGAGCAGACAAATCGCCTGACAGACAATTAGAAGCGTCAAATTCATACAAGTGCCCAGTAGTAGGTAAAACACTAATGTTATCAAATTTTATATCTAGTGAATTAACTCCCCAACTACTGCCTAAAAACCCTTTAATTTGAAATTTAGCTACCTCTGTGTTACTCATCAACTCTTTATTATATGTACTAATTAAATTAGTAGAAAGGTCTTCCCATTCTACTACAACTGTACCGGCTTCCCAATCAAAAGTAGCTCTAACCCTGTACCAACTACTGTTTCCATTAGGTGGTGAAAGATTCACAGCTTCCCAACCACTGTTATCTTTGATAAACCAAACTGGAGAAGCCGTAGCTAACCCTAAAACCTCATTACCATTCGTGTCCATCAAAGAAACTCCCCCACCAGCTCCAGTATTTAAATAGTAGTATTCAAAATAATCTATTTTAGATCCCGCTATTAATGTAGGATGGGTAAATATCGGACCATCCTGTGTAGGTATATCTGTCGTCTTATAACCAATAGCATAGTTACCGTAGTCTGATGAAACAAGACCCCACTCAGTAGGTTCGGAATAAGCATCTAAATCAGTTAAAGACACACTATGAATTACGAAATCTACTTCAGGATAATTAGAATCTTTATAAAGCCTTAGCCTAAAACGTACTTGACCTCCTAATAAGGAATCATAAGTAAGCGTTTTAACCTTAATCCACACCCCATTAATTTTAGCATAAGCCTCTACATACCCTATATACCGTTTAAGCATCAACGCAGTGTGAATCCCAGCATAATTATTATCAGTAACACGAGAGCCGTTAACATATACCTCAACCGTGGTATCAGTGCTATATTTATGAATTCTAATCTCATAGTAATTACCATCCTCAACATGTACACTAAGCATAGTATAAAGATTACCGATTTCTTGTTGAGTAGAATGAGTAAAATCAACTACTGCCTGACAAGGGCCATAAACATACTCAGTATAAAAAGTACAATCCTCTGCAGCGTAACTGAATGATGCTACTAGACTTGAACCTGTATATATTATACTAGAGTCTGGACTTGTTAAATTATTATGTACTTCCGCCCAAAAGTTCTCTGGGTTTTCTTCAGTAAAATCAGTCTGTTTTATAAGAGCTGTAGTAGCCTGCCCTTCTAAATTTATCCAATTATCTAAGGACTGCTCTTCGAAGGTATCCTCTATCAAAGAGTCACTTATAATGGAGGCTGTAGGAGAAAGGTTACGAATCATGGTATCATAGTTAGATAAATCATTTTCGATAGGGGACCATTCACAATTATACCCACCCGAAGGGATAAATGGTACTGATATATTAGGATATATACCTAGCTTGTTAATATTTCTAGTTGTACCATCACCACATACAAAGGGTATACGCACCCAACGAGCACTTGTCTTATCACCTGCTCTACCAGTAACACTGTACCCAGTAGTAGGAACAATAAAATTAGATTTCCAAGTAGCTTTACCTATAAGTACTCTAAACTCGTCTAAGTACCCATGAAAATAAAAAGCATCAACTTTACCAATATAAAGTCTTTGTACACATTCATTTATTTCTAAACCTACACCTATATCTCTACTAGTTTGCGCAATACCATCCACATAAAAAAGTAAATATGCCCCATCCCTACATACAGCTATATGATGCCAATCATTATCCTCATAAGCTACCAGTGATTTTAATTCATAAATAGTACCCTCTGAATAAAAAGTAGCTATAAGATAATTAGCATCATTAAATGTAAAAGAAAAGGTAGACAAAACAGAAGCATTATCAATTTGGCCTATAATACCTTCTGCACCAAGCCTACTACGTTTAGCCCAAAAGTCAATAGTAAAATCATTATCCGCTAGTAACATAGTTGAGTCATAATCAATAGATAAGTGACAATCTTCTATTACATCCACAAAACGAGCATTACGCCAGCCTAAACTATTTCCCCCATCAACAGTTGTTATGTAAAAACGAATTCTACGTATGTACCTTATATCAGGAACAGTCGCCGAGTCCCCAAAAAAAGAAAGAGGTAGTTCAAACTCCTTATACTCAGCGTCTACTGTACCAATAAGATTTAATGGGTCCGCACCATTTCTACTAAACGCGTATTGCCACTCACGTTGATCGGAGTACGAAGAGCTGGATACCTCTAACTGTCCATGATCAATATTAGCAAAATCCCCTACTTTTAAATCTATAACTAATTTGGTAGTTTGTTTTGTGATCCCTGTACAATTTACATAAGTAAAATTACGTACAGCACCTACATATTGTGCACCTCCAGTGGCATCAACAGCTCTAGTAGTTTCTCCAGTATATAAAATATGCATTCTTGGACCTAGCCATAGGTAATTCCCACCTACAGGAGCATTATACGATCCAATTTCATTATACCCATATACATAAACCGTCTTATATAGGTTATTACTCATAATTAGAGTGTTAAAATTAAATAATATTACAGGAGCATCATCAGACCAACTTACCTCATCTATATTAGGTGTATCGGAATTAGAGTAATCTAATAAAGATAAGTTGTATAAATTATATAAACTAGACTTAGGACCATAATTACGTAAGAAATCTAAATTATGAGGCTTTTCTAGATCTATTGCCATATAATTAGTGTAATTAACATTATTAGTTACAATACCAGTTATATTACTTAAATTATATTCTTCATATAGGTCTATTTCTTTAATTGCTATCCTATGTGAGACATAATCTGACGTATGAGGAAAGTAAAAAATTATATACCTAAACTTAGTGTCATTTACAAAAGAACCCTCATTAAGAATATAATCATAAATACTATAAATAATATTAAACTCAGTAAGTAAAGTAGCATCCGATAAATTAATTAAAGGATCATACACATCATAAGACAACTTAATAAAGTCCACTTGATATGTGTTTGTCCCATATACTTTCGCAACAGGAAACTGTGGGTAAGTAGAACTAGCATTAAATCGGAAGCCTCTTATTTTTTTAGCATTACCAGCGCCAAAGTCATAAGCTATCCAATGCTCCACATAATAAGAACCTGTAGAAGCACCTGTACTTTGATCATCAAAAGCTTGCCAAACAAGGCCATGATTCGCCCAAACATCAACGACCATATTACTACCAGTTACTTTATAATTTAAGGAAGTTAAATCCCCAGAATACTTAGAAAAACTTTTAGCCCATATGGCATAATCGTCACTATCATTACCACTAATTGATATACTTGAATAATCTATATTACCAGTAGGTTGTACTATTTTAAGCGCGTTCATTGGTTGACTATTGTCAAAACCAAACACAATAGATTCTTTATCACTAAGTCTAGGTAAAGCTACAAACCTCACAAAAGTAGTCCCATAATTATTAGACTGGTCAACTACATTAATAGTCGCTAAGTTAGTATAAGTAATACGTAATTTAGAAACCCTATCTGGTGGAGCTCCACGTGAGGTGCTATTATAATAAGAAGTAGTTTTTACGGTGTTAGTTAAACTTAACTTAGTATAACTATTATAATTCTTATTACAAGTAAATATAAAACCATCTTTATATTGAGAGCTACTCTTAGTAAAAGTACTATTTTTATATATCAAAGGATTCAAATGAATGTTCCGTCTATTAAAAAACTCCTGTTCTTTAGATATAGGACTCTGTATAGCTAATCTTGCCTCATTGGTACCGTAACCAGTCAGACGCATAACAGTAGATACTTCATTTTCTGGTGTTAATAACTCTATTGTATACACCATCTCAGTAGGAAAGTCTAAATTAAAATGAACTTCACACTCAAAACTATTTGCACCAGGTAAAAACGACTGTTCAATGGAAATAGTCTGATTAGCACCCATAAATGGATATATAGCATTCTCTTTTTCAATAAAGTCATTATCGGGAACGTTACCCAAACAAGCAAGCCAATTACTATACCAATCACCATCCGAAAAATCATCTTCAATAAGTACTACTGGATTTATAGTACTAGTCACTTTATCGAAAGTAGTTTCGTATTTAGCACTTAAATTACCTGGCTGAGCTTGTATATACACTCTATCTAATGTCACTGGACCAGCCACCATAAATTCTGAGTTCAAATCACTAAAATAAGTTTTACCGCTAATTATTTCAAACTTATCTATATAAGCTTCCATGGTACCGGCAGAACTAGGATTATTCCATAGAGCTAAATCTATATAAACATCTTTACTAAAATTAGTAAAAGCCAATGGAGGGTCCATAACAGTGTAAGTACCAGTACTTGAAGAAGAAAAATAAGCTGTAAATACATCACCTACCCTTTTTAATTTTAAATGCTCACCAGCAGTGTGAGCTTCATAAGAAGAACCCCAAGTATCAATTGTTTTTGAAACACCATCCTTACGATAATTGAACACAAACATATCAGAGGATGGGTACAAAGTAGCATTTAAATAAGCACTATAGTAAAACTGTATATAATCAGTCAAATTAGTATCAAGTATCTTAAGAATAGGGCCACTTAAATAGGAACTTGCTGGATGAGTTTTAGCCGAACCACCAATATAAATCTCAAAGTCCCCATTCACTACAAACTTACTTCTTTTATAAGTATAACCACCTGGAGCAGTTATTAGTAATAATTTATCGTTTTCAACTAGTACATCAGGAGTTCCTCCCCATAAAGCAGGGTCCATTTCTGTTATACCGGTAAAATCTGTATTAGGTGTTACCGGTACAATAGTAGAGTCTTCATTGTGATATGCTTTTATACCATTTATAGTATAACTTTTAGCTTCATGTACACTTAATTTCCAATATTTACTAGACACTGGTAAAAAACCTAAACTTGTAACCTTACCTGCAGGGATATTAGTATAATCTACATCCTCACCATGTCCTAAAGTTTTATACTCCTCCCAGGCATGCTCATTTTCAAACACATATGATTGCTTATTATCTACTAAGTTCTTTAAATAGTAGGAAGGGGTATTAATTGCTACCTGACCATTCTCTAAATACAATGGATAATCAGGGGACTTCCTTATTAGTGCCCCAGGACCAATTTCTCCATTAAAAGCTGTATCCTCAGAAGCGAACTTAATCCAAGAAAGCACATACTGTTCTTTAAATAATTGTCTTGGTATTTCCACTAAAAGGTCTAGTGGTATATCATAAGTGTTCTCAATATCTAATTTCTTAGACGTAGTCATAACACCTTTAGGTGCATTATCTTGTAATACTATATCGGTACAATCCAGTGATTTAATATGTTCGTCGGAAATAGCAGCACTTAATTCCTTCAATTCAAAAATATCCTGTGATTGTAATTGTAATCTAAAATATCTAGGGCTTGCTGGTACATAAGCCGATATTTTTTCTAAGTCAACTTCGTCTTGAGTGAATGAAAGTTCTCGCCAATCCTCACCATATACCGACGTCTGTACACGTACATTATCTAATAAAGTAGGCTCCACCAATGTCTTACTATACAATTCAATTTCAGTAAGCTTAGTGCTCTTATGCCAAGTAGAATGAATTTTAAACCCTTTACACGAAACAGCATCAAAGTTATGCTCTAAAATATTCATCTGAGTATTCATCACTGTTTGATATATATCCCAATTAGTACAAACCTCTCCTACATATTCCGGTATTGCCCAAGGAGTAGGGTTACTAAATAAAGTATCAGTGTATACTTGCGTTATTGTATTTCCTATGCCCTGATCAGCAGTGACAGTTAGACCATCCATAATTACATTATTATAAGAAGGTACATAATTAAAATTAAGTTCTTCAGCATTACCCGCTTCGCCGTCTTCACCTAAATAATAAGAAAGGGAATACCGTTTAAAATTTTGTGTTTCTTTAAAGTATATAATACTTCTATGTATATTTAATTCTTTACCTGCTGGAAAAATTAAATAGTAGGATATAGGATCAAACTCGAATTGAGATACATCAGCTACCCAAGGGTCTCTAAACTCTGCCTGCGTATCACCTGAATTACAACCTCCATTCAACCATTCAGCATCCCCATTTACATAACAATAAGAATGATAACCGTATGTTTTTATTCCTGAGTAGATTCCTGGATCTGAATCAGAAACCGAACCAAAACCCCCGTCAGACCTAGTAGGTCCCATAGAGCTTGTGCTAAAACTTGTACCTACTTGTCCGCCATCAGGAGTAGTTACACAATCACTTAAACATTCTACACCATAGGGGATATTTTGATGTTTTACATGAACTAAGGTAACAACTACATTACACTGAGATCTTGCTGCGTGCCAATGTGTATAATTATGGCAATCAACAGACCAATTTACATCTAAACAGCAAGCAACATTATATTCAAAAGCGTTACTAAGTTCTTTACCATACACAGAAATTTCTTCTATGTTAGTACGCTCCCCTATATCTATATCCAATTGAATATCTTTTTGTATACGTGAACTTCTCGCATAGAAAGACATCCCTATAACTCCTTGTGACATTGGCTGTCCAATATCAAATTTCTCAGATGAAGGCCCATTTGAACCACAAGCTACCTGAAAATATACTGCGTTAGGTTCCCCTTTTCTTGTAGAATAAGGTACTAATACATTTAGATTAAAAAAACCAATAAGGTCTCCTTTATTTACTAGTACGGAGCAATTAGTTCTAAAAGTAACATGGTCAGTAGTGTAACGTAAGGACTCATTTTCTATAGCAATATCTAATTCAGCGACAACTATAGCATTATTATATTTATCAGGACGTAATATAAATATCTTTGGTGAAAAAGTAGATCCTTTATCAGTAACATATTCGCCATTAACCCATATAGTAGATAACCTACCTGAATCGTTTATTGGATGAGAACCATCTATAAGTAATTTTTGGGCGCCATCTAATAATTCATAATGGTCTACCTTATCCGCATTAGCTGCGTAATTAGAACTCATAGAATCTGAGAAATCTCTTCTACCCGCTTCTACATTATACTGATTTGGATTATGGTAGTAAGCTGATTTAGCTAAATTCGAATCTATTAACGCATTTAATTCAAAACCTTTTAGTCTTCTTGATGAGCCAAAATCAAACCCTGTGGCAGATGAAACACCATCTTCAAAAGTTGCTGTAGTCTCACCATAAGTATTTATAAAACCTAAAGGCTCAGCTGCGCTACCTGAAAGCGCTATAGTTGAATCTCCGTACATAGCTCCAGAATAAATAGTAAGCTTCTGATCTTCTTCTAAGTAAGTAACTTCAGCATAAGCATATTGTCCCAAATTAACCCTACTAATCCTATCTACTATCACTTTAGCCATCTCAACACCTGATAGGTTCTCATGATGGCCTAAATTTACCTGTTCTGGGCCATAGTCATCAATATCGAGTATAAGCTTATCTGACACTCCTGAAACTGTCGTAAAAGTACCTTTAGGCGTCTCTGATTTGATAGACGCACGTCTTCCAGCACCAGCACAAGGATGGGAGAACTGGGTATAATAAGAACACTGGGTGTTTAAACAAGTATAAGTACTGACCGAGTCAATTACAAGGTCTTTAATCATAAATTTTATATCTGGGAACCCATTAAGTGTAGGAAATAACCTAAGATTATTTATATCACCTATCCAGTACTTAGCTTCGCCAAGATTAATAACATAAGTATACCACTGGTCTGTTATATTTAAATCAAATTCGACAGAGTGGTCTGCTAACCATGTAGGATCAGCAGCTTCTGTCCACATAATCTTACCTTTAGTGGGCGGAAGCTTCTTACCGTAATTATCTGGCAAGGTCATCTTCATAGTAAGTTTTAACACATGATACTTCTCAGCTTGTACAGGAGTAAAAGGATTACTTCTACCTATGTAACACTCCCTATCTATAGAAGTACCAAATAATACAGAGCCCCACGCCCCGTATAAACATACATTATTATAAATGTCCCAACCATTTACATCACCATTAGTACTAAAATCGGTAGTATAACCAGTTAATGAGTCATATCTACAAGTAGAGGTATTTTTTATAGCATAAGCATCTTTTAGTAAATTAAATTGCCCCATTTTTCCGTCCTAAACTAAGTCCCCTAACAGCGCATTGAGCCTTAATATCATTATAGCAATAACCATCCCCCTCCACAGGTCCTGGACATATACCACAGTAACTCATACCATTCTCTTCTTTTAAATTAGATCTATCTAAACCCTCATAAGCGTCTAACTGCCTAGTTCTTAATAAAGCATGTAAATAGGTTAATTTCAAATCAAGCTTGACTTGTTCAAAAGACCTCTTCTCTTTGTAACCACACTTCTGGCATCTAAAAATCATATAGTCTGGCAAAAGCCCAGGCTGACCGTTACCATCTTCATCTATTAATATAGAAGTTTCTTTATCATAAAACTGTGCCGTAGCTAATATATCATCTATTAGCAATCCCCCACACTTTTCACATTTGTATTCAAACATAATTTACTCCTTTTTAAAAAGCTAAAAGTCCTGACCAAACTACAGGAAAATTCCAATGAGGATCAGCAAAACTCCCAACATTATAATTTATGGTACCACCATAAGAAATTAAACTAAGCGGCATATATAAATGACTACTAACGTCTTCTAAAAAAATATCAGTAGCAGGTTCTCTATCAAACAGATGTGGAAAATAAGTAGCCATTAGATCCTCGTACACCATAGTACGCTCTACCATCCAAGCTCCTCCACGATACAATTGAGCAATAGGGTTGTCCATCTCTCTAGCCTCTAAAGTAGCAAGTCTAGAGACACCGTCATCTGCGGTGCCCATAATAAACCTGCCTTTTTCATCAACAGATCCAATAGCAGCATTAACCAACAAGACCCCTTCTACATCATTATCCAAATTATAATATTCAAATATAAAAGAATCAAGAGTACCATCAGCCTGACACTCAGGAACTTTTTGATTTCTTTTATCGGCACAAGTAGTCCCATCTGTTATTCTTTTAGGTAGGCCAGGTTGATACCTATGCCCTTCTGCTGACATCTGAGGAACTTGATTAAGCTCGGCTAATAAAGTAACAGTAGTATTTTTTAACTTCAACGCACTAGGTCCAGAAAAAACAACACCAGCGTCATCCAACATCATCTTAGTAGGGGTAGGTATAATTGGGAACATGGCAGCATTAGGATCTACTTCAGAAGCTGCATCATCATAAAGCTCTTTTTGTTTTGACTCCATAGCTACTAGATCGTCAGTTAAAAGAGTCCCATCTTCATATAAGTCTTTAACTAGCCGTCCCCTTACTTTATTTACGAAATGCATCTCTCCACTAGAATTAGGTACACCATTAACTCCTTCAGCAACATCAGACTGCCATACACCTGATCTATCATTACCTTTACGCTTATCTAATACCCTAAAATCATCCGTGTCATCAAGAGGGTCTTCCCCTTGTGGTGGACAGTCTGCCGAATTACCATAAGAAACGTAATACTTTCTTTCGTGTAAATTTAAAACCTCCGTGGCATTAGTTAATTGCTCTTCATACAACTGAGTATTTAATAATGAAACTAAATTTAAGTTATTTAAATACCTATTAGGGTAAATACCACTTAGCGCTTCTATTTCTGCTCCAGTAGGAGAAGTCCTAAATTCCACAGAAACCTTAGTAGTGCCCAACACTATGTATTCCCATTCATTCACCCATTCATATACCCTTTCTTCGATACTATATTCTTGATCAGTACCGTCAAACAATTCCATACCATCAGAAGAAAATATAGTAATAATTGTTGGGGAATCGTCCAAAGTTAATATGGTAGATATCTTTACATGAGGTATATTATAATACTTATAAATTGCGTCAGTAGTCTCTGTAGCTTCGGCTATTAATTCAGCACCAAATTTATAAGAAGCTGAAACTTTACCTAAAGTCTTTTTTAGGTCATCAAATGTGATTTCAAACTTTTGCATATACTGTACGCCGCAAACCACTTCGAAGGCTAGAATAGGCTCCTCTTGATCCTCTATTTCAAATTGATCTATAAACTTAAGTTGTAAAGGTAATTGAGATAAGGCATCAATGTTTATTTTAACATCTAAACCACGTTGAAAATGGGTCTGTATACTTGTAGTTATATCTGGAGGGCCTTCTTCAAAACGATAAGTCTGACTCATTCTGTCTTCGTCTTGTGCGACTTGCGGAGACGTGTCTATATAGCCACTACCAAATAAAGTAACATCCCTTGACCATTCCGTCTCTACTGGCCTATCTCTTTCGTCTGTTGAGTAATCCGTACTACCTTCTTTACCTACACATATCTCATATAATTCTATATTAAAATCTTTACTCCCCTCCTCAAGAACGCCGTCTTGATTATAATCAGTAAGCCACTCACCTTTCCAATTTATACCTCGTAATGGACCGTCACCTAGCTGAAAACTACAATACCCTAAATATTCACCAGTATACTCATCCTTCTCAGCAGCTACAAAGAATAAATCATAACTACCCTCATCCATTAGCTGCCTGAACTCCTGGTTTTTAAAGTCGTATAAATATTTAGGATACTCTATATCTAATGTTAAAAATAAACCTGTTTTTACTGCAGACCCTGTAAAACTACCTTTAACCATACGCTCACCAGCGCCTGCTACGAAGTCCTGTATAAATTTAACATAATCAGAAAAGTCACTAAAATAATTACGCTCTAAAGGCAACCAATCTTCCTGCCACGCCCATTGTATATAGGCGGAACTACCACCTACAGGATATCGTTTAAACTCGTACCAAGGAACAACAGTATTTTTCCCAAATTTCTTAGAGTATTCACCCACTGTATGTTGATAAGCTATATCAACAGTGTACTTACATCTAAAAACATCTTCATACCTAAATCTATTAAAGCTGTCCATAGTTTCATTTATATCTGCCCAATTAAAACTTTCTGCTGTTAACCAACCTAAAGGGTTAACCACATTAGGTCCTTCATTAGAACAATTATAATCCCACATAGGGTCCTCATCAGTAGTTACATCTGCTTTTGAGAATACCATAGTAGCTGGTGTTAACTTCCATGTCACATCTCGATTACTAGCATCTAAATACATTATACGATCTAAGGTCCTATAAGATCTCACCAAAGACCTAGTAGCGTTTCCAAACTTAGGCAAAACACTCTCGGTCATTTGCCACACTTCTATCTCACTTGAAGCTACCCCGCCCCTTAATTTACCAAAACCTGTGAAAGTGTTGTCCTCACCATTTTTAGTAACATTATAAGATCTCATATTACAACTACAAGGCAATAAAGGGTTACAACCTATACCTACTCTACCGTAGCTTTTATGAGGCCCCTCCATCCGCATGTCATGCGAGCCATGTACCCAATTACCTTTATCGTCTTTTAACTGATACAACCCTATAACATCTAAACTATAATTATTTAAATTAGTTAATTGGGCATAAGTATCCCACTCAAAGCACGCATTATATGGCCACCACATAGGCCCTGTCTTTTGTAACTTAGATCTAAAATGGTCCCCACAACCTGGCGACCAAGTCTGAATTGCAGGCTTTGGATTAATTTGAGTCCAAGGGCCGCAGCACTTACATACAGGATGATTTTGGTAAAGTGTATAATTTGCCTGCCATGAATAATATATTTCAACATCAGGACAAGACGGCTGATTTACCATACCAATAGGCTTAGTCCTGTATTGAGTAAAAGGCTTACCCTGGCTATTATTTATAACTACAGAAGGAGTCATAGTAAAATTAAAATCAGTAAGAGTAAAACCTTCTGAACTTGATTTCAGTGTCCCCTGGTCTAATGTCGTAAATACTTCAGCTGCTACCTCTCTTGTTGCCGCAAATCTATCACAATCAGGCTCCTCACCGTAACTTCTTTTTTCCCAGTAAGTCAAGTCTTCAAAAACCACTGTGACATCACAAGCGGCTGAAAGATCTTGAGGATCTTTAGGTTTAAGTATAAGTTGTTGATGCCCTAATAATCCACTAGCACCATGGTAAACTAGTGCCATTTCACATTTTAATTCTTCAGTAGGCTCTTCTTCATCATCAGTTTCAAGAACATAAGTTATTGTAACAGACTTAAATTCCCAAATTTTAAAAATACTATTTAAATATGGGTGATCAATATCTATTAACATATACCCATTAGAGCCTAATATAGTATATTCCGACTCATCTAATACAAACTCTTCTGCTTTTAGTTCGTACATATCATAGCCTACAAAACCTATATCCGTTAGAGGATTAGATATAGAAGCGTCATTATAAAAATAAGCAACAGTTGAAGGAAAACTTCCACTAACAAAAGGATTATAAGTAAAAGTCATCGTACCATTCTTATTTGCATTTGCAAAAAACCCATACTCATAGTCAGGAGGACTACTTACAGGTCTACCTTCATCGCCTTCCAAAATAAATTCACTTTGAGAAAGTATACCACCAACTATACGTTTATCAAATGTTGTTTTACTGTATGAGATATACTTATCCGTATCCTGCCATACCATAATGGTATTAGAATTAGTATTAAGATAAGAATTTTTTCTTGAAACAGTAGGAGCTTCTATTAGAAAAGTTAGATCGGTATCTGGGAGGGAATTAACACATATTTTCTCAGGAAAAAAAGCTTTTATAGCTTTTATAGTAGCTCTAAATTTAATAATAAAGTTCTCATACACTTCCGGGCTAAATGCTTTTTCAATATCATGTATATGTTCGAAATCATACAACTGCTGAGGAAGTACGGCCTTCAGAACTTTATCATTAATGTTCATAGCCATTGTAGGTAGCTCAAAAAAAACCTTACCATAGATTAAAATATCCATCTCTGATTTTAAATAAGGAGTTTCAAAGAACTGATGCGTTACATCGTCGGCGTCTAATACTTCTGAATATTTATTTTTTATTATAGGAAAAAGAGGTAGTTCTTGTATCTCTTTAACTAAAGTAGGATAGTCTTTTAATGTTTTAGTTATAGTGGTACCTTCAGTAAGCACCTCATCTCTAGTTTTTACTTCAAATCTTTCAAAGTCGGCCATCCAAGTTACAACTGAAGGAATCTGATATTCTATAGGATTACCTACAGAATCAGTAGTTACAGATATTGTCCCTCGAACCGTAGATGCTTCAGATGAGACACAGTCTTCATCAACATTTTCACCTTCATCGTCTTTTTCACAAAAGCCATCATCCTTTACACCACCCCAAGTGAATATAGTGCCTTCATCAATAAAAATATCTTCTATATCACTGACTTTCCACATATTCTCTCTATGATAGTACCTTAACTCATGTATTTGTTCAGCAAGGATAGGGTCCCCTGTTTCCATCTTCTCATCTATACAGTACTCCCAACACACACCAGTGTAATGTTTACATTCCGCTTTACACCCATTACAAGGAGGGCCAGTTTCAAAGCTAAAATCTTTATATTTGGCCGTATCATTAGAAGAAGTACATTTCCACTCACTGTCTAAGATAATAAGTCCAGTAATAGCATCTACTATAAACTCACCTGGAAGCTCAGTCCACCAAAGACACTTAGATAATACAGCCCTTAGATTGTATACAACATAATTAGTAGGTAACCTATAACCAAATTCCTCTATTTTAGAGTATCTATTGTCTTTAAATGTATCATACTTATCTTCCTCATTTGAAGGCTGTAATAAGCCGAAACCTAAATGGTAAGATGAATAACCAGAACAAGTAACATCGGTACCGTGCGAATCACACATACCATCGTTATATCCTGATATAGCATCAAAGTCCCAAGCCAATATAGCATAACTTGAAGAGGTAGCATCCTCAACAATCCCTGAAGAAGTAACCCATTTCTCGCCTGTTGCCCTATTACATAGATGCCGTATAGAATCTGGTAGTATACACCTAGCTTCAGAGGTCTTAGCAGGCTCATCATCATCCTCAGACCCCTCAGACTCCTCAGGTAAAGGTTGTGCATACTGGTCACATCTTATACTAGTACCTATTAAATTACAATAAGGAGCATACTCAGCAGCGCCTGTGGGGCCTACTTTCTCCTCAGCAGGAGCAAACTCATAAGTACATACAATATTAGAATGATCCCACCACCTACACTGTAAGGGCTCATTAACACTCCAGTACTGACATTTATTTATTGAATCCTTTTTTTTCACTAACCTTCACCATCATCCACTTCCATGTGGAATTTTCCTGTGGGCTCTTCTACTATATAATAAACCTTAGTAGCGCCTTCATAGTAGCCCACACAACGACGTTCTATCCTGATTGAGGCGGCAATACCCGGAACCATAGAAAGTCTGTTCTTAATGAAATAAGCCTGCTTATCGGACAAGTCCCATCTACGCCCATCGTAAAGTAGAGACAATTTTTTAATTCTTATTTTAGGGACTTCTTTCCAACTAGTACTTTCTTCATTTAATATAGTACCATCATTAAGTTCTACTTGCCATCCTCTTCTCATACAACTGCTCCTTTTACTACTATTTATTTTTCTTTTTGGTTTTTGTGCTTCCATAATTATCGAAAGCCCACCCAGAACCCTTAAGCACAAAACTAGAACAGGAGATAACTTTTTTCATATCTTTTCCACAATTAATACATTTTATAGAATTAGTCCCCATTGATACTAGTTCTTCTTTAACTTCACCACAATCACACTCAAATTCATACAACGGCATTTTATATATCCTTTTTCTTTCTATATTTTCTGTTTAACTCAGTTATTCCACTATTTTTTATTATTCCTAACTTTAGTAATACTTCAGCATCCCATAAACTAACATTATAATACTTCTTTGCTTGAGCAAACTTCTCCATGTCTACTTTCTTCTTTCTACCCTTAACTTCTATATAAGTATCTAATTCAGGTATAAAAAAATCAGGTAAATAATGCATATCTCCTACTTCTAACCATTTATACTCATAATACCAATCTAATCCTTTAGAGGTTAAATAATCTGCTGTTTTAGCTTCCCACCCAGAGCGCATACAGACTTCACCTTGATTTGGTGTCGTATATTTTACACGATTCCCCCAAGTACCTAACCCAAAACCAATTTTTCTTCCATTAACAAAAGACTGTGACATCTTCTTCCTAGCCTCTTTAGTATGCCCAACATCATAAATAGGGTTTAATTCTCCAATCCTTGATTCACTCTTAGTTCTAAAAGGAATCTCATAAGTCTTCATCTTATTAGTAATTGTCTGTTTACAAACATCATATTTTTCGGCTATTTGTGAAGGGTGCATTTCTTCATCCCAATACATTCTTCTAATATCCTCTTTAGAGATAACCACTCTATTATTCCTATTACAATCACTTACATTAGCTTTCCATTTCCTTAACCTAGTATTAATAGCACAAGTGGATACAGCATAGTGTTCAGAAAGTTGTTTATTTGTCCAACCATCTTCTTGGTGTAATTTAATTATTTCTTCTTTTTTGTCATCTAACCAATTTAATTTTTTCATAATAACTCCTTTTCTATAGATAAATTTATCAACTTTAATTAATATAATACGTAAAACTAAAAAGTCAAGTACTATCTATAGATAAGTTAGTTTATTAACATGTGCTTTTACACTAAAATATGTAATGTTTTCAATCAGCTATAATCAAAATAGAGCCTCATGTTAATTGTACTGTTAGCACCTGTCTCCGAACTTCCCAACCTAATATTAACCCACATAGGGTCAGACATAATTCCAGTATTACCTATTGTTTGACTACCGTCCGCAGTAGAGACTACAGATAGGTTTTCTTTTGTATTAAATAAATAAGTAGGTGGAGTATTACTATCAAGATCTCCAGCGGATACTCCTGGGTACCACTCTATACCAGTATTATGAGAAATTCCAGCAGTATTCTGCGGACCAGCTGTTCCAAATCTAAACTTAGTATCAGCATTACCAGAATCATGATGACTAAAAGTACCATGGCTTTGTAACCCAAACTTGATTGTGGAAACTTCAATAGCACCTGCCTCAACTTCAAACACTACACACTTAACATCAGATTCGGTGCTAACTGTTACATTACCATAGTTTAAACTAGTAATATTATAATTCAAAGGCTTTGGTGCTTTACACAATACATGAAAAACATCACCTGCACTAAAGTTATCAGCGCCTCCAGGAGGATTAAATTTAATAGACAATCCTCTTGTGCCTAACTGAGTGAAAGTATCAGCAACTGTTGTAACAGGAGTAGAACTCATATCTCCTCGATCAGATGACCAGACATATTCAGCAGTAGCTACAGGACCAGAAGCATTAGAGCCTCCTACATAGTCAGGTTTCTTACAAAGTACAGTCCAAGCAGGACTAGCTTGATTAAACACAGCATCTGTAAATTTAACCATAAAGCCATAGTCCCCTACCTTATACCAAGTCTTAGGAAAAAGAAGCTCTGTATAAGTAGTAGATGAGTCTCCACCATTAGACGTCCAAGCAAGCCTAGGGACATTACCTGTACCTCCACCCATAGTTGTACCATTAGTAACATCGATAGATATAGTATAAATTATATCTGAACCGCCGGAAAAAACCCCACCAGTAATGAACGACCCGTCATAGCTATTAGATACATCTTTAGCAGGGGTAGCAATCCCTCTAGGTGCCGAAGTAGCCTCAGCGTAAACGTCATTAGATATTACTATCGTGTATAACTCATCAGTTAAACCATAATAAGTCCCTGAAACAGTGAGATCACCACCAAAACCATTTGAAGTAGCAAGACCTCCTTGTTCCGTAGCCGTACCAAATCCTAAAATCGATGCCCCAGAATTAGTTTCTGTAGGGGCTACTACTACACTAGCAGATGTCCCAATAGTACCTGAGTACAACTCAAAACAATTACCTTCAGATTTACTATTAGTCCAAACACACTTAGCAGCATTCCATCTATCACTGTTTTTTCCTAACGCATGCATTTTTTCAGTAATGTCTTTCGCCAAGAATCTTGGGTCAAGTCCACTGCCTGAATACATAGTTATATATGGAGCAGTTTCCCCATCAAGGGTGATATATAATCTGTTAGTGGTAGGTCCTATAGTAAATGTATCACCTACATTAGCTGTAGCACGAGAGTAGGCTAAAGTACCAACACCTCCATTACCATTACCATCGGTAGCCTCACCTTGAGCATCTACCGAGTATTGCGTCCAACGAGTACGTGCGGTCATATCTTAATCCTCCTTTTAATAATTAAAATTTATGCCAAAGGGTCTTCAATAGTAAATGTATATTCAAAATCCGGCATAACATTTCCGGCAAAATCTTTAACGCCTTTTAATTTAATAGTATAAGTTTTACCATAATAAAATACTGTACTTTGGGGTGATATTTGTACTAATAAATCTACATAGCCTACTGGCCGTATAGTACATTTTAAATTCATAGACTTTAAATCTACAGTAGTAAAATCAAAAGCCTCCCCTTCTCTATTGGGACAAAAAACCAAATTCTGTGCCTCTACCCTAACTACTACAGTTTTATTAGGCCCCCAGTCTATTACCTCATTTGGGTGTAAATCATACCCATATAATAAGTAAAAATCTTTATCTTCTACTTCCCCCATAGTGTTCTCTGTATGTATGGAATAAGTAAGCACCCCATCCGAATAGAAATCATCTAAAGGGTCGTAATACAAACGCTTACCATTAGGAATATCTTCAAACCAAGTCCCACTAACTACAGTACCATTAACAGACAAATAAGTCTCATCTGTATTTATAGGGTACAAATAATCCACCACATCGATCCAAGCAATGTCAGTAGCAGTAGTGAAATTATCCTGCTCTATAAAAAAATCTCCTGTAAATAAACTACGTGTTTTAAAGTCAGTAGGGTATGCTCCAGCCAAACCTAAACTAGTAGAAAAAACGTCAGCCTGTAATCTATCCAGCCTTCCTGAAATCGTAGTTAATTCTGCCGCCAAACTTACAAAACCTAATCCAGAACAAAACACGTCAGAAATCAACCATGGGTTCTCTTGCTTACTACAAAAGATATCTATAGGTAATTTATCTAACCTACCAGATGCCAGTGCTACATCTGTGTCTAAAAAATGCATTGTACCAGAAGCTGCGCAAAATACATCAGCTATATTATTAAAATAATTCTGCCCCCAAGCAACAAGTAACATATCAGAATCAAAAGAGCCCGGAATTGTTCCTAAATTAACTCTATAACTCATAGCTGTGTCATTAAGTATATTTTGTAAATACCCAGTAAAATAAATATCAACTTCAATATCAGTTAAATCTAAATTCTTTAAAGCTAACCACATAGTGACAACAGTTACTTTGTCTAAAGAATTAAGACTATTATAAAGAATCTCATTATAAGCATCATCATAAGAAGTACCATCATAGCTTCTAGTAATAATTTCTATAATACTATCTATCGTATCAGAGTAATCTACTTCATATAAAGACATGTCCATAAAAACATCAGTACCACTACTCGTGGTGTTATCATACACTACACTAGTAGAGATACCACTTGTTCTATCTCGTTTATCACTTATTATAGTGACTACTGGAATCTCATGTTCTTGTAAAGGCATTTAACACCTCTTAAGTATACTGATAATGCAATGTAGTTACAAAATCATAACTCCCTGCTATAAATGAATCATCCATATTAACCAGCCGTGGAGTAAAAACCACATACTCCCCGTATTCCCCTGAGTCTATAGCAAATATTAAATCAAAATCCCCAAAATACTTTTCATTACCTTTCAACGGTATATCAAACGCTTCAGGGTGTACCAATAATCCAGTGTCATTAAGTACTGGGGCATGTGGTTCTGCTGAATTAGATCTAAAAGCCACAGCGTCCACTCTATAATGCTCTTCAGCCAATATTTTATTATTAGTAGTAGAATGTGTAGCATCATCCCAAGCAGTTAACCTACAGTCGTAAGCTTCACCAAAAGAGACAGCAAAAATTACTGAGTTTCCTCCATGGTGCCTTCTTGGTAGAGGTATCGTACTAGCAGCAGTAATACTATCACTAGTAGTATACTGTAAACTAGCAAACTCATATGGACCAATCATAGCACCAGACAAAGTACCAGAAACAGTACCACTAATAGCACCATGTTCTGCTCCTTCAAGAGTTCCTGAAATAGTCCCTGAAACAATGCTATACTCCCTATTACCCGTACCATCGTTTGTAGAAGAAGATAGCTCCCCTGATACAGTACCTGAGACAGTACCAATTACAGTACCTGTACCATTCATAATTCCAGTTACCGAACCTATTACTGAACCCAGAAGAGTAGTTCCCTCAGTATCGTCAGCAGTACCAGAAACTACAGCACTTATATCACAAGTCACAGGGTTGGTATCCCCAATAGCAATACCTGAGGCAAGCGTATCAAAATCTGCAACAACTGTAGAATTAAGCCACTCATTGACTACCTTTGTTCCCACTGTACTACTAAAAACTATAGATACTTCTGTAACCTCCCCTACACCTTCCAATATATAGGGCTCCCCTACAACTGATGACGAGCCTATTACACCATAATTATCTTTATCAATACATAATATATTTAAACTGGCTGCTTCGTCTGGATCAATTGCCATTTTATAAACATCGTCATCATTACAAGTATATACCGCACCGTCAAAACCACACGCTATCCCGTTCCAGCGGGTGTCTACTTGTCCGGTGGGGATGAAGTCTCCTTCACCATAAATTTGTACATAGATGTCTCCAAACTCTTCAACAGCATAAACATTGTTATTAACTTTAGAAGCCGCAATACCCGTCCAAACCCTTGGGGCTTGATTAAGTGAGATAAAAGTCCCATCTACTAGTTTATAGATAACCCCACCATTCGCAGATGTAGATACTGTAACATAAATAGATCCGTTAAGACTACAAGTTATACCCGACACTAAGCCGCCAATAGGTCCTGGCAATAACAGCTCCAGAGGGGCTAATCCACCAGGTAACTTATAAATAGACCCATACGCAGTAGCAATATATATGTCATTGGTAGAACTAGAAGCTATCCCACGCCAATCTTCTAATATTCCAGCTGTATCTATGTCAATAGGTGATCCGTCAAAGGGTTTCTTGTATATAATTGGGTCAAACGCTCCCGTAAGCATTTTTGAACAAAAAAATAAATCACCGTTTAATGAGGAGGTCACACCAGACCAATAAATATTTCTTGAATCCCAACTAACAAGTGACTGAGTCCCAACAATTTGGGTATAAAGTCCTGCAGCTGTATAAGCATGTAAACTACCGTTATACGCAGCAGAAATACCGCCCCAATTTCTCTCAGTTTGATTAAGTTCTACAAAACCATCAGTAGAGTGAACCGTATCAGCAGCTATTGGGTAATTAGACCCATATAAATGATACCCCGATATTGTAGTATCACTAGCAAAATCAAATAGACTAGTCACAACCACTTTACCAAACAAGCTCTCCATCTCGTCAGGAAACTGAGCATATTCCTGATCAGGAAATGCCCTATACATCCAATCAACTGCTTCAAACCATGTTCCCATATACGCACCACCAGGAGGCATATGAGATCTTGTACCCGCTACTGCTGGGCTTGTAAAATTAGGACTGGTAAAGACTACTTTAGCTATGTCTTTATATTCTGTCCCATTATGGAATTTCTTTGTTATAGTAACTGCCATTAGTTTAGCTCCTTATGACGACATTCTCCACTGGGAAGATTTTATATTTTTCTTTGATTTTGAAATTATAATGTCCCCTATTTTATATTTACTAATTCTATCTTCTTTAAGTATAATTCTATAAGTTACCACCTCTTCAAAACCAAGGCAATTAACATTAATTGCATGAAACATTTTGAAGCCTTCTATTGACTCACTTACTTCGATAGTAGGTAGATACCCCTTGAACTTAGGTATATTAATTATATGTCCAGTAGATAATTTATATTGTAAAGTTTTTATCCCCTGACGTACCCCATCCCATCCGGTAGTAAACAAATCATTACCTGAATATACTGAACCATCCCCATAAGTTACTATGAAATAACACAGGTAGGGGTTGACCATCTTTACTTTATTATGTTTGCCATAAACTGTACCATCTACTGAATCAAGATGTCTTACTGGCGCTGTTCTTTTATCCATATTATCCTCGTTAACTATATAAATATCTATAAGCCTCTACAGGCTGATCATGCGTGAAAGCTAAGTCCCAAGGGATTGATGCGTACATGCTGTAATATACTGCTTCATTAATTATATTATCTTGCCCCTTAAGCCTAAGCCTATTACTATACCCAGCCAAACAAACCCCACTTGCTGTGGTAGTACCATTCCAGAGAGCCGGTGGTGCGCTATTAGTAGTACTAATGGCATTAAATACTGAGTTTGGATAACTCAAAGAGCCTGACAACGTAGGCACAGTGTGTGTGGAAAATGTAACATCATCCCACATCTCCAAATACAAGTCACTCTCCACTTCACCATCAACATACACCCCAAACACATATCTATTTGTATTAGGCTGTCCGCTTGCCAATGGGATATGATACATAACAGCATCCATTTCAGACTCTATATAAATCTGAGGAACAGGATAAAGCCCAGACACTGGACGCAGAGTAGCTTCTCTTCTTCCATAAGCTGCTGTAGGGGTAGGTAGTGACTGATTAATTCCACCTCCAGTATATACTTTTGTGTCCGATCCAACACCTGATCCTGTAGCTAATTGGATTTCTTTCCAATTACCAGAAGGCCCTCCAGTTCCGGTGTACGGAGCGTCTATAGCTGAGTAATTATACAAAAATGTTAAAATAGGTTCTGACATATTTTCTCCTTATACATAAGTAGGTTACTTTATTAACTAAGTCTATAAACAACAGGTATAATCCTTAAATTACGATACCTTCCACCAACCTCCATTCTGATACTATCATAATCAATACCAGTGTCATTTATTCCATATATTTGCATAGAAACAGGGTGATTTCTTTCAAGTCCTTCTACACATAACTTTGGTATAGTATTATCCATATCAAACCAAGGACCAGTACTCTCTACACAATAGAATTTCCATCCATCCAATAACTTATTAGCGGCATCTGATTTGTCTTGCACGACTAAGTCTACATGAACCGATTGGCCAAATTGAAAACTACTATTATGAATAACATATATATGATAGTTCCCAGGCTCATATTCATCATAGGTAAATAAAGCCACTCTCTGATTTATAAAAACTTCTAAAGTACTTATATCTACTCCCTCACCTTCATCAACTAAATCAAATGAAATCTCTGAGTTTATAACCACATCATACGCCTCCACTGCTGGGAGCTGATTAATTATATAAGGGGCTTTATAGTCTTGAATAATCTTAAACCAGTACTCTAAAATAACTATATTAGGTATAGCTGTAGTATCATACACTTCTATGTCTATATGAATAACTGCATTATGATGGAAGTCATTAATAGGGTTATAAAAAAAATCTATACCATAAATGGCACCTGCGGCTTCCCACATAGTAATAACCCCCAAAGCTGTAACATCCTGCCATTCTTGATTAATAGCTAAAGGGGATTCTTCTCTTAGTTTTACTACAAGACTAGAAGGATCTAAATCAGCAGCAAAAGGCCTAAGTCTAATCCAGAAGTCAGTATTAACATTATTCTTCTTTGAGTACATAGCAGGTCTTGCATCTTGTACAAATATAAATTGATCAAGTGCTACACTATCCGTATGGCCATAACTTAAGTGCCGACTTATATAATTAGAACTTATCTCTCTTTCTGCACTAACAGTGGCCTTAACATATAACTTATGTTCTACTTCAGTAGTCTCACCATTAGCCTCATCAGCGTCCGAAAATAGTATTTTAGATTGCTTTATCTGCATCTCTGAATCTTCACCATCAGTTAACGTAGGTACTTTCTGGCACTGTATTAATTTAGTTGGTGATACTACATTATTTTCCCAACCGACTAAACCATTATTACGTAATCCATCCCCAGGAAAAGTATAAGCTACTTTACCAGCAATTAAAAGGGTTTGATCAACAGACGTTTGTGTAGCTAAGAACCCTTCATGGACTGGATAAGGTACAGCCCTTAAGAAACATTGGGAATTAACCTCATGAAACTGTTGAATTATAGTACTTGCTAACACATAAACACTTCCATGAACACTGTTACCCCCATCCACTTTAATATTTATATTTTGACTTCCAGTATAAAAATTACCGGCATCATATTGAATAGAAGCTAATCCATTAGAATCTGTAGTCATATACCCACCTACAGGAGTTAGCTCACCATTTATATCACCTTCAGCAGTAAACCATACATTCTTACCCAACAAACCTACGCCGAATTGATCTCTTACTATAGCTGTTATAAATGACTGACCTTCACGCAATAAGACACGTTCGCTTACTTGTAAAGTTACTGTATTCGCATAAGGTAAAAAAGTATCTACATGGTAGTTATATGTCTCCCAATCAACTTGGTAGTACTCCCCATCGTTATCATGCTGGATAATACTTCTTTGTAACTTTAATATTGAGGCTTCTTTTATATCTATCCCATAAATATCTATTATAGAAGTAGCCTCGGGACTTTCTAAATGTATATCTTGGGAACGTATGACTTCATAGTTACTAACATCAAGGTGAAGTATGTTACTCCCTTTAACAAAACTCAAACCACCATAGTAATTATTCCAAGTAGCACACTTAACATTTCGATATATACCATTATATACGCGATCTATTGTTTCCCCATAATTAGTTTGATCTAGTTTATATAGTGTTCCCTGTGTTGAGGTATAACCTGTTTGTATACCATCTAAGTCTACAGCAGGGCTGGGACCACTAAACATAAAAATATCTTTTATAAGGGTAATGGGGTCTCCCTGCATATATTCCCACTGAGGTGGGTCTGCTCCACTATAAGTCTTAATCTCTACTGTAGTACCATTAATGGAATGTACATAGACTTCTTCGACTTCACCTACATTAGTTGTATCTGAAGAAGGTCCTAAAAATAATGTATCATACTTCTTCAAACCTGATGTAGTAGTTACTTCTATAACCCCAGTGCCAGTTGCCGTATGCCAATCAAAAGTAGTTAATACATTATCTACAGCAAACGTGTCCGCGTTATACCAATCAAATTCATCACTATCTTTAAAATATGTCTTATCTAGTATCAATCTAAAATTAGCATCGTCTACCAACCATTTTCTTACAATATTACTTCTGTATTCAACCCTCTCTTCAGTCTCTTCTGGGTCTTCTTCATTCTCATAAGTATAAAATTTTCTTCTACCATAAGCACGCTTTTCTAAAGTGTAAAAAATAGCTCCATCAAAGTAGGATGCCTGGTCATATGGGCCAATATATTGTATAGCTATAAATTCATGGTGAGTAAACGGGGGGGAATCTGGTGTCAAAGGTAGCTCGGGGGCGGGACCCGTATGAAGGGTGTCTTGTGGGTAAAAAGAATAAGTACGAATAATTACACCGGTATCATTCTTTACATGCATAACTACAGGAGTAACTTCATCATCCACGGTACAATAAGTACCTGCTTGTGGCCCTACACAAAAATTTGCCCTATTTGTTTCAATATTTTCAAACATTGACTACCCCTTTAATCATATTGTGTCGTTAGTGCGGTGATTGTTACATTGCCGGGAATAGTGCCTGCCTTATAGACAGACGCTGCTATACCATAATGATTAGTGTAAACAAAAGTACTAGATATGAAGCCAGTAGCATCTGAGTCACTGAACGTCACTGATTTTATTTGTATAGGGGTATTAAACTGATCTCTTACTACAGCTTGTATTTCTGCTACATTTATACCATTACTCGGTAATATTTTAGGATTGACATCTACAGTAATTGAATCTACAAAAGGTCTGATAGTTGAAAACTGATAATTATAAGTAGAGAAAGTATAATCAGTACCAAAATACGTAGCTTTATTCTGTAATCTATAAAGAGTATCTCCCTTAACCTTTATGTCATATACTGTTATTCCGGTAGACTGATCGTTCTTAATATTATCAAGTAACATTGACTTTTCATTAGTTAATGAGTCGATATTTAAAAACCTAACAGTAGTTCCTAAAACATAAAGTATATACTGTTCTGAGCCCGTATTATAAAAACAACTTGCGTCTACGTACTCAAAATCCTCGTCAGCTATCACTTCAGTAATTTGCTTATTTGGAAGAGTTATTTTATATAAACTACCACCTGCGCTATTATACAAAAAGTTATTAACTAACCAAATACTCTTTGGAAAATAAACTTTTGTGCCTGCCTCATATGTATTAAAAGTATAAAAATCCAATCCAAACGAGTTTGAAGTATTCAATGTACCTGTCACAGTAACATTCTCATATACCCCCTCTGAATTAGGCCCCAAAGTTATTATAGTACCAGGGTCTACATAATCTGCGTAACCTGCTAAAGTAATTTGCGACGTTCTACCTGAAACTGTAGTAACTAAAGTAGTGTTATAAAATTCTAATGAAAAAGATGAGCTATTAAATTTATGATCAGCTGAATGAGCCAATTCTATAGTATCAACTACTTCACATATATAATTAGACACCAACCACTTCTTAATAACAACATCTTCAGAGGTATTACCCTCTTGAAGAGTCCAAAAATTAAAACCATCATACTCAACTGAAATTACAGCGTTGCCGCCTAATGGAGGATCTAATGGATAAGTAAAAGCAGTAGCACCATCACTTACTTTTTGATTTAAAGTATCATTCCTCTCGTCAAAGTAATAAAAGTACTCATCACGTATTGCCATGTGATTTCTTGGAAATCTTATATTTTCATGTGCCATACGTGCTCCTTATATTATACTTGATCTACTCTTGCTAAAATACGTACTAACTCAGCCACTTCGCCAGCCCTATAAGTAGTTTGGGCTTTGCCAGCAGACATACCTCCAGAGCCAGTATTTACTATTTCTTGACCATCAACAATTGCGCCATCATTTTCTGAATCCACTGCGAAATAAACCAAGCGGCCATCAATAGGTTGAGCAAACTGATCCCTAACACTAGCTATAATTTCAGACACACTGGTACCATTAGCTGCTATTATATTAGGAGACGCTACCATACCTATAGAAGCCACCATAGAATTAAACGTAGCTGCCTGATAGTTGTATGTAGCCCATCCTTCTGTGGCACCATAATACGTAGCGAATCTTTGAAGCCTATATACATTTTTATTATATACAGCTAAATCATAAACCGTGATAATGGATACTTCATCATCTTCAATGGTGTCCATGGCCATTGAGCCATAGTAATCTAAACTAGCTGAATTTATATTTATAAATAATAAATTACTAGCTTTAACATACATTAATGAATTAACCGCACCTAACTCAGTGAAGTGAGTTATCTCAGAAAACGTAGCTGCTTTAACGCCTTTATACACCCCACCGGGATAAGTGGCTATAACAGAGCCAGAGTAGGCATTAATTTTATATAATGCTCCGGTAGATGTGTTAGTGCCATGGGCATTATTAAACATCCATAAGTAATTATAAAATTGAAAGCTATCCCCATTAATATATGAGTACTCAAGAGGGTCAGCCAAAGTTATTACTTTACCAGCAACATGTTGTATATTAATAGTTTCTTGACGTCCAGCAGTATTAGGACCTATAGTCATAGCCATTCCTGATTGCAACAAACCAGGAAGCTCTGTGTCAACATCCACAGTGATTATAGTATCTCCCTCTGAATAACCTCCACTAATAGTACAATGATAATGCTCCACTGAAAAAGTATCAGAGCTAAACGTATGTGCAGGGTTACTTAAAGTAATAGTGTTTTGTAACTTACAAGCATAATTATCTATAATCCAACGACGTATCACTTTAGTATTACTAGCAGAGGTACTATCTTCCATACTCCAGAAATTTACACCGTCATGCTCAATACTATCAATCGTTTCCGATATAAGAGTATCAAAAGGAAAAGAAAAAGAAGTTACCCCATCGTCTGTCTTTTGTAATAACATATCTGTGTCATCATCAAACATATAAAAATAACCATCAACAAAAGTCATGTGTGGTTTTCTAAAATTCAAATTGTCATTTGCCATCTAATTACTCCTCATCGTAATGTTGTGTAAGCCTCACAGGAGGTTCCCAATGAATATTAAACTCAAAAGGAGTCCCAGCTATGACACACTCATTTGTTATATCTAAATCCACCGCCCCTGTATTTAAAACAATTTCTACTTCCGACAAATCTATGCCAGCAGAAGGGGCGTCCTCTCTTATATCAATCTCAATATTAGATGCTATAGAAACAGCAGAGCCCATAGGTTTTGCTTCAGTAACATAAGGAGGAGAATCATCCTTGGCTAAAGGTAACCAATTAATTTGTGAAGCTATTTTTGATACTGCACTTGCAACAGCGGCGTCTAGCTCTTCAAAAGGAGTAGCTTTATTTATATATACTGGCCTTATCTTAGTACCACTTACTGAAGGGTAGGTAGTAGCTACCTCTAATAACCATATAGGGTCTCCTTCGGAATCAGTCGAAACATAAGCCGGTAAATTAATATTCACCTTAGCAGCTTTTAGATTACTTAAGCTATTCTTAACGTATATATGTGCCAAATGTATTTACTCCTTTGTAACAGTATTCAAATCTAAAGACTCATTGACCTTAGGTAATTTTTTCTCAACTAACCCATTGAACGCCTGTTGTACAAATTTCTCAATATCCGGTGAAATTTTCTTGGGTTTATTAAATAGTTTATTATCTTCAACTTCTATAATACCTACAGCTGGTCCCAGTATTTTACCATAGTTTTTTTTAAACTGTCTAAGAGTCGTCTTAGTCTTAAAGTGTTTAGTGTAGTCGTGTATTAATGCCCCAAGATTAAGCATTACACCCTTCATAGACCTTATATGATTGTATATTGTGGGTTGATTTATATCTACGTCGTATACTCCGCTATTTATTAATAAAAAAAACAAATTAGAACAATTACTAGCCACAGATTGAATAAACGAACTAAAATATTTTAATAAGTACACATCTTCTACAATTATATATATTTTTTTACTATTAGTCATAGCCATCCCAGTACTTATTGAAAAATAATCTATGTCTTCAGTAGCTAAAAAATAACCATCTTTAATAACGCTTAATTCTCTACACAAATACGGACCAATATAAAAAACCAACGCTTCATCAGGAATGAGTTCTGCTGCGTAATTTAATACTTTTCTTCTATTCATAATATGTCCTTCAGTCCATGAAACCCAATGCTTTAGCTTTGGAATATAAGCCTTTGCTTTAGCTGGTTGCCCAGCGATTAATTAGAATAAGTATACCCATCAGACTTTTCTAAGTCTCCAAACCCAAGTTTCTATGTTGTAAACTCTGCTCTTTAAAGACAGCCGCTTTTTTATCAGTCAGCAGTAATCTGGCTTTTGCCGGATGTACTGGACTGATAGGTTTTTTGTCTGAATTTAGAACAAACACTTTCAAAATTTATCCTCCGATTGCTCGAGTAATGTTTGCCTTGCTAGTGTTAGGGTCAGGTTTAGCGCAAATAACCAAGCGAATTTAACCCCTTAGATTCGCCAATTAATTAGTTTGCCGTAGAGCTTGGAGCTGGCAAGCACTCCAAGGTACCTATTTCTGACTTAACGTAGTTTTCACTGAAGCGGGTCAGCATGTGGACTTTTGCAAACCCAAAAACTTTAGCTTTGAGTTACTGACTACACTCTAATATCAATTATACATCCACCTTTCTTGGATTTATATAAATAATCGTCTGCCTTATATAAATTAAAAAAATCTTCCTCCACTACCCAAACTGGAAAGCCAGCAACTAATTCTTTTAATCCATTTGTAATAAATAAAGTAGGTATATTAAATCGTTCATTAAACCCTCTATACTGAACCATAACTCCCTTTATCTTATCCGGTGAAATTAACACAGCGCTTTTATACCCTGACAAAAAAGCCCCAGCTGTCAAACCCAACGAAATGCGGTCATCAATAGCGGGCACATAATGCATGATTTCAGGACTCATCGTATCATACAAAGGACTTAATTCTATTGAAGGTACTCCAGAAAAAAACCTATAATCCAACTTAGTACAAATTAAATCCCAAAAATCTTTTGCCTTAACCATAATACTTCCCCACACTAAAGTTTATTAATTACTATAATCAATCTGTTTAGACATAACCTTAATACCATAACGAACAAGTTGATCAACCGTTCTATACCAATTAGTGGGTACCCCTTCTGGGTCCTGTACTTTAAGTAACTGTACCTTAGCTTCTCCTGCTAAATAATCATTAGTAATTCCTATGAAACCGTTAGAGGACTCAGTAGCTACTTTAATAGCTGCACCAGTAGTTCCTGATAAAGCAGTAAAGTAATCAACAGAATTAGCGCAATCAGTAATCATAAAAGCCATTCCTACAGCAGCGGCAGTACCAGTATTAACGTATAAAGTATCAGTATCAGAGGTATAATTAGTACTTACAATAGTTTCTTTAACTGCCGTACTTGCTAAATTAGCACTTGAAATAGGCATGTCAAACCCCAACTCTTTAGTACAATCGTTAGAAGAGGCAGCCTCTATTAAAACAGAAGATCTATTTGCTCCTACATAACTGCCAGTAATACTTCCCGAAACTATCCAAAATTTACCGTTTTTATACTCTACACTAGCATTTCTATAAGACCCAGAAAACCCCACATCTGCTGGGGACAAAGAAGTAGCAAGGTCTCTAATAACACGTTTTAATTCTGCAGCTACTACTTCTCCCGAAAGCGGTGTCTGGTCTTCACTAGGTGTAAGAGTTACTTCGTAAAATCCGTTACCAACCCCACTAGTAGTAGCGTCTATTTTAATATTTAAACTTTTATGGGTACTATCTAAATCAAATTTTCCACCTGACCCAGCAAACCCAGAACTTTTTATCCAACCAGCGCAAGTATCAGTAATATATAAATCTGAGATACCTATTCTTTCAACATTATCACTATAAGCAGAGGTTTTAGCATTCAAAACAAACACCTCATCCCCCTCATTTCCTATAGGAACTACACTGTCTAAGTCTATAGTAATTCTTTTTGTAGACCCTGGAAAATTAACCAAATCTTGTGTATCGATATTTAACGCCATTTTATTCCTCCTAATAGTTTACTTTATTTATTATTTAATCCTAACTCAAATACCATCCAATTAAATCTTAAACATAAAAATATCTTTTACCTGTTAAAATATAATATGGGCAACCTATATAAGTACACTCAAACCCCCAACGAGGTCCTTTACTATTTATAGTCATATAATAAGTATTGCCCCCTATCTTATGAGTTATCTTAGGAGGTAACGGGTCAGTATCAGATAGTTTTAAAGATAATCTAGTCCTTAAGTCATCACTTTCAGTAGAATAAGGACAAGGCATCCAAGAACGCCCAACTTTACCTTCATTAATTTTATTTTTAGATAAATTACCATATTCAGCTGTACCTATTTCATACCTCCAAATAAGCCACTTATCAAACGGAACTGCCCCATTGGATGCGGTCCATGTTACATATTCCTCGATATAATCATCACGTAACTCCTCCCAGGAAAGATCTTCAGAAAGAGGAGATCCTGGCCCCAGAAATGCCGTTATTTCTAACCATACATCTTCATTAGTAGTTCCAGAAACGGTTATACAATGATTACCCCAACTACAGCACCTACTCATTTTTACCAAACCTGTATAAATAATTATCTGTGTTAACTAAAATAGTTTTATAAAGCATATTAAAATTATGCTGATCCATAGTATGATTTCCGGTGTCAATTACAAAGCAGTCGTTATCTTCTAATTTAGGTACATTATTTAACTCGGAGTTATGTGATAGTACAGCATTTTTAAGAAACACCTTTGTCCCATCATCACTATAAATCACCTCCCCCCAAGAAAACTTACCGACATAAACCCCATGAACTAAAGACACGTATTGTGAGTAAAAATCTAGCATCATAAAATCGTTTTCATTTATTTTTTGGGCTACCTGTAACACTGGACCTGTAAAAAAGGCCCCTTCCAAAGAGCACTCCCCTTCTTTTAAATAAAAAGGTTTTGCCCATTTTAATTCCAATCTAAATTTTTCTGATGATATAAAAGTAACCATTAATTTCCTTTAAAAATATAATTGAGTATATGGAATAGATGCACTCCCATTACCTGTACCTGTATTTGATCCACTACCAACTGACGATACAGTCCCATGAGAATAAGAGTACCCTTTCCCAAAACCGTTAGCGGATACACTACCTGTGGTTGAAGAAGCCTCTAAAGCTAAAGTAATTCCCGTCTCTACCCCCGAGGATTGACCCTGAGAAATACCTCTAAGTACCGCAGAGGGTATCACAGCCCCAGCTATCCCACTAGTTACTTTCCAATTAGTTAATGACCAACTCTCTGTACCAGGAGACGCTGAATCTTCTTTAGAGTAACTATACCCAGTAACCCACCATTCACCCGATACTCCATCTATAGTAGTAGTCCCGCAAACGGCAGGTGACACCGTAGCCGATATAGTATCAGCATCCGTACAAGTAGTAGATGCTACTGTTGAATAGGTTTGACCACTACTAGCATAAACAGTCAAACTAAGAGTGGACGAAGGTTTAAATGTACGATAAACATTACTCGGTGCAGTTTCACCCAAACAAAAAGCGTCCTGTTTTCCGGGATTAAAAGCCCAATTGGCTGACTGCACACAACCACTCCCAAAACTTACTATAGTACCTGATCCTATAATTACAGCAACTGACATATTATTTCTCCTTTCTATATATATATTAGGTTACTTAATTACTTCTGCTGTAACCCTAAACAACTAAGATAAGACTCGTAATTACAAGTATACCTTTGACTACAAGATTTACAAAATTTACGTTTAAACACTTCCAATCTAGCTTGAATTTGCCTATCATTCAAACTTCTAATGTCTACACCTCCAGTAAGATTGTACTTATCAGGAGAAGTAACACCTTGATTAACGTTATTTCTTTTTTTAGAACATCCACCACACGCCATATAATTAGTCCTTTAATTTTTTTATTTTAATGCTATCATCGTAACATTAATAGTATACCAAACACCTTCTTCAGAATTTTCAGAATCTGGTATAGGCTGCTTAAGCGCAGACATAACAACACCTTCAAAAGTATGCCCACCAAAAGTAACACTATTTGTTATAGGAAAACCACTATCAGTAGTAATTTTAGTATAAGTAACAGTAGCTAATCCCATCTCTGAATAAGACACATTCACTGATTCACACTCTACAAAAGTAGGCATATTAATTAAACCCCAAAGAATCTTCAACTTTGTAGGCAACGCCTGTATTAAGTCTGCCTTGAAAGTAGTTACCACCTTTTATTGGTAATCTTGAAAAATTAGCTGAAACATTACTACCACCCTGACCTACAAATGAACTACTTAAAGGTAAACTAGTTGTACACGTATCAACAGCTAATGTATGAACAGCAGCCATAAATGTATGAATAACAAAATTACCATCACCACTAATAGGCATAGGACTAGAGGCTCTTAATTTGTATTCTTCTCCAGTATATATTGCCATATCGTATCTCCCAATATTTGAATAATTTATATATCATAAGCAAAAGTATAATTTGCTACAGGCACTGAACCAGGAACTACTTCGATATTAAAATTTTGAAGATAATAAGGACCTGTTCCTAGCCCCATATTAGAAATTTGAGGAGGTCCTGATGCCGTACTAAAAGAAATAGGGGTACCAGTATAAGATAACCCACGCCCTTCTGTTTGTTCAGTAAATGAAAAAACACTGCTTGGACCTGATTGAGAAGATGCACTAATAATCTTAGTTTTTACTGGATATTCAAACTCTAAAGAGGCTTTATGCCCTTCTCCTCCAATATAAGATCTTCCACCGCCTAAATATATGAAATAAACTTTATCTAGTTCACAATCATATTTTCTTAACCATTTAACCTGAACTCCGGCTCTTCCTGGACATCCTAAGTGTGCTTCAGTACTTGCATAACCAGAAATATTCAAAGACCCAACAGTTTGTCCAGTATAACCACAACTATTAGTATAATCAGTGTTTATATTATTATTAATAGAAATAATACACCCAGTAGGTAGATTAATACCAGTAATTGACTCAAATTGGCTAACTAAATAACAACAATTACCTGATGCCATTACCCATTACCTCCTCCTTGTGGTGGACTAAAATAAGTACCATAAGCAGGTCCACCAGTAACAATGGAAGCATGATCATGGACTTGTATAGTAGAAGCAGTAATTTGTATTACCTCACCAGTTAGAGCGTAAAACCACACACTATTTAATCCTGGTAACACATGATTATACTTTATAGACAAACTATCAGTATAAACATCTTCTATATTACCTACTAAAGGATTTTCTACTCTAAACCCCTTCATTAACACAACCTCCGCACCATTTACTAGAGTAGTATCCGCATAATGTGCTCCAGCACCTAATTCAGGCATCGACGGTATTGTAAGCTTATAAGAATTTCCTGCAGCTACAAATACAGATATTATTTTAACAGCCATTACTTAAACCCTCCTTATTAAATGGTGGCATCTCCACTGGGCAAGAGTTCAAAATTCACAACTTGAGTAGTTTCCATCCCAACATTAGGAGCTTTAGCCACATGATTTACAATATCATCTACTTTTTCTGCACTAGGCATTTCTTTATAATCTATTCCTGAATTAAAACTAACGCCGTCATCAATATAGTTAAGTTTTCCTGTTCTTAATCCTGCCCTCACTACACTATCTATACTAACCCAAGCACTTTTACTGGCTCTACATCTCCTTGTGTACTTCTTACCCTGTAACAAACTCATATTATCAATACCACTAATATTAAAAAATATAAAACCAGGGTCACTCCAACAAGGATTAAAAGTCGCTTTCTTCAAAATACCTGTAAAAATTGTTTTTAAATTACCTAACGTTCCAGCGCTTATTTCCACGAGTCCTCCTATATTAGAAGACGACAAATCGTCCTTTGGAACTTTTAATGAGGCATCAAAGGTACTTGGGGTCCCTCTTGACTTCCTAACATTAAAAGACTGTATATAAGGGGTTTCCACTGTAAGATTAGTTCCCCCTATAGTTATCTTTGCCCTAACTTTAATTATATCTATCGACATATTACTCCTCCACTGGGTTATTATGGATAGTTACAGATATCACATCACCTACTCTTAGTATAGTAGGTATTGTATTAACTGCTACCCTATCACCATGACCATCAATTCTAACTTTATAATGTATATGATTACCTAAATCCTCAACTATAGTAGCCCTGGCTGTAGCATCCTCTGTAACTTTAAAAGAAATGCCTGTATTAACACTAACTATATCCTTAACCATCCAAGGTCCCTCATTTACCGAAATGGTATAAGAACTACTATCAGCATACGAATAAGTAATTTCATTAATTATGCCGCCATCATTTCCTAAATAACCTAATTTAGGTTCTGATTCTGGACCACACATGTAAGTAGTTATTGTAGTATCCCCAGCATTCATAAAAGAAAATATATTTTTCGCCAAAGACAGTAAGTCCTCTTCATCCTGTATAAAAGATAAAGTAGCAGTAACCCCCGGACCATTAGACATAGCATCTAGTGCTTTTTCAAGGGGACTGTCTACGAAAGCTTGTAGAGTAAACGGATCACTATCTTGTATAGAAGCTGATTGATCAATAATTTCAGTTATATCATCACTAGCAATAACGATGGGAGCAGGTTTTTCAATAATTATCATAGGAGCAACCTCATATTGTAGAGCATTGGCTATATCATTTGCCTTACTGTCATTAGTTGAATCATATGAATAATTAAATTCAGGGTCATATATAGCTATAGACGGAGTATCTATTTCAATCATAGCGACCACTTGCTCTACTAAAAACCCCCTAGTATTTGCAACAGGTAGTAAGGTGCCTACATTAATCCCAGTACCAAACTCAAGATTTTGTGCCATAGGACAATAAGGTAGTAATTGAAACGGTGTGTTAGATCCATAATCTACCGGATCACCTGGTCTAGCGTTATTAGCGAATATTATAGATGGGACCTTAAAACCATTTGCGTCTGACACAGCGTACTTAATAGCGTAATTAACACCCTCTTCTAATTTAATAGTATTTTTATTGGTATTAACTATACTACCTACAACCAAGTTACCTTCTTGTGTTAAATCTTTAGTAGCCCCGGCTGTATTAGTCTTCGGTATTGAATATAAAGAGTCAAACTGATAACCTATTACATAAACAGCCTGTACCTTTATGAATTTTGAAAGAGTTTGTCCATTCTTATCTGTATAAAACAACTTATCGTCTAAAGGAATTAAAACACCTTCTGCTTCTTTTCCTACTTCTTTTCCTTGATCTGATGAATAACATCCTGAATTTCCTCCTGAGTCATCTTCAGCGTACGAAGGACGCTTAACTAAGCTGCCCAAGTCCGCGGAATTCCAATCACCTTTATTACCTGTAACCATTATAGGGATAATAGCTGTTTTTGAGTGCTTAATTGTAGTGTCAACAGTTTTATTAGGGGCATTCATTGCGTAAACCCACCCTACTATCTTTTCATAAGCATTTGCCAACGTCAATTCATACATATTATCAACTCCGTCCATAAATGCAGAATCTGTAGTATGTGGATCATCATATACAATAATAGCATGGGTGCTGAAATTATCTAAGTTACAATTAGTAGCTATCTGAGTATAATCATGCACCTGCTTATTTTCAACCCCATCGCCAAAAACTGACTTCCACACAAGCGGAGGTCTTTCAATTAAAGGAGCACCCCCTGTTAGCATTACCCCTTGACAATTTTCAGTAAAAGACTGGGTTTGAAATGTGTAATAAATATCACAATCATCTAAACCCCCCATAGTGCCAATAGTAATTATATCAAAATCACCCTCTTCATTCACTACCAACTCCATTAATGATTCTTCAGCAATAGACCCTTCTAATAATGAGATGTTAATAAGGGATAACACATCCATACGCTTAATATCTAAATTATCTAAATTTCCCCCTTTAGAACTATTAACAGGAGCAACTAAACTATAAGAGGAAATAATCTCATCGATTAAATTATCTGTCTTATCACAAAGTACCTCAACATAAACTTCTGAGTCATTAAAATTTGACCAAAAAGTATCCACAAAGCTGGGATTTGCCATAATGTTACTAACCCCCCTCCCCTTTAAGCTAAATTTCTGGAATCCAGTGCCATTCTAGCTAATGAGATAGCCTGTTCCGTTTTTATATCTTGTGTCATTTTTAAATTACCCAAAGAAGACACAACCCCATCTACCCTACTGTTTAATTGAGAGGTTACATTATTAATAACTGACATAACATCCCCATCACCTTTATTATTACCAGAACTATTAACTGCGTCTATAGCACTATCCAACCTAATAATTTCTTTTTCAAATTTAACCGATGTAGTAAGAAAAGAGTCATTAACTGACATAACTGTCTCAGCGAGTTGATCTAGTTTAGCTGCACCAACAGAGCCCCCCGTCTCAGCATTGTCTACTGAAATTTTAATACCCTTAAGTGAGGCAACAGCGGTACTAAAAATACTAGATAACTCACTACCAAAAGATTTAAGAATGCTTGTATCAACCGCAATTGAAAGTCCTTCTGTAGAACCGACAGGTATTGACATACCTTCGGTGGAACCGATTGGTATTGAAAGTCCTTCAACAGAACTT